>OOCX01002107.1_pt1 | contig 11051 bp, 6 predicted proteins | sample 1671231 | NCBI WGS metagenome assembly OOCX01 (sample SAMN06348135, study PRJEB24527) | human gut metagenome | biome: human gut; feature: ankylosing spondylitis patient; material: feces | host: Homo sapiens | place: China | collected 2015-10 | reverse complement strand
TAAGGTGCCCTTCTAGGGCTTACTCAAGCCACCGGCTCAGCCGGTGGTTTTGACTATTGTTTACAAACCGGCAATTGTGTTTTGGAACGGTGAATGATACAATAGGGCCAGACCAAAAACACAAAGGAGAATAAAGCGATGAAGCAGGTTCCCGGTTATACCCTCGTCCGCACAGAGGACTGCCCCGAGCAGCACGGTACCCTGACCGTGCTCACCCACGACGTGAGCGGGGCCACCATCCTGCTGGTGGAAAATGAGGACAACAACAAGGCCTTTGGCATCGGGTTCGGCACCTTCCCCTCCGATGACACCGGCGTTTTTCATATTCTGGAGCATTCGGTGCTGGCCGGAAGCAAAAAATACCCGGTCACCTCGCCGTTTCTGCAGCTGCTCAAGAGCAGCATGGCATCCTTCCTCAATGCCATGACCTTCCCGGATAAGACCGTGTACCCCTTTGCCACTCCCAACGAGACGGATTTCAGAAACCTGATGGACGTCTACCTGAACGCGGTGTTCTGCCCGCTGGCCATGGTGGACAGGGCTGTGTTCGAGCAGGAGGGCTGGCACCGGGATGCCGACGGCACTGTGAGCGGCGTGGTGTACAACGAGATGCAGGGGGCCCTTGCCACCCCGGACGCTCAGCTGCAGAATGCGCTGGAGCGTGCCATGTTCCCGGACACGGCCTATGGCTTTGTGTCCGGCGGCGACCCGGAGAGCATCCCGGCGCTGACCTATGAGAAATATCAGCGGGTGTACCGCCGCCACTACAGCGCGGACAACTGCTGCATCACCCTGTACGGCAAGATGGACATGGCCGAAAAACTGGAAATGCTGGACCGCGATTACCTGTCCCGGATGCCCAGGACCACCACCCGCCCCCGCCTGACGGTGCAGGACGAGCAGCCGGGCACCTGCGTGGAGCTGCCCTATTACACTGAGAATCCGGAGCCGGACGAGGTGCAGTGCGCACTGGCCTGGTACACCGGTGCCTTTGCGGACCGGGAACGGCAGCTGGGCGTGGAGATCCTGCTGGACGCGCTGCTGGGCACCAACAATTCGCCCCTGAAAGCGGCCCTGCTGGCCGAAAAGCTGGGCGCGGACATCGACATGGGCTTTGATGACAGCACCCTGCAGCCCACGCTGGAGCTGGTGCTGCGGGGTGCCACCGAAGAGAGCGCCCGCAAGTTTGCCCCGGCGGTGCGCAAGGCAGTGGATGACGTACTGGCCCGGGGCATCCCGCAGGAGCTGCTGCTGGCCTCGCTGAATTCGGCAGAGTTTGCCTCGCTGGAGCGGCCGGGCAGCCTGCCGGACGGCGTGCTGGACGCCATCAACGCTTCCACGGGCTGGCTGCACACCGGGGACCCCGCCCTGCTGCTGCACACGGACAAGCTGTTTGCCTCCCTGCGCAGCAAGATGGCGGACGGCTGGTTCGACGAGCTGCTGCGCAGCCTGTTTGCCCCGGCTCCGGTGCAGGTGCTGCAGGTGCCCACCCTGCCCAAGAAGCAGGAAGAGACACAGGCCCCGGCCCGCACCGACGCCAAACTGGTGCTGGATCATCCGCTGACCGTGGCCGACCTGGGCGAAGGTGCCCCCAGCGCGGCCGGGCAGACCGAGCAGGTGGCCGGTGCCACGGTGCTGCGCCACCCCTCGGCGGGCAGCCTGTACCTGAATTTCTACTATGACCTGGGCCATGTGGCCCCGGAGGACCTGCCGTATCTGGACCTGCTCACCGATGTGCTGGACGAGCTGGACACGCCGACCCACACGGCCCAGCAGCTGAACACCCTGCGCAGCACCTGGCTGGGCGACAGCCGCGTACTGCTGGACTTCTGGACCGGCCGGCAGGAGGGCGCACCCTGCCATGCCAAACTGACCATGAGCCTGAGCCTGCTGGAACGCAGCCTGCAAAAGGCCGTGGAGCTGGGCGGCGAGTGGCTGTATGACACGCAGCTCACCGGCCCGGCGGCAGAAGCCGCCTTTGCCCGGGTGCTGAGCCAGCAGAAACTGAACATGGAACAGCAGTTCATCCAGCAGGGCAACGCCTATGCGGCGGTCCGTGCCAGTGCCCACTACAATGTGGAGAACGCGGCCAGCGAGCGATGCAGCGGCGTAAGCTATTATCGCTTCCTGTGCGATCTGCTGGAAAAGGCCGACTGGGCAGGCCTTGGCGCAAAGCTGGAAACCCTGCGGGCCCAGGTGCTGCAGCACGCCCAGCTCACCGTGAGCCTGCACGGCTCGGAGCAGGCGCTGGACACCTTGCGCACCCTGCTGCCGGGCAGCCGGTTTGCGGCGCAGGAGCGCGACGCGGCGCAGCCCTATGTGGAGCCGCTGACCCCGCCGGTGAACGAGGCCTTTATTATTGACGGCGGCGTGAACTACGCGGTGCAGGTGTGGCCCATGGAGCGCCGCAGCGACCGCAAGGCGCTGGCCCGCGTGATGAGCTACGAATACCTGTGGCACAACATCCGCGAGGTGGGCGGCGCCTACGGCACCGGCATGCTGTCGTCGGACGGTGTGGAGTACCTGTACACCTACCGGGACCCCCACCTGACCGAGAGCTACGACACCTTTGCCAAGGGCCCAGCGGAGCTGGCCGCCCGCGATTACACCGAAAAGGACCTGAACGACCTGATCGTGGGTGCCGTGGCCAAGCTGGACACGCCCCGCAAGCCCCGCGCCGAGGCACGGGAGCTGGACCGGCAGTATTTCTGCGGCATCACCGAAGCAATGAAGGCTGCCGACCGCAAGGCCCTGTGTGCCGTGGACGCAGCTCTGCTCAAAGAGCAGGCCGCCGGTCTGGCCGATGCCATGGCTGCCGGTGTGAAGGTGACCATTGGCAGCAGGGACGCGGTGGAGGCCGCAGGCTCCCTGTTTGGCCGCGTAGAGACCCTGTAACGAAAACAAACCAATGAAGCCCCGGCACAGTGTGGAATGCAGACTGTGCCGGGGCTTGTTTTGTGCGAAAAATCAGAAGGCACCCTGATAGTATTCCAGCAGGATGCAGCCGGTGCGCAGGACATTGCGCACGGCGGCGTCATCCAAATCCAGCTGCAGCAGGGTGCGGATGCGCTGCAGCCGGTACACCAGCGTATTGCGGTGGATGAAAAGCTGCCGGGCCGTGGCATGGAGGTTCTGCTCCTGCAGCAGGTAGACGCACAGGGTGTGCAGCAGGGCGGTGCTGTGGGCCTGGTCGTACTCCTGCAGGCGGCGCAGCATGGGGTGGATGAAGGCCCGGAGGTTGGCGCTCTGGGCGATGGTGCGGACAAACACGTCCTGATACAGGGCCGAGGCGCTGCGGCAGCCCGCACCGCAGTGCAGGTCCCGGGCGGTGGCGGCGGCTTCCTGATTGAAGCGCCACACGGTGCCCAGCTGCAGCAGAGAGGGAAACGGCATGCTCAGGATCACGGTCTGGTCCATGCGCAGGCCCACCTCCTGCAATTTTTGCAGCAGCTGTTCCGGCTGGGCAGCGTCCCCGGTGCCGGGCAGCAGAAGCAGGAAGGCGGTTTCGGTCTGCATGAACCACCCTTCCGGCCACTCGTGGGCCAGCAGAGCCTGTTGATTCGTGCGGGTGAGCCGGTGCGCCTGCGACAGCGGGATGCTGGCCAGATAGAAGTGCGGGGGCGCTTCCAGCGCCGGAAAGCGGTGCAGCTTTTTCTGCATGGCGCTCTGCTGGGCAGGCTCACAGAACAGAAGCTCCTGCAAAAAGCGCTCTTCCGGTGCAGCCCGCCAGGCGGTGGGGGCTGCATGCACCAGATAATGCTGCAGCAGCTCCAGCAGACGCTGGGCCAGGACCTCGTCCTCCGGAGCAAAGGGGTGTTCCAGCTCAATGATCTCCAGCCCGCCGCAGTTGCGGCCATCGTCGGGGGCGACCACAGGCCCCACCATTCGACGGACGGGGCGGCCGTCCGGCTCGGTGTAAGGTACGATCTGCAGGCCGGTAAGGTTGCGGGCAGAAAAATTTTCGATCATGGCTTCGGCCTGCTTCAGGTCGTGATGCTGAGGCGCTTCGCCCTGCAGGATGCGGTCCCAACTGTCGATGCCGATGGGCTGTTCCGGCTCCATGGCCAGGGTGCGGAAGCTGCTGTCCACCACCAGCACCGGGTTGCCCAGCTCCTGCCGGGCGGCGGCCAGCAGGTCCTTCAGGCCGCCGGAGAGGCAGGCCTGCTCCAGACGGTGCAGGCGGCGCTGGAGCCGCCGCTCCGGCTCCAGCAGGCGGTGAACGGCCCGGACCAGCGGCAGGGTCAGGGCCGGGTCGGCGTAGTGGGCGGCGTTGGGGTGCTGCGGTGCGCCCGGTGCGCACAGAAGGTAAAACCGGTCCGGGCGGTCCACAGTGCCCTCGCCGATGAAAACGGTGCCGCCTTCTGCATCGTCCCAGGGGTCCAGCACCACCCGGGTGCAGGCAAAGCAGGCAGGGGCGTCGGGCAATTGCAGCGGAAAGTTGGCGCAGAGCCGGGCACAGAGTTCGGTGGTGAGCATGAGGGTCTCCTTTGGTCAAATACAAACAAAATACGGGCGATATTTGTATCAAGAATACAATGTACAGCCAACGGTGTCAATGTTAAAATAGAAACGAAGTGAATGTTTCTTTTTTAACAAAGAGGCGTTCCGTCGCAATGCACGAAGAGAGAAAAAAGAAAAAGATGTAAGGAGAAACTACCATGTCGAAACTGTCCCGTAGATCCTTCCTCAAGGGCACCGCAGTCAGCGCACTGGGTGCCGCTGCTCTGGGCATGACCGCCTGCAGCAACAACACTGCCGCAAGCAGCACCGCATCCTCTGCCGCAGCTTCTGCACCCGCTTCCAGCACCCCGGCTCAGCAGCCCGCTTCTGCCGAGACCGGCAAGCCCAGCTTCTTCACCGACCCGTATCAGTACAAGGATACCGATGCCGTGCAGGTCGTGACCACTGAGGTGGTCGTCGTGGGTGCCGGCAACGCCGGCTGTACCGCTGCCTGCTCCTGCGTGGAGAACGGCAGCGAGGTCGTGGTCATTGAGGCCCAGAACGCCATCCATGGCCAGGGCGGCGGTATTGGTCTGTGCAACACCAAGTACGTCCAGTCTCTGGTGGATGAGGGCAAGCTGCCCCACATGACCGACGTGGTGGAGCACCAGAACATCTGGGTCCAGCGCTGCGGCAGCCGCGTGAACGAGGCTCTGGTCTCCATGTGGTTCAACAACTCCCCCGAGGCCGGCAACTGGCTGATCGACAAGTGCGCGGAGTTCGGTGTGGTGCCGGTGTCCTTCCGTGCACATGCCCCCAACGCCATCATCCCCGAGTCCTACGACTACCACATGTTCGTCAACGTCGGCGACCATCAGTTCGACTCCAAGTGCGGCTACTTTGCAGCCACCAACGTCCTGTACGAGGACAGCCAGAACGCAGAAAAGTACGAGCACCCTGCCACCTACTTCTTCAACACCAAGGCTCAGGAGCTGCTGGTGGAGGACGGCCGCGTGACCGGCGTGTTCGCACAGCGTGACGGCGAGCTGTGGCTGTTCCGTGCCACCAAGGGCGTCATCCTGGCCACCGGCGGCATCCACGAGGATACCGAGATGACCGACTACTACTGCGACGAGAACATCAAGCGTGTGCAGCGCTGCGAGCACGGCCCCGCAGGCTTCTCCACCGGCGACGGCCACAAGATGGGCCTGTGGGTCGGTGCGCACATGCAGGATGGTCCGTTCCCGCTGATGCTGCATCCGCAGGCATGCTCCATGTTCCACGGCTGCTTCCCCTTCGTCAACCAGGAAGGCCACCGTTTCATGAACGAGGGTACCTGGGTGCAGGGCAAGAGCATGAATGTCATGCACCAGACCGGCAACGTTGCATGGTCCATCTTTGATGCAGACTATGGCAAGTACAACCGCATGTCTCTGGAGAACGGCACCGGCGGCGGCATGTTCTGGGACACCATGAGCGCAGCCATCGGCCAGGAGTTCACCGATGACGATGTGACCTCCATCGTGGAGAGCGACATCGCCGTGGGCAACACCGTCAAGGCAGACAGCATCGAGGAGCTGGCCGCTCTGATCGGCGCACCTGCCGATGTTCTGCAGGAGACCATCGACCGCTACAACGAGCTGGTCACCAAGGGCGCCGACGATGACTTCCACAAGCCGGCCGACTTCCTGTACCCGGTGGTCAAGGCTCCGTTCTACGCTGCCAAGGTGGGCGTTGCCCTGCTGGCGGTCGTGGGCGGCCTGTCGGTCAACACCGACCTGCAGGTCCTGGACGACGAGAAAAAGCCCATCGAGGGTCTGTACGCCACCGGCAACACCTCCGGTGACCTGTACGCCATCGACTACCCCATCAACATGGCCGGCAACTCCAACGGCCGCTGTGTGATCTGGGGCTACCTGCTGGGCAAGACCATGGCCAAGGCCACCGCTTCCGGCGAGGCTCTGACCAGCCGTGATGAGCTGGCCGACCTGGCAAAGGACGAGAACGGCATCGTGGCATCCGACACCGTCTATAAGGACGGCAGCTACACCGGCACCGGCAAGGGCCGCGGCGGCGACATGGAAGTGACCGTGACCATCACCGACGGCAAGATCTCGGACATCGTGGTCAACTCCCACGCCGAGTCCTCTGACATTGGCGCACCGGCTCTGGACAAGCTGATCCAGAACGCCATTGCTGCCAACAGCGCAGAGATCGACGGCGCTTCCGGCGCTACCATGACCTCCGACGGCTTCCGTGAGGCTGTGGCACAGGCTCTGGCAAAGGCACAGTAAGGCTTTATAAAAAGAACCCCGGGGACGGGCAGCGCAGGACGCTGCCCGTCCCCTTTTTGCGCAAAAAAAGCGGCGTCCGCAAAAAGCAGACGCCGCAGGAAAAACAGGGAATGCCGCGCAGAAGGATCAGTTCTTGCGGGCAATCATTTCGGTGTAGGCCAGCACCAGCGGGCCGACGCCCTTGGCGTCGTTGCACACCACCGGCTCGCTGAAGTAGTAGGCCAGAGAGCCGTCGCGGTGGTCCTTGCCGCCCAGGCCTGCCACCAGGCAGATGCCGCCCAGCTGCAGGCTGCCGTCCGGATTCTTGGACAGGTACTTGTCACAGGTGCCGTAGAAGGCCTTTTCAGCCCAGGCTGCCATCCGTTTGGGCAGGTAGCCCAGGCGCACGCCCTTGAGCACCGCGTAGGCAAACAGGGCAGTGCCGCTGGTCTCCAGATAGTTGCCCTCCACGCCGGGGTGGTCCATCACCTGCCAGAACATGCCGGTCTCCTCGTCTTGGAATTTGTGCACATCCTCAATGGTCTGCTTGAGCATTGCCATGATGCCGCGGTACTCGTTGTACAGCTGCTCGTCCATCCGCTCCAGCACGTCCACCATGGCTACCATGAACCAGCCCATGGCACGCAGCCAGAAGTTGGGGCTGCAGCCGGTGACGGGGTCGGCCCAGTACATCTGGCGGCTCTCGTCGTAGCCGTGGTAGTACAGGCCGGTCTTTTCGTCCCGCATGTGCTTTTTGATGTTCATAAACTGCTTGTAGCTGTCAATGCAGCCCTGCATCTTGTTGTAGCGGGTCTCGTACTCCATGTAGAAGGGCTGGGCCATGTAGGTGCCGTCCAGCCACACCTGCCACGGGTAGATGTCCTTGTGCCAGAAGTTGCCCTCCTTGGTGCGGGGCTGGGTGAGCAGCTGGCTGCGGATGGTGTCGATGGCCTTGCGGTACTTCTCGTCGCCGAAGATGTCGTAGAGGATGAACAGGTTTTTGCCCTGATTCACATTGTCAAGGTTGTACTCCTTCGGGTCGTAGGTCTTGATGGAGCCGTCTTCCTGCACGAACCAGTCGATGAAATCCCTGGAAAATTTCAGATACTTCTCGTCGCCGGTAGTCTTATACAGGCTCAGGCAGGCGGTGATCATGCAGCCGTCGATGTAGTTCCACTTGTTGGGCTTGCCGCTGCGGACCTTCTCGATGTTCCACATGGGTGCCTCGGCGCTGGAATTGGCGATAAGGTAGTCCACATAATCGCCCAGCATGGACAAAATCTCTTCGTGAGTCATGGCTTAGTCCTCCTCAAAATGGCCGACGTTGGCGAAGCGCAGGCGCTCGCCCTCGTAGCCCTCGATCCTGACGTTGTGCAGCTCGATGTTCTTGACGTTCTCGGCGTAGATGGCCAGCTTCTTGACCAGCGGGCGGTTGTCGGCCATGGCAGCCTGACCCTCCTTTGCGTTGGGGTCGAAGGTGATGGTGACGTTCTTCATGGAGACGCCCTCGATGGGCTGCTCGGGCAGACCGTCAAAGTAGCAGCCCGCAAACTGTGCATCGGTGGCCACGATGTCTTCCATGGTCAGGGTGCCGAGCTTCGGGGTGTACTCGTCCACGGGCAGAGCCTCGCGGCACTGGACATAGGGACTGTGGCCGTCCGGGTCGCAGAAGTAGAACATATTGATGACGAAGGGAGCCTTGACACCCCGCATCTCCACGTTGCGGAACACCAGCCCGTCGATGACGGCGGTGTTGCCGCGGCCGCGCCGGGTCTTGACCCGCAGGCCGCGGTCGGTGTGGTCCATCAGGCACTGGGTCACCACCATATCCTTCACGCCGCCGCTCATCTCGCTGCCGATGACGATGCCGCCATGGCCCTTGTCCAGCAGGCAGTTCCGGATCACAGTGTGCTCGCAGCTCTTTTTCAGCTTCATGCCCAGGAATACCTTGCTGGCCTTCATGGCAATGCAGTCGTCACCCACGTGGATGTTCGCGCCGATGATGCGGGTGTACTCGCAGCTCTCGGGGTCGATGCCGTCGGTGTTGGGGGCGTTGTAGGGGTTGTTGATGTTGAAGTTCAGCAGGTCGAGGTGTTTGACGAAGATGGGGTGGATGGTCCAGGAGTAGCTGTTCTGCACGGTGATGCCATGGAGGCAGATATTCTCGCTGTCCACCATCGCCACAGCACGGGGACGCCATGCGATGCGCTTGACCTTGGGGTCGATCCACCAGTCGCCGTTCTGGGCGTCGCAGTCCAGTGTGCCTTCGCCGGTGACGACGACGTCATGCACCTGGGTGATGTTCAGCAGGCCCGCAAAGCTGTTCAGCGGGTTGCCCTCCCAGCCGGTGAGATAGTATTCGTCCACTTCGTTCTCGCTGGGGATGACGCCGGGCAGGATGGGGTAGTGGGTGCGGTCGTTGTTGCCCAGCAGCACAGCGCCCTTCTCGAGGTAGAGGGTGGTGCAGCTCTTCATGAAGAGGCTGGCGGTGCGGTAGCGGCCAGCGGGGACATATACCGTGCCGCCCCTGGGGCAGGTGGAAAGAGCAGCCTGCAGCCTGCCGGTGTTGTCGGTCTCGCCGTCGGCGACGAGGCCGTAGCGGGATGCGTCCACAAAGAAGCTCTCGGCCTCGGTGGTGAAATCCAGTTTCAGGTGCTCACCCTCGGCGTCCACCTCCACAGTGTAGGCGGTGGACGGAGTCAGGGAGAAGAGGGAGAACACGTTGGTGTTGCAGTTTTCGTAAATGGTCTTGCCGTTCAGAGCCACGGCGAAGGGGTGCTCCGGGCGGAAGCACTTGCCGTTTTCCAGCTCGAAGACGGCGCTGCGGGTCATGGAACGGATGAGAGACAGATTCATTTTTACAGCCTCCTGAGTTATTTGCGTAGATTTGCGGCTTGCCCGCAGAGGGCGGGCATGGTACACTGGAGATAAGAATATCAGAGCACTGCCCCGGCGGGGCAGGCATGGCAAGAAGGGGGAAGGGCGGATGCGCGCCGAACGGGAAAAACTCAACGCGAAGATCACGGCGGGAGCGCTCAAGCTGTCCGGCGGGCGGCTCGAGCTGCCTGCCGAGATGTGCCATATCGTTCTGTTTTCGGGCGGCAGCTGCACGGTCCAGTGCGGGGATACGTCGCTCCTGGTCAGCCCCGGCTGCGCACTGCTGCTGGGGCCGGGGGCGTGGGCGGTATCGCAGGCAGGCCACACCCAGCCGGAAATGCTGGGGTGCGGGTTCCCGCTGGCAGTGCTCCACGAGATGAAGAACGCCACCGGCGAAGATTTCCTCCGCCTTTTTGCACCGGGCAGCCAGATGGCCCTTTACGGCAGCATCCAGTGGGCCAGCCGTCTGCGGACGCTGCTGGAGATGATGCGGGGCGCTATGGGCGAGCCGGAGTATCCCGGCGGGCTGTATCTGGCACTGACCCTCCACTATGTGGAGCAGGAGCACCGGGCGCAGAGCGCCGCCGACGCCCGCCCCCGCAACGAGACGGTGGAGCAGATCTGCGCTTACCTTGCGGCAAACTACCAGCAGAAGCTTTCCCTCACCGAGGTGGCAGCGCGGTTCTACATCTCGCCCTACTATCTGAGCCGGCTGTTCCGGCGGGTGACGGGGCAGTCCATCGTGGACTACATCAACGCCCGCCGCATCGAGGCGGCACAGAAGCTTCTGGAAACGACCGAGCTGAGCATCGGCAGCGTGGCCGAGCAGACCGGTTTCGCCTCTGCGGCCCACTTCCGCCGCGTCTTCCGGGAGACGATGGGCGTCGGGCCGCTGCAATACCGGAAGAGCAGAAAATAGAGTGCCACAAAAGCCTCTCCCTTTGGGAGAGGTGTCACCGAAGGTGACGGAGAGGGCAAGCCAGCTTCGACAAAGCCGCTGCGCAGCGATAAGCAACCTCTTTGTCAGAGCAATATTATCGCAGCGTCCGTACATCTCTGTCGGCGTCCTTGCCCTCTCAGGCGCTCACGCGCCAGCTCTCCCAGGGGGAGAGCCTTTGACATTGGAAATGCCCCCTGCGTCCTCTCTACGGGAAGAGGCACAGGGGGCATTCATGTTTGTCGGGATGATCCGAGCGGCGGGGGCTTCAGCTTAGCCCTTGACAGCACCGGCGGAGATACCTTCGACGAACTGATCCTGTGCGCAGAAGAACACGATGAGCTGCGGCAGGATAGAGATCAGGGACAGGGCCAGAATACGGTTCCAGGCAAAGCCCGTATCACCGTCCATGGACAGCTTGACGAACAGGGACATGGGGTACTTTGCAGGGGTCTGCACGTAAAGCAGGGGGCCCATGAAGTCGTTGCAGCTCCACATGAACTGGAACAGTGCGCAGGACACCA
>OOCX01002105.1_pt1 | contig 11059 bp, 7 predicted proteins | sample 1671231 | NCBI WGS metagenome assembly OOCX01 (sample SAMN06348135, study PRJEB24527) | human gut metagenome | biome: human gut; feature: ankylosing spondylitis patient; material: feces | host: Homo sapiens | place: China | collected 2015-10 | reverse complement strand
GTTAAAATTTGCCACTGCTAACCTAAAAAGGTATAATAATATAATATAGATAATTTTGAGAGGCTGCCCATATGCAGTTTCAATTTTAATATGAGGTGTATTCAGTGACTGCAAAAACTTATGCAATTTTAAATTATGGCTGCCAGATGAACGAAAGTGACGCTGAGCATTATGCTGGGCAGCTGCAGGAGCTTGGCTATAAAGCCGCTGAGAATTTTCATGCTGCAGATGTTGTGGTAGTAAATACCTGTTGTGTGCGTGAGAGTGCGGAAAAGCGTATTTTAGGGAAAATTGGTGAATTGAAAGGGGTCAAAGCTAATCATCCGGGGCAGATAGTTTGTGTTGCCGGGTGTATGGCACAAAAAGATGGTGAGAAGCTTATAAAAAAACATCCGCAAATCGATTTGCTGATCGGCACGGCTCATGTCAACGGGTTTAAAGAAATACTTGCTGAGTATTTGTCTGAAAAGGGCGAACGTGTTTATAACAGTTTGGAAGTAAAAGAAAGCGAATTTGAGGGTGAGCGTATTCGTCAAAGCGGTTTTTCAGCCTGGATTCCTATTATGTATGGCTGCAATAATTTTTGTACATATTGCATTGTTCCTTATGTACGTGGGCGTGAACGCAGCCGCAGTATAGAAAATATTGTAGACGAGGTTAGGCAGGCTGTTGCTAAGGGGTATAAAGAATTTACGTTGTTAGGGCAAAATGTAAATTCTTATGGGAAAGATTTTGGTGTGAAAGACCAGTTTGCTAAATTACTGCGCCGTGTAAATGAAATCCCTGGAGTGGAACGGATTCGCTATATGACGAGTCATCCGCGTGATATGCACGAAGATGTTATCAAAGCAGTTGCCGAATGTGAGCATATTTGCGAAAACTTTCATATCCCGTTTCAATCTGGCAGCAATAAAATTTTGAAAGCAATGAACCGCGGTTATACACGAGAAAAATATTTAGAGCTTGTAGCCATGATCAGACGTTATGTGCCTGAAGCTGCTATTACAACGGATATCATTGTCGGTTTTCCGGGTGAAACAGAAGCTGATTTTAATGATACGTTGAATTTAGTAAAAGAAGTTGGTTTTGATGCTGCGTTCACCTTTATTTATTCCAAGCGTTCTGGAACACCGGCTGCGGCGATGGAAGAACAGGTTCCGTTAGAGATAAAAAAAGCTAGGCTGAATTTATTGATGGAAGCCCAGAATATTTCAAGCTTGCAGCGTAATGAAGCCCTGGTTGGCAAAACACTGGAAGTTTTAGCTGAAGGCCCAAGTAATAATAATAATAAAGTATGGAGCGGAAGAACGCGTACAAATAAGCTGGTTTTATGGCCAGTCGAAGGTCGTGATTTTGAGCTGGGGGATAAAGTGCAGGTGCAAATTGAAACTGCGCAGACCTGGCTTTTGAAAGGGAAGGCGGTAGAATGACAACTGCTTATACGCCGATGGTGCAGCAGTACCTTGAAGTAAAGCGTCAGCATGAGGATGAATTGCTGTTTTTCCGTTTAGGCGATTTTTATGAAATGTTTTTTGAGGATGCGCTGACTGCCTCCAGAGAATTAAATATTACTTTGACTGGGCGTGCCGGCGGTATGGAAGAAAAGATACCGATGTGTGGTGTGCCTTATCATTCTGTCGATAATTATATTGCAAAACTGATCAAAAAAGGTTACCGCATCGCAATTTGTGAGCAGGTGGAAGACCCTAAAGCGGCTAAAGGGATAGTTGAACGTAAGGTTGTTAAGATCATTACACCGGGCACTGTTTTGAGTGAACAGCTTTTAGATGATAAGCACAACAGATATTTAGTCTTCCTGCAGGAGGATGGCAGTGAATTATGTCTTGCTGCTGCCGATATTTCTACCGGTGAATGCCAATGGTTCAGTGCTGCTGGTGAAGAGCGTTTAATGGCGATACAGGAACAATTGTTTCGCATTCAACCGGCAGAGTTAGTTGCGTATAGCGGTATTGTAAACTGGGAAAATTTAGCAGCTTGGATCAAAAGTAAAGTTCCAGAGTGTGCTGTTTCTGTATATCAGGAAGAAGAAGGTGCACCGCAGTATTTTGCGCAGCATTTTGGCAGTGATGATGTTGCCGATACTTTAGTACATGATACAGTAGAACATTTACTGCGTTATCTGCATGTGACCGTTAAAGCTGATTTGTCGCATATTAACAGCTTATCGCGCATAGCTAAAGAGCAGTTTATGAATTTGGATGCAACAGCTGTTAGAAATTTAGAACTTATAAAGAATATGCGTGATGGTTCTAAACGAGGTACATTATTAGATGTGCTTGATTTTACCTCTACTTCCATGGGTGCCCGTAAACTCAGGAATTGGATAGAATGTCCTTTGCTTGATTTATCACAGATAAGGTCAAGGCAGGAAGCGGTAGGAGAATTGCTGACAAATGTACAGATGCGCGGTAATCTGCAGGATAAATTAAAAGCAATTTTTGATTTGGAACGAATAGTTTCACGTATCGAAGTTGGCAGTGCTAATGCACGTGATCTGGTTTCATTGCGTTCTTCGCTGGCGGTGCTTCCAGAAATAAAAAGCTTACTAAGATATTGTAACAGTAAACTTTTACAGCAGTTATGCGAAGATGTACATTTGCATCAGGAGCTGTTTACTACTTTGCTGGCAGCAATTGTTGATGAGCCGCCCTTTTCTGTACGTGAGGGGGGCATGATCCGCAGCGGCTTTGATTTAGAGTTAGATGAACTGCATTCAATTGCCAGTGATAACAAAACATGGATGCAGAATTTTGAACTTAAGATTAAAGAAGAAACTGGTATCAAAACCTTAAAGGTTGGTTATAATAAAGTTTTTGGTTATTATATCGAGGTATCTAAAGGTCAAAGTGCAAATGTACCGGATTATTTTGTACGTAAGCAAACACTTGTAAATGCTGAACGGTATATTGTCCCGGAATTAAAAGATTTTGAGAATAAAATTTTAAGCGCTAAAGAAAAAATCGAACAGCTTGAATATTATATTTTTACACAGCTGCGCGAAAAAATAAGGTCTCAGATTATTCAAATGCAGGAAACTGCTCGTGCTTTGGCCAATATTGATGTTTTAGTATCGTTGGCGGAAGTAGCATTTAAATACAACTATGTGTGTCCGGAATTGAATAATCGCAGTGAAATAAAGATTTATGACGGTCGTCATCCTGTTGTAGAGCGTTTATTAGAACGTGAGATTTTCGTTCCTAATAATACAACCCTCAATGATAATGATGAACGTATGATTATTATTACAGGACCGAATATGGCAGGCAAATCGACGTATATGCGCCAGAACGCCCTTATCGCTCTGATGGCGCAGATCGGCTCCTTCGTCCCGGCGTCCAGCTGTCATGTGGGCGTCGTGGACGCCATCTTTACCCGCATCGGCGCATCGGACGACCTTGCCGCCGGCCAGTCCACCTTCATGGTCGAGATGACCGAGGTGGCCGAAATTCTCAAGAACGCTACCCCCAAGAGCCTCGTCGTGCTGGACGAAATTGGCCGCGGCACCTCTACCTTCGACGGCATGAGCATCGCCCGGGCCGTCGTGGAGCATATCTCCGACCCGGCCAAGGGTCTCGGCTGCAAGACCCTCTTCGCCACCCATTACCACGAGCTGACGGACCTGGAAGGGGCCATCGAGGGCGTCAAAAACTACAACATCGCGGTCAAGAAGCGGGGAGAGGACATCACGTTCCTCCGCCGCATCATTCGCGGCCCCGCCGACGACAGCTACGGCATCGAGGTGGCGAAGCTGGCCGGTCTGCCCGGCACCGTGACCCGCCGCGCCCATGAGGTGCTGCGCACGTTGGAAGCGTCTGCCCCGAAGAACAAGGTGGAGCAGATGGATTTCGACGCCCTGCAGGAGTATTCTTCGCCCGCCGTCCCCAGCGAGATGATGGAAAAGCTCGAGGCACTGGACGTTGAGACCCTGACCCCTATCGAGGCGCTGAACTTCCTCTACGAGCTGAAAAAGACCCTGAGCGGCAGCCTGAATGGCTGATTTTATTTGAAACGGAGGGAAACGAATGGCAGAGATACACGTTCTCGACAAGCACACGGCAGAACTTATCGCCGCCGGTGAGGTGGTCGAGCGGCCCGCATCGGTCGTCAAGGAGCTTCTGGAAAACTCCATCGACGCCGGTGCGTCTCAAATCACCGTCTCGATCGAGTCGGGCGGCGTCCGTCTGATCGAAATCAGCGACAACGGCACCGGCATCGAGGCAAAATACATCCCCACGGCTTTCATCCGCCATGCCACCAGCAAGATCCGGACGGAAGACGACCTCACCAGCATCCACACGCTGGGCTTCCGCGGCGAAGCGTTGGCCTCTATCGCCAGCGTGGCCCGCGTCGAAGTGCTCACCCGCACCGAGGCCGACGAGTGCGCTTCCCTCTACCGGATCGAGGGCGGGGAAGAACAGCCCATCGAGCCGGGTGCGCGAGGCGTCGGCACCACCATCCGGGTCTGTGACCTCTTTTTCAACACGCCTGCCCGGATGAAATTCCTCAAAAAGGATTCCAGCGAGGGTACTTTCGTGGCCGACATCGTGGGCCATGTGGCCCTGAGCCACCCCGAGGTGAGCTTCAAGTTCATCCGCGAAGGCAAACTGCAGTATGTCACCCCCGGTGACGGCCAGCTCCGCAGCGCAGCTTACGCCGTGCTGGGCCGGGAGTTCAGCCGTGACCTCGTGGAGGTGGATAACCGTGAGGGTGTTTACCGGGTCTGGGGTCTCATCACCCAGCCCCGCAGCTGCCGCGCCAGCCGCAGTATGCAGTATTTCTATATCAATGGCCGCTATGTCCGCAACCGCACCATGATGGCGGGCATGGAGATGGCGTTCAAGGGTACTATGATGCAGGGCAAATTTCCTGGAGGGATCTTGCTTCTTGAGATGCCCGCCGACCTTGTGGATGTCAACGTCCATCCGGCAAAAACAGAAGTCCGCTTCGCCCGGGAAAACGACATCTTCGACCTCGTCTACCATGCCGTCAAGCTGGCACTGAGCCAGCCGGGTACAGGGGAGAGACAGTTCGTCTTTGACAGCGAGAAAGAGGACGATGTATCCAATGAACATGAAAATAGCGGAAATAAAGGAAAAAATACTGTAAAGAACAATAACTTTACAGGACTTTCGGCGGTGATTTCGGGCCAGGCAGAGCCGGGAAGCCTGCCGCACCTGGAGGAAAAACCTCTCCGCCCGGCAGCACCGGCAGCGTCTGTGACACCCCGCCCGACACAGCCCTCTGCCCCGGAGCGGGACATCCTCCCGCTGCCCGTAAAAGCCCCGGAAATGCCTGCCGCTGAGCCGGAACATACATGGACAACGGTTGCGGCCTCCGAGCCTCTTCCGATGAACGCTGCCCTCCACAGTCCTGAGCCGCCGCAGGAGGAAAGCGTCCTTGAGCCGCCGCCCTTCCGGGCTGCATCCAGTGAGTCACAGCTGGACATCGAGGCAGACATCGATCTGCCGGATGTCACCCGCGACCACATGGCCGCGTGGGAGCCTGCCCCGGATGAACCGGAGCGTCCGCCGCTGCCGGAGACTTTGGATGAGCCGCAGCAGAGCGCAGCCCCGGAGCAGCTGGGCTTTGACGTTCAGGACGGCCCGGAGCCTCTGCGGTATGTGGGCGAGATCTTTCGCACCTATATCCTCGCGGAGCGGGGCGACGAGATCTGCATCATCGACAAGCACGCCGCCCATGAGCGCCAGCTCTTCGAGAAGCTGGCCGCCCACTACGGCGATGTCCCCAGCCAGCTCCTCCTGGAGCCGCTGGTGGTGGAGCTCTCCGCCGAGGAAAAGACTGCTCTGCTGACCAACCTCGACCTGCTGGAAAGCGCCGGCCTCGAGGTGAGCGATTTTGGCGGCAGCTCGGTCTGCCTGCGCTCGGTCCCCGCTGATGTGGAGCAGGGCAGTGCCGAAGATCTGTTGGTCGAGCTGGCGGCAAAGCTGGCCCACGGCAGCCGCGACGCCCTGAACGAGCGGACGGAGTGGGTGCTCCACTCCATCTCCTGCCGCGCCGCCATCAAGGCGGGCGACCACACCTCGCCGCAGGAGCTGATGGCACTGGCCGAAAAAATTCTCTCCGGCGAAGTGCCGCCCTTCTGCCCCCATGGGCGCCCCTGCGTCCTCAAACTCACCCGAAAGGAGCTGGAAAAGCAGTTTGGCCGAATCGTGTGATAGAAATCAGAAGCATCCGGTGCTGGCCGTCGTCGGCCCCACTGCCACCGGCAAGACCGCTCTCGGCGTGGCGCTGGCCGAAGCTTTCGAGGGCGAAGTCATCAGCGCCGACTCGATGCAGATCTATAAAGGATTAGACGTCGGTACGGCGAAGGTCGCGCCCGAAGAGACCCACGGCATCCCGCACCATGCGGTGGATATTCTGGAGCCGGACGAGCCCTTCAGCGTGGCGGATTTCGTCGCGCTGGCCGGAACGCTCGAGGCTGACATTTCCGCCCGGGGCCGTCTGCCTATCCTCGTGGGAGGCACGGGCCTCTATGTCCAGAGCTTTTTGTACGGTGTCCGCTTCGCCGCCGAGAAGACGCCGGACGGCCTGCGGGAACAGCTGGCCGCAGAGATGGCGGAAAAAGGCCCGGAGGCCATGTACAAAGAGCTGCAGGCTGCCGACCCGGAAGCCGCCGCCGCCATCCACCCGAACAATCAGGTGAGGGTCCTGCGGGCGTTGGAACATTTCCGGGCCACCGGCAAGCGTCTGAGCGAGCAGAAAGCCCAGTCCCTCCCGCCGGAGCGGCCCTATCGTTCGCTGGTGCTGGGTCTGGACTTTCCCGACCGCGCCCAGCTCTACCGCCGCATCGACCTGCGGGTGGACAAGATGCTGGACGCCGGCCTCCTCGATGAGGCAAAGCTGGTCTATGACCACCGCCAGACCTACCGCACGGCAGCGCAGGCCATCGGCTACAAGGAATTCTTCCCCTATTTTGAGGGGACAGCCCCGCTGGATGCCTGCACCGAAAAGCTCAAGCAGGCCTCCCGCAACTACGCCAAGCGTCAGCTGACCTGGTTCCGCCATATGGACGGCGTGGTCTGGCTGGACGCCTCTGCGCCGGATGTTACAGCCCGGGCTGTGCAGCTGACCCAAGAATTTTTAGCGAAAGGGTGACCTTTTATGATGGATAGACCACGCTCTGATCCCGGCGCGTCCAGCGCTTTGGGCAAGCTGGCAGGCTTCGTCATCGCCGTCGTGGTGCTGGCGGGCATCTATGTGGGCTATCAGGCCCTGCAGGTGCTCTTCCCGCCCAACACCTACGAGACGGCGCTTCTTGCCACCGTGGCGGATACGGTGGACGCCGACGGCGTTCTCCTCTTCGATGAGGTCTATGTTCCCGGCGGCGGAACGCTGGGCTATCTCGCGGCCGACGGCGAGCGCGTCTCGGCAGGGGCTGCGGTAGCGGAGATCTACAGCAGCCCGGAACAGGCGGGCCTCCGCCAGCAGCTCACCAGCCTGAACGACCAGATCGAGCTTCTGCAGCGCTCTCAGAATACCACCGCCACCCAGCTGGATTCTCTGAAAAAAGAGCGGGCTTCCGCGCTTTATGATATGATGGATGCGCTGGATAGCTCTGCCTACGACGAGACAGCCCAGGGCGAAGAGAACTACATCCTCGCTCAGAACAAGCTCTGGGTCATCACCGGTGAAGTCTCGGACTTCTCGGCCCAGATCGCCTCCCTCACCGAGCAGTCGGCGCAGGTGCAGGCCCAGCTGGGTGGGCCGACCCAGATCACCGCCCCTCAGACGGGTTACTTCATCCGCAGCTCTGCCAGCGGGCGGCTCAACGCCGGGGCAGACGACATCCTCGCGCTGAACACCACCGACCTGCAGGCGTATCTGAACTCTGACCCTGAGCTGCCGCTGGACGGCTGCGCGGGCAAGATCGTCTCGGGCTTTGCGTGGCGGTACGTCGGCCTCTGTTCGGCCAAGGAAGGGGAGAAGCTGCTGGGCGACAACGGCAAGCCCCTGACCCGCTCGGTGAAGATAAAGTTCCCCGGCCAGATGGAGATGCCCCTCAAGGCATCCGTCTCCGAGGTGACCATCGACGAAGCGACCGGTCTGGCCCGCTTTGTCATCACCTGCGAGATCATCAACGGCGATGTGCTGCGGCTCAACCGGGCCAGCGCCCAGATCATCGTGGGCGAGACCACCGGCCTGCGCGTTCCCATCGACGCGATCCATTATCTGAAAGAGGACGGCACCGAGTCTGAGACGCAGGGCGAGAACTACATCCCGGGCGTCTATGTCAAATACGGCAATCTTGCCCGCTTCTGCAAGATCGACCCCGTGGATAATGACCATCCACTGGTGACGGACGGCGAGTACCGCATCGTCATGCCCAGCAGCTCGGATAAGACAAAAACCGTCAGCGAAGTCCGCCTTTACGATGAGATCATCGTCTCCGGACAAAATTTGTATGATGGAAAGCTTTTGTAGTTATTGACATCTGACACAAAAAATCAGATAATAGAAAAAGCTATTAGCAACTCTTTTTCACAAAGGGGTGCCAGGCAGCGTGAGCTGCCCGAATGAAAGGAGCAAGTTTCTATGTCTTTTGTGGACAGCCTGAAAAAAGGGCTTTTCGGCAGTGAGGACGATTACGACGATCAGTACATGGACGACGGTCCTCAGATGGTGAATAACAACAACGGTCTCGGCGTCGCAGGCAACGAGGAAGAGGACGAGCCCGAAGAGGGTGCAGCCCCCAAGCGGAATGGCAAGGTGGTCAACATCCATGCGACCACCCAGCTCAAGGTCGTTCTGGTCAAGCCTGAGCACTTCGAGGATGCCAGCACGATTGCAGACCACCTGAACAACAAGCGCACCGTCGTGCTGAATCTGGAATCCACCAACAAGGAAGTTTCCCGCCGTCTGGTGGACTTCCTCTCCGGTGTGGCCTACGCCAACAACGGCCAGATCAAGCGGGTGGCCAACAGCACCTTCATCATTACTCCCTACAATGTAGACATCATGGGCGACCTGCTGGACGAGCTGGAGAACAATGGCGCGTTCTATTGATACCCAGCAAAGTGCCGTGCGGGGCTTCGTCCCGGCGCAGAACGATGAGGAACGCTTCCTCATGCGTCATGTCGAGGATCTGGCCCGCGCCGCCTTCGGCCGGGGCATCGCCCGTTATTCGGCGTTCCTAAGCGACAGGGAACAGCAGCTGGCGCAGGCGGCACTCAACCGTGCCGGTGCGCCGGAGGAAAGCTGCCGCTTCGAGGGCGGCTGGCCCGACGCCGAGCGCCGGGTGCTCTGCCTCGAGCCGGAAGACTGCTATCCTGCAAGCCCTGTCTGCTGCGTCCGGCTCAGGTGCCGTGCGCTGGCCGGGGCGCAGCTGCCTGTCCATAAGGACTATCTGGGCAGCCTGATGGGGCTCGAGCTTCGCCGCGAGGCGCTGGGCGACATCGTTCTGCCGCCGGAGGAGCCGGGTACCGCTTATCTGTTCGCGCTGGAGCCTGCTGCAGCCCTTATCTGTCAGGAGCTGCGCAGTGTGGGCCGCACCGAGGTGACGGCTCAGCAGCTGGCGCTGGACGAAGTACCGGAGTTTGCGCAGGCAGAGCGCCGGTTACAGACCGCGACCGTATCGTCGCTGCGTCTGGATGCTGTACTTGCCGCCATGCTGCGGTGCAGCCGGGGCATGGCCGCAGAGCTTGTGGCAGCGGGAAGGGTAGAGATCAACCATCTGCCCGTTTCCAGCGCCCATGCGCCGGTATACGAATCTGACGTGTTCACAGTGCGGGGCAAAGGGCGCTTCCGCCTCACAGCCCTGCCGGGCAAGAGCAAAAAAGACCGACAGATCATCGAGTTCTTCCAATATTGAGAAGGACGACTGGATAAAATGGAGGAGATCATTATGCTGACACCGCAGGACGTGCGCTCTGTCCAATTCGAAAAGAACCTCCGCGGCTACCGTACCGAGGATGTTGACCGCTTTCTGGATAAAGTAGAGCAGCAGCTCGAGCAGGATGCGGAGCAGATGGAGGCCCTGCGCAAGCAGGTGGCCGACCTGACTGCCGAGAACGAGACCCTGCGCCGCAATATGCAGAGCTATGAGGCCGACGGCGATATGCTCAAGAGCGCCCTCATCAACGCGCAGCGCATGGGCGAAAACGTCATCCGCGAGGCCAACCAGAAGGCCGAAGACATCCTGCACCGTGCAAATCTGCGCGGCGACGACATCATCCGGGATGCCAACGAGCTGCTGCAGAAGGCCAGCGACCGCGCCGACGAGATCATCAGCGAGGCCAACGACAAAAAGCTGGCCGAAGAGCGTGAATATGACCGCGTTCGTCTCGAGGTCACCCGCTTCAAGTCCGACGTGCTGAACCTCTACCGCACCCATGTGGAGTCCCTGAGCCGTCTGCCGGAGTTCCAGCAGAAAGATGAGACCCCCGCACAGGATGCCGAGGCTGAGCTGCCCGAAACCGAGGATGCCGATACCACCGAGGAAGCAGCATCCGCTGCGGACGCTGCCGAGACGGAAGACGCCGCCCCCGAGAAGGCCGGCGAGGACTTCTGGGAGAAGGACGAATCTCAGCTCAAGCTCGACCCGCCCCCGGCAGATCCCAACGCTGTCTTTCAGGGCGTGAGCTTCAGCGAATAATTCCCCAAGCATCGACAGCAAGGCATCATTTGTGTGCCGTAAAGCTGTTTTGATAAAATAAGCGCATAGCTGCGCTGTTTGCGACTGCAAAACCAATAGAGGAGAGTGTAAAACCAGTGGCTAAGAATAAGTCTCAGTACGACAGTACTCTGAATCTGCCCAAGACTCTGTTTGAGATGCGCGCCGGCCTGCCCAAGAAGGAACCGGTCATGCTCAAGGATTGGGACGACAACGACCTGTACAACCAGCTCATGAAGCACAACGAGGGCAAACCTCAGTTCATCCTGCACGACGGCCCTCCGTATGCCAACGGCAATATCCACATGGGTACCGCGCTGAATAAGATCATCAAGGACATCATCATCCGCGAGAAGAACATGGAGGGCTTCCAGGCTCCCTATGTGCCCGGCTTTGATACCCACGGCC
>OOCX01002093.1_pt1 | contig 11115 bp, 8 predicted proteins | sample 1671231 | NCBI WGS metagenome assembly OOCX01 (sample SAMN06348135, study PRJEB24527) | human gut metagenome | biome: human gut; feature: ankylosing spondylitis patient; material: feces | host: Homo sapiens | place: China | collected 2015-10 | reverse complement strand
GCTTGAACTTCCCATACTTACAAGGAATGAATTAAGTCCTGTATTAATAGCTCCCATAACTGGCTCTATGACGTAAGTCATACCAAGTCCTATCACAAGTATACCAACAACTGGATATATAAGCACCGGTGCTATCTTTTCAAGTGCTTCTGGAAGCTTGTCACACAGCTTTCTAAGTCCAACGATAATATAACCTGCTACAAAGCCTGCTACAAGTGCACCAAGGAAGCCTGACTTACCGTTGGCTGCTATATAGCCTCCTACGAAACCAAGCGCAAGTGCTGGTCTGTCACCTATCGCCATGGCTATAAATCCTGCAAGAACTGGTAACATAAAGCCAAATGCTGCACCACCGATAGTCTTAAACATAGCTGCAACTGGTGTAATCGTACCAAAATTAGCACGTTCAGCCTCTGACAGACTGTTCATATCAACATTAAGTCCATCTATAAGAAATGCTATAGCTATCAGGATACCACCGCCAACTACAAAAGGAAGCATATGAGAAACACCATTCATAAGCTGCATATATATCTGATGTCCTACGCCACCTGACTTGCCTTTATTGGCAGAGGCTGCTGAGCCTCCACTTCCATCTGAACTATGAGCTTCATATACAGGTGCATCACCCTCCATAGCTCTTTTTATAAGTTCTTCTGCCTTATTAATACCATCTGATACCTGACATTCTATTACTTTCTTTCCTGCAAATCTTTCCATAGGAACCTTGGCATCTGCTGCAACTATTATGCAGTCTGCCGAAGCTATCTCCTGTTCTGTAAGTACATTTTTAGCACCACCAGAACCTCTTGTTTCAATCTTTACCGAACAGCCAAGCTTCTTAGCTGCCTTTTCAAGACCTTCCGCTGCCATATAAGTATGGGCTATTCCAGTTGGGCAGGATGTAACTGCAAGTATCTTAGCTGGTTCTTTAGCTGTATCCTCAAGTCTTTCATCTATATCCTGACTCTCTTTGTCCGCATCATCTATAACCTTAAGAAACTCATCGGTCGTCTTTGCTGCCTTTAATGCTGCTGTAAAGTCCTCATCCATAAGAAGCACTGACAGCTTGCTGAGTACATCAAGATGTACATTATCCTTAGTGTTAGGTGCTGCTATAAGGAAAAGTACATTGACAGGTTCACCATCAAGTGAATCATAGTCAACTCCATCTCTTATAATCATGGCTGCAAGTCCCGGTCTTGTAACTGCATCACACTTGCCATGTGGAATAGCTATTCCTTCACCAACGCCCGTTGTACTTTCTTCTTCTCTTGCCATAACCTGCTTAGTGTAAGCTTCAATATTACTTATATTGCCGCTCTTTGCCATAAGTGCAACTGCCTGTCTTATAGTATCATTCTTGTCCTTAGGTGCTGCATTAAGGTCTATGCTTTCTGGCTTCAAAAGTTCTGTAATCCTCATATAGTTTCCTCCAATCTTTTGATTTTTTATTAATGTAATATTTTCTGTTCTTTATACATCATTTCTATATACTACATACTTTTATTATATTCTATTTATTGCCGCATTTATCTATAGTTAATATATCCAGCATAAATATACAACATCTTATAATCCTGCATTTACTTCTAGTCTGCCTGCTCAATCTCAATCCTGTCAAACAGATTATCCACCTCGTCCTTAGTTGCAAGATTATCAGAAAATGCACTTGCACTTCCGGCTGCTATTCCCATTTTAAATGCATTGGCATAATTATGTGTAGATAACCATCCTGTTATGAAGCCGGCAACCATCGAATCCCCTGCTCCGACTGAATTCTTAAGTGTTCCCTTTGGTGCATCCGCTATATATACCTTACCATCATCTGCAACAAGTACTGCTCCCCTGCCGCCCATTGATATAAGCACATTCACAGCTCCCTTATCCTTTAACTTTCTGGCGTAAGGTATAACCGCTTCCCTTGTAGTAAGCTTTACCCCAAATATATCTCCTAATTCATGCTGGTTAGGCTTTATAAGAAATGGCTTATATTCAAGTACATTCATAAGAAGACTGCTTGTTGCATCAACAACTATCATAACGCCCTTGTCATCGAGAAGCTTCATAATATTCTTATATATATCATCCGGAATACATGAAGGTATACTTCCTGCAAGTACTAAAACATCACCTGTCTTAAGTGCTTCAAGCTTTTTCTTAAGCTCCTCGACATTCTCCTGTGTAATATCTGGTCCTCTGCCATTAATCTCTGTTCCATCTATGTTCTTAATCTTCATGTTTATTCTTGAAAAACCATTATCAACCTGAATAAAATCTGTATTAATGCCATACTCTGATACCATGTCACATATCTGTTTTCCAGTAAACCCGGCTACATAACCAAATGCTGTTGTATCAAATTCAAGATTATTAAGAACTATTGAAACATTAATTCCTTTACCCCCTGGAAGCATATGCTCATATGATGTTCTGTTCGTCATCCCCAGTTCAAAACTCTTAACTTCCACTATATAATCCAGTGACGGATTAAATGTTACTGTATATATCACTTTCTATTCCTCCTTTCTGGTCACGTACCTTTAAGTTACTATTATAATAACTCCATACTCATTCATAATCAATCACCATCATTCACAAATATTCATAACTATTTTTATGCATTTTGCATAGTTTATTAAATTTTTATATGCATTTTATGTGTAATTATACCCATTTATGATATCTTGTATACAATCCCCACCTTAGAAACTTTGCCTTAGATTTTTCTTTTCAATCAATCTTATTCAAATTCTTTCACACGCCAGCAGGTAATTATTATTTTGACAATATAAAAAACAGGTCATCCATACATTTATAGTACAGACAACCTGTTTCACTTATTTTATAACCGACTTACATATGATTTAATGTACATTTTAAATATTCTTACCCTGCCAGATTAACTGAATATCCTGTCAGCTTAACGTATATGTCTTAAGCCCGAACTTTCTTCTTATAAAATCGACAAGAAAATCTGCTGTTCCCTCTACACCTAGTACACTGCTGTCAACCATAATATTCTTATGCTTAGGGTCAGATGGAAGAAATCCAGCATAATGCATATGATAATCATCCCTTGCCTCATCTACTGACCTTATCATCTTCTTGGCATCTGCCTCTGTAAGATTAAGATCCTTGACACAATTCTTAACACGTTCCTCATAAGGTGCATATATGTATATGTGTATTGCATTAGGTTCATCTGATAACACAAAATCTGAACAACGTCCTACTATAATACAACTTTCTCTTTCTACAAGAAATCTCATAATATTCTGTTGTGCTTCAAATATATTATCCTGCTCAGAACTTGATTCAGTACCAAGTGGAAACATCATCCTCATATAAGAATTCTTGCTTGTCTTTTTAACCTTTTCCTCAAGCTCATCAATATGCGATACAGGAAGATTCAGCTTTTTTGCTGCCTGTTCCACTATATCCCTGTCGTAATATTCTATACCAAGCTTCTCGCTCATCATCTTAGCTATCGGTCTTCCAAGACTGCCAAACTGTCTGGCTATTGTTATTACATATTTATTATCATCACTCATAACTGCCTCCTATCCAGGATTTTCTTTTTGTCTGATTTTTTCAATATCAGTCTTAAAGCTTTTAACCTATATATTTATATATCCCTTTTATTTTATAAGTATCCCTCATTCACATGTATATGAATATATTATTTATTAATATCCATAACTATATTTCAGAAGTATTGCATTATATTTTTTCTGTCTTTATATTTTGAATCTATATTACATGCATGTTTTTATTATCTAGTATACAAAACCAAGAACAAGGAAACCTACAATACTCACTGCCGCACCTATAAGCACATATGGAAGCTGTGACACTGCATGGTCGAAATTATCAATACCTGAGCCCTGCGAAGCAAGAACTGTTGTATCACAGTAGAAGCATGCATGATTACCAAATGCACATCCTGAAAGAATAGCCGCCATAATAAGTATTGCGTTAGCACCTACACTTGCACCAAGTGGAAGTAATACTGGTGCCACAAGTGTACATACACCCCATGCATTAGCAATCATAAATGCTAATATACCTGTTATGATAAATGCTAACATAGGGAATATCTTAGCTGATAATATAGGCTGTGTTAAATCTATAAAGAATTCTGTCATCTGCATGTTGCTTGCTATAGTCTGGAAAGTAAGTGCAGCTATAAGAAGAATGATTATAGGTAACATATCTGCAAAACCTTTTACAAAGTTATCCCAGTATTCGGTAAATGTCATAAGCTTTTCTGAAAGATACATAACTAATGTAACAGCAAGACATACAACCTGTGCTACTACAAGATTACCTGTTACACATGCAACTACTACAAGCACAAGCATAGGTATAAGGAAGTTAAGGATATTACCATCCTGCTCATCTGTTTCTTCTTGTGCCGCCAGAGCAACCGTTCTATCCTCTGCAATTTTCAGATCCAAGAGAACCTCAAAACAGCTTCCCTGTCCCAATTCACTCTCCACATCAATGGTACCTCCCATTGCCTCAACCAGATTCTTAGTAATCGCCATTCCAAGTCCTGTTCCCTGTATTTTATTTGTAAGGGAACTTTCCGCACGGGTAAACGCATCAAAAATTGTATCCTTGAAATCTGCCGACATTCCCATACCATTATCGCTAACTAAGAAACGGTACTTTGCATAGACAGATGACTTTGTCTCACATTCTTCTACAAAGAACTGAATTTCCCCACCTTCCTGGGTATACTTCACTGCATTGGAAAGCAGGTTGCTGAAAATCTGCATCAGGTGAACCTGATCCCCATTCACCCACTCATGCTGAATATTTTCTTTTATGATTGTAAGGGTCTGCTGCTTTTCATATATTTGAGTATGAAATATAGTGTCAAGTTCCTGTATAAAATCCAGAATAGAAAAGTCAGAATACTTGAAGACTGTTTTTCCTGCCTCAATCTTACTCATATCCAAAACATCATTGATAATTCCTAACAGATGCTGTGATGAAATATCTATTTTATCTGCATACTCTATAACTTTTGCTTTATTACCTGCATCATGTCTGATCAAAGATGTGATACCAATGATTGCATTCATAGGTGTACGAATATCATGTGACATATTAGACAGGAAATCCGTTTTCGCCTTATTTGCATTTTCAGCTGTCTGTAAAGCCTCTGTTGCAACGTTCTTTGCCTTTTTCAGTTTTTGATTGACTACTTCCATTTCCTTCATTGTTTGTAAATGAAGTTCATTATTTCTTTTTTCATATTCTGCTTTTTGATCTGCAAGACTAAGTCTGGAAATACTGTAGAATAATCCGGCAAAAAGTAAAAGTATAAAACCTGCCATGAGTATTGTTGTAAACAACACCGTTTTCTGGTAATCCATCAGCACATTGTCCACAACTCCCTTTGCCACAATGCATACCAAAATGGTGTTGTTGCTTTCTATCGGGCAATACCCCAGATAATAGGGGTTCTGTTTTCCCAAAAGTGCAACTCCGGATTCTCTGTTATCAAACTTCTTTTTGAACAAATCAGCCTCTTCTTCTGTAATAGCCTGTTCCCCTTTTAAATGTTTTAACAAAGAATAATTACGCAGGTATTTATCTCCACTCTGGTTCGTATACGTAATATTTCCGTCATGATCCAGCATGAACAAATATGCTTTCCCATCATAACCTTTCAGTTTTAACATGGAATCCAGTTTCGAATGATCATACACAGTTCCAATTGCCGTATAAGTTTCCCCATTGATAGTGTATTCCTGACATGGGATCGCAACCAGATAACCGTCTTTTTTCTTCTGATCATAATCAAGACGCACCAGTTTTCCAATATTGTATCCATTCTTTAAGTCCAGCAGAAGTTTACTTGGCATATCAATCCGCATTTTTGTTCCACCTGCTGATACTGCCTGACCATTTTCCTGAATGAATATAAGGGTGCTTTCCGATTCTTTTTCCCATGCTTCAAAGAAATTTTTGTTCGTATCCGTTTCAAGAGACAGCTCCCTCTCATGAAGTAAAAATTCCTCAACCAACTGCAGCTGGTTGTAGTATCCACTCACTTGAAGATCATAGGTCTGCTGTATCTGTTCAACAACAGCTCTCATACTGCTTTTTCCATTTTCGCTGATATACTTGCCAGACTTACTTATCAGATACTTGATACAAGCTAAGCTTAAAAGAATAATAAGTAGTATAAGCAACAGCCTTGTTATTTTTTTTCTTTTATTTACCGTTTGTTCTATCTCCACTTTTACTGTTCAACCTCTATATAGTCTTCCGGTGCTGACGGCTGCTGTCCTTTTGACATTGCTTCGATCCATGCACTTGATAATGTTGTATCTTTAAGCTGCTCAATCTCACATTTCGGATTTATTTTTTTCAAAACAGACATTGTGGTGTCTGTAAGAAGAATCGAGTATTCCTTTTCTTTGTCTATTTTCTTATCATTAACTGTTAAGTCCTTTAACGAAAATCCACTTTCCTCTTGATTGACGATCATTTTCATACCGGATGCAATTGGTAATTCGTATTTATTGGTTACGTAAAAATTCTCATCAGCATCAGCAAGATAATTTTCCACGAGTTCATAAACCTGTTTACCATTGATTTTTGCAACATATAATGGTGTATCTGAACTCTTTGCTGTCATCATGCCAACCCGGCTGCTGGTGCATTCTCCTTTGTACATAGAAGAAGTGAAATAATAATATGGTGCCAGAGCCAGCTGTGCATCATTTTCTTCTCTGATCGTAGTTAAAATGGAAGATGCTGCATCACGGCCATTTCTATCGTTCAGTGAAATGGAATATTCATTTTCAAAATTCACCGTTGCTTTTTCTTCTGGATCTTTACGATTCATTACACTGCGAAAAGTATCATAAGCCTGTGTTTCATCCATTTCCCCTGACAGTAATCCGTGAACAGCCTCAAGACTTGCATCAAATGATTTTTGAGCGGAATATCGGATATAAACAGCATTATTATTAATTTCCTCTTCCAGTCCAGGCACATCCTGCATCATGGTTGGAACATCTGTATTCAATGAAATAACACCGCTTCCATCCGCAATCAGCTTTTGCCCCTCTTCTGAAATCATACAATCCAGCACATCCAGTGCAGTATCCAGTTTCTCCCGGTCTTTTTCCAGGTTTTTGTTAAATGCAATGTTTAAGGACGGAGTCATGTACACATAGGATTCATCCGATGTCTGTGAAAAGTAAGGAATACGGATCAGCTCCGCATCCATCTGTTTCTGCAGCTGCTGCATAACCGTCGGATGTCCATGAAACATTGCTGATTTTCCCTCGACAAACATCTGGGTTCCTGTATTGATGTCAATATTGATATCTTCTTTACCAAAATGCGAGTCCTTAAGAAACTGACTGGTTTCTGAAAAAATACGTTTCCATAATACATCATCAAACTTTACTTCATCCGCTGCAGTCTCTGCACCGTTTCGCCATTCAATACCATCCAGGCTTGTAAACTCACCGATTGCCGCCGCCTGGATGATTTCATTATTAGACCAGTCTTCCCCAAGATCCATGGAATACGGTTTTATGCCATTATCATAAAACTGCTGACAGGCCTGTACATATTCCTCATAATTTCCCGGAATCTTTACGCCATACTGATCAAACAGTGTTTTGTTGGCAATGATCGTCTGCGGAATACCACAGATTGGCAGCCACTGGATTTCATCCTCCGCATTCTTATAATATTGCACCGCATAAGAATAATACTTAGAAACAACATCATAAGAAGCAAAATCCATAAGATAAGGCTGTAAGTCCTGTGCATCTGTTCCAGAGAATCGACGTACTGTTATGATATCCGGTAATTCATCATGTTCTTTAAAATAACTGTATAAATCGGTATCATTGTTACCAATAATAAATTCAATATCCTGATCAGGAAACTGTTCATGGATATAGGGTGCAATATTTTTCATCAAACGATTTTCCCACAGATAAACGGTAAGATGATCATCATTTTTAGATACTTCTTTCTTTGACTGTCCACATCCAGACAAGACAGCAGTTGCTACAAGTACACCTGACACCACTGCAATCAGACAACGTTTTGCCTTTTTCATACTTTTATTTTCCTCATTCTTTCCTGATAAAATCATTATTGTTACGTCTGTGAAATAACACCGGAACAAAGAATGTGCCTCGGCACATTCTAGCGCCTGCGGCGGTCGCTCGCGATATCTTCAGTATACGCCGCAGTGCGCATCCTGCCGGAGGCTTTTTTATAATTAGAAAATGCATTTCTTAATTATAAAAAAAACGCCCTTTATTCTCACAAAGGGCGATTGATTCGCGGTACCACCTTTATTATATAGAAGAAACTCCTCTATACATCTCATCCTATTCTTTAACGGGAACGACTCCGGGACCGCCTACTGTGACTTCAGCGTTCCTGCTCCAAAGCTACCTTCTGCATCTCTGTTCTCAAGTGCCTCGCAGCCAATGGGCATCTCTCTCTGTCAGAACGACCTATGCATACTCCTCTTTTTCAACGCATTTAACTGGTTTATCAACCATGAAACTACAAAATATCATAGCCACAGAAGTCCTGTTTGTCAAGGTTTTTAGGGAATTTTCAGAAAACCTTAAGAGACCGCATCAAAAGGGGCTCTCGAAAACTGAGTGATTTTCTATTGTTGCGAAAATAACTCAATTCTTTCTTGAGACTCTTTTGATGCTTTATTTTTTTGATACCCACTACTGAATAGTAAATCCATTATTTTTCAAAAATCTGTTATGCAAAAGCTATTATTACTACCTAAAAAAATGTATCATATAATCATTTTATGGTTCAGCGTCCGTCTTTTCTCCGTCATAAGCTGTCAGTTTAATAGGCGTATCTTCTGGGACATCTGCGTGTATTCCTACGATGTACTCTATATTTTTTTTGAGTTGTTTTAAGCAGGTAGAACCGCCTGCCGGGATTGTTTCTGTCCATTCTTCTTCACCGTTATTAAGAAGATGTATGGTAATTTCAAATTCATTGCCATTATGGAAGGTCAGCGCTCCTGTCTGTGATGTTAATTTTTCATCAGAGTAGGTAATCACATATTCATCGGGAATTGATTGTTCTGCACAGTTGACGGAACAATCCCACTTACTGCTCTGAGTGTTTTCCTGCTTATTGCTACAAGCTGCCAAGGATATTGTTAAAATACAACATATAATAAATGCTATTTTCTTCATAAGATATCCCTCCCCGGATTTTATGCTGTCTACAGCTTTAGCTTTCTTTATGCTTCCACAATTATTTTACATACTCTTCTATGACACATTCGTGTTCTTTTGTCTGTTTATTGTAATTCACACCTACCAATAAAATATTTCCTTCATATTCTTCAAGGCTTCTGCAATATTCCTTATTCTTTATCTGTGCAATGGCTCCTTCTGCAGTTTTATCCCATTTTAGTTCTACTACAATTGCTGGTTTTTCCGGAAATTTTTTTCGCGGAAGAAAAACAAGATCTGCAAATCCTTTTCCTCCTGCCAACTCTCTGTGAATCACATAAAAATTTCTTGCAGCGTACAATGCGAGTGAAATTGTATAACTTAATGCATTTTCATCATTGTACTGAATGTGAAAAGTTTCAAAATGTGCCTGCCGAATGGCTTCTGCTACCTGCTTTGACCGTTTCTGCCAGATTGCTTCCAATGTGTCCGCTGACTCTTTCAATGCCTTTGATACTTCACCCCATGTTGAAGCAGATATACTGTTCACATACTCAGTTCTTACTTCTTCATTTGGAATTTTTACAGTCTTATTATCCCCAAATTTTATATCTGATTTCTGTTTAATCGCATAAACACTACACTTTCAAGCATTTTGAAGTACAGAAAACACTCATTTTACCACGAATTTACCACGATTGAATGAGCCTTGATATGATATTCAAAAAACATGGGAGATACTACAAATTTATTGCGTAACTCCCATGTTTTCTTAATTACTAATATCCTAATTCCTTTACAAGTTTCTCTGCATCTTCCTTATATTCGGGATAAGCAGTCACATATAAAACAGTATTTTCTTTTTTTATAACTTTACAATGGTAATCAGAAGCCGTAACATCATAGACCGATTGGGTATTGTTTTCATTTTCTGTAATTTTAGCAGAATTATTTTCTTTATATGTTTTATTTAGATTATCAACTGCATATTTATACACATTAGTTGCTGATTTTTCATTTTTCATAAAATAATACTCAAATGAATATTTTTCTTTATCTACGGCAACATATATTTCTTGATAAGAATGGTCTTTTGCACTATCTGTTTTATCTGTAACTTCCAACCCTTTTTCTTCCATTATAGTTTTAAACTTAGTGGTAGTGATTGGTTCAGAAGTTGAACTCTTACCACACCCTGATAACATAAGTATAAACACCATTGCAACTATAAATAAAAAATTTTTCTTTCTCATAAATAAGCACCTCACACTTTCTAAAAAATCATCAAAGCAAAAAACATTGTACCGCTATAAGACAGTAATAAGAAATATCCCCAGTAACAATACACCTATTCCAATCATTGCAAAAAGTATACCTACAATACAACGAATATATTGTCCACTTTGCTTGATATAAGAATAATCTGGATTATTCTTATCATAAATAACATGACACTCTCCATCAAGATGAAATATATGTTGTGGAGTCCAGTTTGTTTTATTTGTATATTTGCTGCTAGATACGATATATTCATATACTGCTCTGGCATTTCCATTTGATGAACTATCAATACTTACAATTTTACCGGTTGTATGTTCCTTGCATTTGATGAATTTAATAAGATTAGGAACACTAACTATTAAGCCTACGATTAAAAACAAAATTCCGATTATCCAAAATACAATCATTTTAGTTTCTCCTTGAATTTTTAATTTATCTTTTTCTTCATATCCATATTATAACAGTTCCATATATCCGCCACAATAAAAATCAGCATATCCTTTAAATATTTTCTGCATTGAAAATACATACTTTTTCTTTCTTCCTCTTGATTACCCACCACAGAAAAGGAAAAGCCCTGTCAAGAGCCTTGCCACCATTGGTGGTGCTTTGCACTCTTTACTGG
>OOCX01002091.1_pt1 | contig 11123 bp, 11 predicted proteins | sample 1671231 | NCBI WGS metagenome assembly OOCX01 (sample SAMN06348135, study PRJEB24527) | human gut metagenome | biome: human gut; feature: ankylosing spondylitis patient; material: feces | host: Homo sapiens | place: China | collected 2015-10 | reverse complement strand
TATAAACTTAAAAATTTCTGATAAAATATCTTCTTTTGAGATTCGTCCCATACTATACATCATTATAATCGGATAGTATGCCAAATAAATATACATAGGACGAAGAACCATCAAGCCTGTAATGATTCCCTGATTATATATAGAGTATCCTGTAACCGCACCCACTACTCTTGATACCAGGAAAAGGAAAACCACAAAACCGACCTTATCTTTTTTTATAACTACCTTTCCCATGACGACAAAAAGCCATAGTGCAACAATAATATTCAAATCCGCCCAGGATAAGGTTGAACTTCCCAGTTTTACACTCGGCAATAGTGCTTCAAATGAAAAGAAAAGCAGTACCGTCACTGAATATTTCGGCACCTTATAAATTTCCAGTAACATCAACGCCACAACAATCGCTGATAATATTGTGGAAAGCGTTGCACTCTTTGTAACATAAAACGTCAGACACGATAGTATAATCAGTACTCTTATACACGCTCGACCATTTAATTTCTTCGTGTTCATCTTCTTATCTCATTTCACTTTTATAATAAAAGACAAAGTTCTCAGTTTCAGTATATAAAATTGAAACATCCATTTTGCCAAAAGAATATCCAATCTGGAACAATTCCTATACTTTTCATAATAGTACATTTCCGAATCAAAGACTCTCTTCCTTTTTACCAAAAGGTTTTCAATTCCAGTCTTTGTTCTGTCTGTGGTTGAAACACCCTGTTCATGTATGATTTTGACCTCATTGGTATACCAAATCTTATAACCCTTTTCCCGAAATCGTTCCGTTAAAATCGGCTCTTCTGCATACAAGAAAGTATGCTCATCAAAACCGCCCACTTCAAAAAAAGGCTTTTCTCTTGCCAGCATAAACGCGCCAATAATGCGATAAACTTCTCCATCTTGTGCGTTATTTACCACATCATAGTTTATTTGTTTCAGCTTAGGAATTGCTTTATACATCGGCCAAAGAAGATTTGGAACTATATGCCTTTTATATATACTCATGTATTTTCCGGGCGATTGGTCTTTTCCATTCAGCCCAACAACTTTAGGCCCAATCATTGCCACATCTTTTCTATCTTCCAACTCCTTCTTCAAGATAGAAAGTTCAAACTCTTCTGGCAACTGAATATCTGAATTGCTGAAAAGAAGATATTCGGGGGCAAAAATATTTTTAGCTACTTCCGCGCCCAAATTGTTTGCAAATGCAAATCCACGATTTTCTTTATCCGATACATATACAACCGTTATGCCATTTCGATTAAACGTCCGAATATGTTTGAATTTCATGTCATTTAGGTTATAATTTTCAGATCGTGCAAAGCCAGATTCAAGTAAGTTTTCACTTATCACATTCCCATTTTCTTCATTTGGGGTATTATCTACGACTACAAACGACACATCTTTATAGTCAGAAGTCCTGCAAAAATCATTTATATACTTCACACATCGTTCTGCCGTTTTATAATCAACTATTATGACTGAAATCATCTTTTCTCCCTTAGTAGCAATCTTTTACAATCTCATCCACAATCGTATTCCAATCATATCTCTTATTAACATATTGCTGGAATTTCTTGCCCATCTGTGCCAAAGAATCTTTAGTCTCTCCATTGAGGATTTTTTGTAAGTTTTCGCAAATGGCTTTATCATCATTGGGAACGACCCATCCGCAGCCATCATCAATATATTCAGCCAAAGAGCCTACATTCGTACAGAGAATCGGAATTGCTTCCGCAGCTGCTGTAAGCATAACACCACTCATACTTGCATGACGATATGGCAGAACGATCAGATTTGCTTCCTTCAAGAAATAATTAAGCAGGTTATTGCTAATATACTGGTCAAGAAAAATAATATCCTCTTGGCTTTTTACATATTCACCTAATTCGTCAAGTTCAGGATAACTCGGCTGTGTTTTTCCTGCAATCACCATGCAGCAATTCTTGTGATCTGCAATCTCCTTCCACGCCCTTATGATCCGATCCATACCTTTATCATAATAGATCATTCCAAAGCTCAGAATCATTCGGTCATATTTATTGATAAATTGCTCACACTTCTGAATTTCCGCATCGTTATAATCAATTTTTTCTTTCAGCGTGTTCTTTTTTCCATGCCTCGAAATATACACTTTTTCCTTATATTGAGGGTAAAGTTTCGAGAACTCTTCATAGATGCTTTGTCCATGTACGATAATCACATCAGCGCAGTAATATATTTTTCACTGTTGATATGTGGCAGGACATTATGCGCTGTATATACCAGCTTGCCACAATATTTCTTTATCTTTCTAAAAAAGATTGGATCAACTTTGCTTATAACACTCCAATGGATATGAACAACATCCGGTTTTTCTCTTTTTATGATATTTACAAGTTTTAAGTATTGGCATATATATTCCGTTGCACGCACGGCATTGCGTTTTGCAGATGGCACCATTTTTTCGCTATTCTTGAAAAAATAGCGATGGCACTTATACGGAATTTCTTTATCTGAAATCTCATAATAAAAGTTTGTATATAGTGATACATCTATATCGTCTCTTTTATATAATGCCGAAACCATTCCGTTCAGATATTCTTCATCGCCCTTAATCCCTCTTGGATTGATAACGATAACTTTTTTCATCCCTTGTCATCCTCTATAAATTTTGTAATGTCATCAATTATCACTTGAGTGTTACTTTGGTATTGATTGTAGGTCGTGCTTTTTACTGTTCGTATCGCTTCTTCCAGCTTTGCACAATCTTGACATTCACAAATCAAATTCAATTCCTTGAATTGTCCTACAAGCTGCAGTTGATGATCATCAACGTGTTCCCCGTATCTAGCAAGGCGCGGAACTGCTATCACTTTCTTTCCCTTTTTGACCGCTCCAATAATAGCTCCTGTTCCCCCATGAGTAATAACAATTTCCGCCTTATCCATAATCTGTGAGAATTTTTCCCTATCGAGAAATTGTTCATATTTATAATTCGTTGGCTTATAGTCGCTATATCCTATTTGAGCAAACACTTCATCCTTGATTTTTCCTGCTGCGACCAACTCATCCACAGCTTTTAGAAGTCTATTGAATTGGAACTTCTGAGATCCCAAAGTTATAAAAATCATGCGTTCCTCCACTCTAGTAAATGCCCCCTAAATAAATCGCTTTTGGATAAAACTGAAGCATTGGTTTCCATTGAACATAAAATCTATCCGCAAATTTATATAAAATACAATTCTGGTCCATATTGCCATACATAATTAACTTTGAAATTTCCTGATACATCTTTTTCACCCTTCTACCTTTCTGAATCATACTTATTATATAATAAAGGAATGAGATTATTTGTCACACCAGTTGTGATAACAATATCTGGTTTTTCCTGCAAAAAGATAATTATACTTTTCACCGCATTCACAACCATCCAAAACGGGAAGGACACTTCTTTACGGTTCACTTGATGCACATAGTACATCTTTTCATTTTTTATAGTTGCTCTATACTCAGTGTGTTCCGTCACAACAAAAGATTCATATTTGCTCATCAACGGTCGCAACATTGATATTTGCTCAAAATGTCCGCCCGATGAAGCAGCAAAGCATATTTTAGTATTTTTCATTTCGACTACACTTTCCCTCTGCCATCATTAAACCTCTAGGAAAAATTCATCTTCCAGCATCAAGCACAGACAATGATAGACCGGAAGATGAAGCTCCTGAATCATGTATGTCTCAGTTTGTGGCACTTTAATGCATACATCGCTCATCTGTTCCAATTTGCTACTTTTTGCTCCTGTCAGACCAATTACTTTCATGCCTTTTGCGTGAGCAGTTATTGCCGCATACAAAATATTTTTGCTGTTTCCACTTGTTGAAATGCCCAAGAATACATCTCCTGCCTTGCCATAACCATTCACCTGTTGCGCAAAACAGAGAAGTGGCTCACAATCATTCATGTATGCTGTTGACAAAGCCGGATGTCCATCTAAAGCAATCGCCGGAAGCGCGCCTTGCAAGTTTTCAGCCAAAATCGTTCCTAATTCTGCATTTTCTTGAAGCAGCTTCTCTGTAAAAGCTGCTTTCGGCTTTCTTGGAAGTTTGAACCCCTTCATCAATTCTCCAACGATATGTTCTGCATCCGCAGCAGAACCGCCATTCCCTGCGACCAGCAGCTTTCCGCCATTTTTATAAGAACATTCTAGTACCTGATATGCCATAGCAATATCAGATTCTACGATTTTCAATGCCGGATAACGCTCGCAAAGAAGATCAATATGCTTTTTTATATTCTCTTTTAACTCGTTCATTTTCATTCTCCGTAGCTTTTCTTTATAAGCACTTCTTTGCAAACTCCAAGAGAGAATTCACAGTCATCATCTGATCGAGGTTTTCTTTACCATTTCCAATCAGCGCAGTTTTACAACCTGCATTGATACCAGCTTTAATGTCATTTTCTCCATCACCAACCATCCAAGACTGGGACAGATCAATGTTAAAGTCGCTCGCAGCCTTCAGTAACATACCTGGTTTCGGTTTTCGGCAATCACAGTCAATCTTCAGTTCTGGACGTTCGCCATCATACCCTTTATGTGGGTGGTGAGGACAATAATAAATTGCATCCAGATAAGCTCCTTCTTTGCCAAGGAGCGTTTCCATCTTATTGTGAATTTCTTCTAACTCATCAAAAGATACCTCGCCCCGAGCAATTACAGGCTGATTCGTTACAACAATTGCAAGATACCCTGACTCATTGATTTTACGAATTGCTTCTGCAGCACCGTCTAGCAGTTCAAATTCATCAATGTTCCGAAGGAATCCCACATATTTATTGATGGTTCCATCTCTGTCAAGGAATATCGCTTTCTGTTTATTTTTCAGATTTTTTCCTGTAACGCGACCCTCACGATAATCGGCACACACAGAATAGTATCTATCCGGCGTACCCATATCTTTAACATATTCTGGGCTGTCGTAGCAGAACATCTTTCCTGTTCCAGCAAGCGGCTTCAACAATTGACGATCTAAGTCTACTTTTACTGGTTTTCCATCACCGCCATTTTTCCCAACAACTTCAGCATCAATCCCGGAAAGTGCTAATATCTCCGGGTTAATAACGTGAAGTCCTGCATTCACACGGTTTCGATAGTACAGTGGCCTTTCATCTTCTTTTGCAAGCCACCTTTCTACTGCACCGTTCTTATCTGCAATAATCAGCCCACTATCATACGGATGGCTATTAGGATGAGTAAAAAGTGTAACCAGTCCACCATGTTGCTTGTGATACTCAACAAATCTGTTAAAGTCCACATCAAACATAGCATCAGCATTCAAAAGCAGAAAATTTTCTGTTAATTTGTCTTTAATCTTGAACAGCGCACCAGCATTACCCAGCGGTTCACGTTCAAAATAATATTCAATATGTACACCAAACGGCTGCCCTGTCACTGGTGAGTTTCCAGAACCGTCACCAAAGTAATCCATGATAATATTTCCAAGGTGGCTCACTGTAATAAGAATGTCATCGAAGCCCTGCTCTTTCAGACATTCAATCTCTCGCTCCAAAACAGGAATGCCTTCAATTTTTATCATCGGCTTTGGAATGTCACTCACCACTGAAGAGATACGAGTTCCTTTTCCGCCTGCCATAATCACTACTTTCATATCGTTAATCCTTCGGTGTATAATCTTCCGGTGTATAGTGGATTACTCTTGTGCCACCATCTTCAAATTTGAACGGAATGTACAGCAAATCTCTCATTGCCCAACGTACAGCATCCTGACGTTCCGGCTGCACATAAAACACGAGGAAGCCACCGCCACCAGCACCAAGCAATTTTCCACCTAGGGCACCAGCAGCCATTCCCTTTGCATAAAGTTCATCAATGCTATTTGTTGACACGGCCGAACCGGTCTGCCGCTTCAACTTCCAAGTATGGTCAAGCAGCCGTCCAAAATCATCCAAATCGCTTTCTTTATCCGTCAGAACCCGCTCTGCATCACCAACCAAAGAAAGCATCTCTTTCAACTGTTCTGTTTTATCCGTCTTTCCTGCTGCGTTTGCCTTCTGCACATCAGAAGAGAAACGGGTAAAGCCCGTAAAGAACATCATCAAATTCTGATTAAGCTGCTTTTTTCTTTCTGGCGAGATGATTACCGGAAGAACCTCATAACCATCAGCATTGAAATTGATACGGTTAAAGCCTCCAAAAGATGCGGCAATCTGATCCTGCCAGCCACCAGCTTCTTGGCAGAGATTCCGTTCCAGATAAATTGCCTCATCTGCTAATTTCTTTTTATCAGCATACTTTCCTTTAAGAGCATAAAAGGCATTTAACATACCAACTGCAAACGAGCTTGACGTGCCAAGACCAGAACGTGCAGGAAGATCGGCCTCATAAGTAAGGCGAATTTCATGCATATCTAGCATTTTCATTGCGTTTCGGATTGCCGGATGCTGGATATCGTTAATATCCGTCACGCGCTCTGTCTTTGAATACGACAGCTCAGTAGAATAGTCAAAGAAGCGCGGCAAATGACGCACATTCACATAGCAGTACTTGTCAAACGTAGTAGACAAAACCGCACCACCATGTTCTTTAAAAAAATTTTCCATATCTGTTCCACCGCCAAAAAAAGACATACGGAATGGTGTTTGTGTAATAATCATGTTTTCTCCTGCCTTATCAATCTCTCTGGAAAATATCTCTTGTGTATACTTTTTCTTTCACATCATCCAAGCACTTGTCATAGCGGTTCGCAATGATGGCGTGGCTCATTTCCTTGAACTTTGCCAGATTGTTGACCACCACAGAGCCAAAGAATGTCTCTCCGTCCTTCAGAGTCGGCTCATAGATAATGACTGTTGCGCCCTTTGCCTTCACACGCTTCATGACACCCTGGATAGAACTCTGACGGAAGTTATCGCTGTTGCTCTTCATGGTCAGACGATACACACCAATAGTGACTGCCTTTTCCTTATCCTCATCGAACTCATTCTCTGCATCGTAGCCGTAGTAGCCCGCCAGCTTCAGAACTCGGTCTGCAATAAAGTCCTTACGAGTACGATTGGATTCCACGATTGCTTCAATCAGGTTCTCCGGCACATCGGCATAGTTTGCCAGCAGTTGCTTGGTGTCCTTGGGCAGGCAATACCCGCCGTAGCCGAAGGACGGATTGTTGTAATGGCTACCGATACGCGGATCAAGGCAGACACCATCAATAATCTGCTGGGTGTTCAGCCCCTTGCTTTCTGCGTAGGTGTCCAGCTCATTGAAGTAAGCCACGCGCAGAGCCAAATAGGTGTTAGCGAACAGCTTGACCGCCTCGGCCTCAGTGAAGCCCATGAACAGCGTGTCAATGTTCTCTTTGATTGCACCTTCCTGCAACAGACCGGCAAACTCATGAGCAGCTTCTACCAGACGCTCATCGTTCAGGTCAGTTCCGACGATAATGCGGGAAGGATACAGGTTATCGTAAAGAGCCTTAGATTCACGCAGGAATTCCGGACTGAAGATAATATTCTTGGTATTGAACTTCTTACGCACAGAAGCGGTATATCCAACAGGGATAGTAGATTTGATGACCATAATGGCATTCGGATTATATTCCATAACCAGCTTAATCACAGCCTCAACCGCAGAAGTATCAAAGTGCTGGGTCTTGCTATCATAGTTGGTAGGAGCCGCGATTACAACAAAATCCGCATCCGAGTATGCAGCCTTTGCATCCAAGGTTGCAGTCAGATTCAGATCCTTTTCTGCCAGATATTTTTCAATATAGTCATCCTGAATCGGAGATTTCTTGTTGTTGATCATATCGACCTTAGCTTGCACAATATCGACTGCAACCACCTGATGATGCTGACTCAGCAGCACTCCCAGCGAAAGCCCGACGTATCCCGTGCCGGCCACAGCGATTTTATAATTTCTCATAGTTCTGTTCTCCCTCACTAATTTTTTATTTGATAAAACAGCAAACAAGCCCACGGCGGATTGCTCAATGGCAATCCACCGTAGGCTCGATTCGTTCTCCTTAATTTTTTACTTGCTGCTCATTTTGTGGGTCAAAACAGAGCTGCACCAAAACCTCCCACCTATAACCTCTGGATTTCAGCTTCTCCGCAGCCTGTCAGCAAATAAACACTTTTGTCGAACGAGTCGAGCCGCCAAAACCCTTTATTTATCGTGGTTTTTCTTGGTTGACCCTATTATATCTCTAGCCCCGCGCCGTTCAATGGTCGGAACAGACTTCTGACGGATTCCCTCGTACTCCGTTTTACCAGCATCGTCATATTCTGCACCACTCACATGATGGCCTGCTCTGTTGTAGCAGGTCACGTCACAACCATTCTGTACCATTCGGGTGCAGAGCTCTTTGACAACGATTTCTACTCCGCCTTCTCTCGATAATCGCTTCTGTCCGAACATCGCAATCGCAAGTTTCTTACTCATAAATCTTTCCCACAATCCCACTCAATTTCTTCATCAATATCTCGGCCAACACAAAGAGCGGATAGGCTCGTGCACCTGTCCGCTGGCTGTCACCCCACCCTCATGGTCGAGATTTCTTCCTGTGCGGCATTTCTGCCACCCAAAAAGATCAGTCGTTCATTCTTCGGGTAAGAAAATATGAACTTCGGGTTGCGGAGCCTTTCATTCTCTGCCGTACCCTTGTCCCTATTATGACAGCCGCGTATTATTTCACACTCCCCATGGACGGTAACTACAACTCTTTTACCAAACATCTTCGGCAGCCATGTAAAGAAGACCGGCCCCTCTGCATCGGGTACTCAACAACAGTTTTACGAAGTAGGTGATAAACTCATGGATTCTCATTGTTTTCTCTTGTTTTTCGCCATCTCCTCAAAACTTCTGAAAAAGCTGTGCCAATTTTGTGCCGCAGGGGCCAAAAGTTCGGCGTTTTAGTTCATATATAGTTCATATAGCTGTAAAACACGACCGGTTTTAGTGCCCCATATAGTGTGCAAAACAAGTTCTTTTTGATGATGCTACGTCAGTATGGTTTATCGGACACACATTTCTCTCTTCCTTATCTCCAACAGCACTCCGGTCAAAATCACCAGCGAGCAAAGCAGGGTCAGCCACCAGTTTTCGGTAAAGCCGGCGATCAGGTAGCCAACAGCACACACGGCAATGACCACAAAGGCGTACTGCATCTGAGTTTGCACATGGTTGATATGGTTGGACTGGGCACCGGAGCTGGACATGATGGTAGTATCAGAAATAGGCGAAATATGGTCACCGCAGACAGCACCAGCCAGGACAGCCGCTACAGAAATGATCATCATGGTCGGGTCCAGTTCAGCAAACATGTTGACCACGATGGGCACAAAAATAGCAAAAGTGCCCCAGCTGGTGCCGGAAGAAAAGGCAATAAAAATTGCAATGCAGAAGATGATCAGCGGCACAAAGTTCATCAGGCTGGAATTCAGATTGATAGCCGAACGTACAAAGGTACCGATGCCCAGGGCGTCCGTCATACCTTTCAGAGTCCAGGCCAGCACTAAAATCAGGATGGCGGGCATCATAAGCTTGCCACCTTCGGGAACGGAATTCATAAAATCCTTGAAGCCGATGACACGGCGCGGCAGATACAGAAGCAGCAGGAATCCCACTGTGACCAAACCGGCAAACACCAACGATTCCGAAGAAGAACAGTTGGCAAAGTCCTCCACCAGATTCTGGCCGCCGTTCAGGTGGCCGGTCCAGATCATAGCTGCGATTGCCGTTGCAATCATGACGACCATGGGCGCAATCAGATCGATGACCTTGCCTTTGGCGTATTTGCCGCCCTCGGTCGGGTCTTTTGTTTCCTGGTTCTGGAACTCTTCCCCGCCGGAGGTGAACAGATCACCTTTGGCCGCGTTCTCTTCATGCTTTTTCATCAGGCCGAAATCGAAGCCTACAATGGAGGTGAAGAACACCATATACAGGGTTAAAATTGCATAGAGGTTGAACGGAATGGTTTTAACGAACATCTCAAAACCGGACATGGAGCTGCCCGCCGGAACGTAAGAGTTGACGGCTGCCGCCCAGGAAGAAATCGGCGCAATGATGCAGACTGGCGCGGCGGTTGCATCAATGATATACGCCAGCTTGGCGCGGGAAACCTTGTACTTATCTGTGACAGGGCGCATGACAGAGCCAACCGTCAGGCAGTTGAAGTAGTCATCCACAAAAATCAGCGCACCGAGCAGAGAGGTCGTTACCAAAGCGGAGCGCTTACTTTTCAGGTGGCTGGAGGCCCACTCACCGTAAGCGCGGGTGCCGCCGGATTCCTGCATGAGCATAACGATCATGCCCAAAAGGATCATGAACATCAGAATGGAAAAATCCACACTATCGATCATTGTGTTAAACAGCGTATCAAACGCAATCCACGGGTGGAATTCTGCCACCAACAGTGCGCCAAGGGCACACCCCGCAAACAATGACAAATACACTTCTTTGGTCAGCAGTGCCAGCGCAATCGCCACAATGGGCGGCATCAGTGACCACCATGTTCCTACAAACATCCTTAATTCTTCCTTTCCTCTTTTGATCTATCTTGTGCAGCCTTCGATTTGCAGCACAAGTGTTATAAATCATTTTGTTACGCAATGGTATATTTTGAAAGGCATCCGTATTTTATTGACCTTACAGAATTCTTAGTATACAAAATTTTATCAAAAGGCCTCTCTTTCCGTTATATTGGTATGCTGTATTGTGTCATATAGGTACGCAAAAATAAAAGTTTGAATTTTGTAACATTTTGTTTCTCGTTACTTTTTATCTGTTTTATCTGCTACTTTTCACACCGCATTTATATTTTCTGGCAAAACCTCCTGCATAAACTACACCTATAATACACCCATAGTACAACATTTAATCAAAGTTATTCTAACATATTGGCCATGCAGATTCAATACGTAAAAAAATAATATATCCTAGATAACGTTGTTTATTTTTCCCCTTCTCATTCTCTTTCTTTTGACGCAAGCTGCACCCAAGAATCAGATTTTTTTGCCAGAAATCGATATTTTTTGGTGTATGCCAATACCATCTTGCTGCACTCTATGCTATAATAAAGGCAATACCGCATAATTCTAAGTGCCGATACGGCGAGCGAGGTGCG
>OOCX01002089.1_pt1 | contig 11125 bp, 9 predicted proteins | sample 1671231 | NCBI WGS metagenome assembly OOCX01 (sample SAMN06348135, study PRJEB24527) | human gut metagenome | biome: human gut; feature: ankylosing spondylitis patient; material: feces | host: Homo sapiens | place: China | collected 2015-10 | reverse complement strand
ACAGAGCAGAGCATTACTGGTTCTTTAATGGAGGTCGTCAGATCCCGGAGGCTGATGTCAATGATCCGGAATATGCGGATCTTTATGGGCCGGCAGCAGGAATCACCAGAGATATGAGTGATATTTATGACAATCCTCCGACAGAGGAGCATATGCAGGATTGGCTTTTCCGCACCTGCGAGATCGTGGATAAATATCAGCCATCCATCGTGTATTTTGACTGGTGGATCCAGCAGTATGCATGGAAACCGTATCTTCGTAAATTTGCAGCATATTATTACAACCGTTCTGCACAGTGGGGAAAAGAAACAGCTATTGATGCCAAATTTGACGCATATGTTTATGGCAGCGCAGTCAATGATCTGGAAAGAGGTCAGTTAGACCATATCACGCCGGATCTGTGGCAGAATGATACGTCTGTAGCTAAGAACTCCTGGGGATATACCATTGGAAATGATTATAAGAAGCCTTCCGATGTAGTGCTGGATCTGATCGATGTAGTCAGCAAAAATGGTGCACTTCTTCTTAATATCGGACCGAAGCCGGATGGAACAATTCCGGAAGAGGATGCACATATCCTGAGAGAAATGGGAAAATGGCTGAAGGTAAACGGAGAGGCGATATACGGAACCAGATACTGGAAGACATTCGGAGAGGGACCGACGGTGGTTCCGGAGGGACATTTCACGGATACCTATGATAAGCACTTTACTTCTGAGGATATCCGTTTTACAAGTAAGAGCAATCATATTTATGCGACTGTTCTGCACTGGCCGGAGGATGGAGAGATCCATATCAAAGCTCTTGGCAATGATATGAAGCTTTTGAAATCCACGATCCGGGATATTGAGATCCTCGGAACAGATCTGCATCCGGCATTTGCGAGAAATAAAGAACTGGATATTTCCTGCGGAAGAGGGGTTATTGAGGCGGGAGATATGCCGGTGGTATTGAAGATCACAGTAGAATAGCTGTTGGGGGAAGCGAGTAAATTATAATGTCTTTTTGAAAGGACAGAAAGGATAAGGTATTTTAATTATGGGAGATGCAAGATTCACAGGAAACTGGAACTCTGTAAATGCACACACAGTTCCAAAATGGTATGAGGACTGTAAATTTGGAATTTTTATCCACTGGGGAATTTATTCCGTGCCGGCGTTTGCACCGCATACATGGGAGCTGGGAGAGGTTGATTCCAAGGAATGGTTTGCGGATAATCCGTATGCAGAATGGTATTACAATTCTCTGAACATTGGAAAAGGCCCTACATATAAGCATCATATAGAAAAATACGGAAAAGATTTTATAGAATTGATAAAAAAGGTATTGCAAGAATGAAAATACCTTTTTTAAAAGCTATTTCCCTCATATACCAACAATAGGAACAGATAAATTCTGTTCCTATTGTAAAAACACGATGATTGTCTGACAATAATCCTGTTCGTATTTTTACTTACTTGCTTTCAGCTTATCCTGTAATTCCGGTCGGGGAACTCCCAACTCTATTGCTTTTTCAAAAGCAACATACGCTTCTCTTTTTTTCTTCTGACTTAAATAAATCTCACCACACATCACATAAATTTCCGCATCGTCCGGTGCCAGTTTGGCGGCCTCCTCCAAATCCAATAAAGCCAAATCAGGCGTATTCATTTCTACAGCCAATGTAGCGCGAGCTTTCAAATAAGAAACATCTCTGGGATTATCGGAAACCAATTTGTTAAAATCTTCTAAAGATTCACGATACTTCAACTCCTTCTGATTTAAAAGTGCCCTGCCCAAACGTGCAGTATTATTCCCCGGTTCCTCCTGTAATAAAGTATTATAATCTATTCTCGCTCCCTTATAATCCCTACGTTGCATATAAATATAAGCCCGGAAAAGTAACGCTTCCTTATTTGTCTTATCTATATCAATCACATTGCAATAATCCACATAAGCCCTGTCAAACAAATTTTTCTCCAAATAGAGTGAAGCACGATTGAGCAATGTAACAACAGAATATGGAGTAATATTCAAGGATAACGTGTACGAATCAATAGCATCATCTATTTTCCCCAATCTCCGCTGGACCGTTCCTAGATTAGTAAACAATAAAGCATTACGCATATTGGCAGGATCCATCTTCAATGCCTGTTTGAACAAAATTTCTGATTTTGTCAAACTGTCGTTTTTTGCCGCATCCAACGCACAGGTTATCAGCTCATCGTAAGTTTGCGCCTGCAACTGCATACATGCACATAGCAACATAAGATAACATACGATCTGTTTCATCCGATTTTCTATATTAATTAATTCCGGTTGCAAAGGTAGAGGAATCTTTAACGATATTCCTTTAGTTTAATTAAAAAAAGCATAAGGTAGGTTTCTCGTTTTAAAGGGTATTCCGTATATTTGGCATACAATTTTAAAAGAATAAAGAACATGAAAGTAGAAAAAGCGATATTCGCCGCCGGATGCTTCTGGGGCGTACAACATCAGTTCGAACGTATTCCGGGTGTACTAAACACTACAGTCGGTTATACAGGTGGTCCGGAAGCCAACCCCACATATACTCAGGTAAAAGCCCACATGACCCACCATGTAGAAGCTATTTTTGTAGATTATGACGCCGACATGGTTTCTTATGTGGATTTGTGCAAACTTTTTTTTGAAATACATGATCCTTCACAAACCGATGGAATAGGTCCCGACCTCGGACCGCAATATCGGAGTATGATTTTCTACATGGATGAAAAACAAAAATCCGAAGCTGAAGAGGTCATCGAACTGCTTCGCTCGAAAGGTCATAGAGTCAATACCAAATTACGCCCTGCCGAGAAATTTTGGGAAGCAGAAGACTATCATCAGCACTATTACGATAAAACGGGAGGAGAACCTTACTGTCATATACGCGTAAAAAAATTCTAAATTAAACAACAGAGGTGTGTTCAAATAATGGCACACCTCTGTTATTCATAATTATCCGGAACCTTTCATCATTTCATCAATGCGTCCAGATACATATAAAATTCGGGATTCTCGCCAACTACCTGTTTAGCAATTTTCCCTTCAGGATCAATCACATATTTAGTGGGATAACCACTTACTCCATACATCACCGCCACATCCGGTTCACCTATATTGCGTACATTAATCCACGGCAATTGATGCTCAGCTACTGCTTTTTTCCATTTATCCTCTGTATCATTGCAGTCAATCCCTACAAATTCTATTTTTCCCTTGTATTTTTCATATGCCTTTTTCATTTCGGGAATTCCTTTTATGCACCATCCACACCAGCTTCCCCAGAAATCAAGCACTACATATTTACCTCTCAGAGAAGATAAGTCAAAATTCTTTCCATCCAAATCCTTCAAAGTAAATTCCGGAGCAGGATTACCTGGTTTCATTGCTTCTTTTGCTTTATCGCGAGCCAGTTCTTTCTCATATCCTTCTCTCATTCTCTGATATAAAGGAGCCATCATTCCTTCCTTTACCCGGTCAGTCAAAACATTAAAAGCATCCCCCAACTGGTCCCTTGTCAACTGTGACATTACATATACTGATACATCTTTATCCGGATTCTGCCTAACATAGTCACTTTTTATTTTTAAAATATTTCCATACCATTCTTTTGCTGAAGCATAAACTTTACGGATAGAATCTCCGGGTATTCCTTTTTTCTCCATATCCATACAGACTACATTCAATGAATCTATTTTATGACTATATGCTTTACAGTCCTCCAACACTTCATTATAATCATCATAAAAGGAACCTCCCTCCAATTTATATTCATCCAATGAACCTGAAATTTTTATAGGTTGGCCAGGCAACAGCAAAAAATTTACAGCTTTCATCGATATGGCAGGTATACTGCCATCCTCATTGGGTTTCACTGACGGTTTACCATAAATATAAACCTGTTTCAATACACTATCACCTAAATTAAAAGCAAAACTTCCATTTTGCATGGCAATCGTATCTGTCCTACGACTATCACGATCATTTACAGGAAAAGATTGTACCAATAATGTATCACTCTCGATACCAGTCAGCATACCGCTGATTTCCGGTTGGTCCGAAGGCTGGCAGGCAATCATAAAACCAGCTCCTACCAAAGCATAAACTAAATTCTTCATCTGAATGTCTTTCAATTATTATCTTTGTTTTATTTGCAGCATCAAATATACTTTTTCTTATCCAATAAAAATAAAGAATCAGAAGTAAAATGGCATTCACTTCTGATTCTCCGTAAAAAACCTATAAAATTCTATGCTTTCTTGATATAATCCACAATCCAGGAACCCACTTCCTTAGTACCATACTTGGCCCCACCTTCAACCTGAATTTCCGGAGTACGCACATTTTCATCCAAAGAAGCATCTACAGCCTTACGAATCAAGGTGCCTTCCTCCTTAAGATCAAAATACTCAAACAGCATGGCCACCGATAGGATTTGAGCCAATGGATTGGCAATATTCAATCCTTTAGCCTGTGGCCATGAACCGTGAATAGGTTCGAATACCGGAGTGCTTTCACCCGTAGAAGCAGAAGGAAGTAATCCCATAGAGCCACTGATAACAGAGCCTTCATCTGTCAGAATATCACCAAATGTATTCTCAGTCACCATCACGTCAAAGAAACAAGGATCCTGAAGCATCTTCATGGCAGCATTATCCACAAACATATAGTCTGTAGTCACTTCCGGATACTGAGGAGCCATCTCTTGTGCAATCTGCCTCCACAGACGTGAAGATGCCAGCACATTTGCCTTATCAACTACAGTAAGATGCTTACGGCGCTTCATGGCATATTCAAAAGCCACTTTTAAAATACGCTCAATCTCCGGACGGGTATACATATTGGTATCATATGCCTTATCATTATCCTGATATTTTTCACCGAAGTACATCCCTCCGGTCAGTTCACGAATACAGATAAAATCGGCATTTTCCACCAATTCGGCGCGCAACGGAGACTTATGAACCAAGCATTTGAAAGTCTGCACAGGACGGATATTGGCAAACAAACCTAATTTTTTACGCATAGCCAGCAAACCTTGCTCCGGACGAACCTTTGCTGTAGGATCATTATCAAATTTAGGGTCGCCTACAGCCGAGAAAAGCACTGCATCGGCATTCTTACAAGCCTGAAAAGTAGCTTCGGGAAACGGATCACCTACTTTATCTATCGCATCTGCACCACAGATCGCGTATTCATAACTTACTTTATGGCCAAACTTCTCACAAACAGCGTTCATCACATCAACGCCTTGCACTGAAATCTCCGGTCCGATACCGTCACCGGCTAAAACTGCAATTTTAAAATCCATTTTTTTAGTGATTAATGGTTAGCGGTCAGTGATTAATAGTTGGCGGTTAATGAAATCTGACGACACTGTTCATTAACCACTAACCACTAATCACTAACCATTATTATTTTCATATTCATTTTCTATTATATTCAGCATTTTCATGGTAGCCTTGATAGCAGCCTCCGTCTGGTCAGCATCCAGCCCACGAGTACGGAATACTTTTTCTTCAAAACTCCAAGTTATTACTGTTTGCACAAATGCATCTGTACGGCCCCCAGGAGGAATACTTACCGCATAATTGGTCAACATAGGGAATTTACGCCCTAACGTCACTTTATAAATTTTACGCAATGCACGCACAAAAGCGTCATACTGACCGTCACCGCTGGAATTCTCCTCAAACTCTTTTCCGTTAATCTCTATTTTTACAGTAGCCATCGGCTTCAATCCATGCGCCAGTGTCACAATATAACTTTTCAGTTTTACACTTTCGCTTACCACTCCATGCTTCAGCACATCGGAAACAATATAAGGCAAATCTTCCTGAGTAACCAATTCCTTCTTGTCACCCAGTTCGATAATACGTTCCGTTACCTTACGCATGGATTCTTCATCTAAATCAAGTCCCAAATCCTCCAGATTTTTACGGATATTGGCTTTGCCACTAGTCTTGCCCAACGCATACTCACGTTTACGTCCGAATCGTTCCGGCAACAAATCATTGCAATAAAGATTATTCTTATTATCACCGTCGGCATGAACGCCGGCCACTTGCGTAAACACATTCTCACCCACAATCGGCTTGTTGGCAGGAATAACAATACCAGAATAGGATTCCACCACTCGGCTCACATCATTCAGACGGCTTTCGTCGATATTGGTCAAAGCATTAAAATGATCCTTCAGAATAGCTTGAACACTGGCAAGCGGTGCATTTCCTGCACGTTCCCCTAATCCATTGATAGTAGTATGAAGTCCTTTAACCCCACTCAGCACAGCAGCAAGTACATTACTCACAGCCAAGTCATAATCATTATGCGCATGGAAATCAAAATGAGTATGAGGATAACGTTTTTTCATCTTCCGCATGAATTCAATCACTTGCAAAGGATTCAAGATACCCAATGTATCCGGTAACATATATCGCTTGATGCTGGTATCCTTCAATCCGTCCATCAACTGGAATACATAGTCAGAAGAATCCTTCATTCCGTTACTCCAATCTTCCAGATATACATTAACTGCAATATCCAGTTCATCGGCATAACGCACCACATTCACAATATCTTCAATATGTTCTTCAGGTGTTTTCTTCAACTGCTGTGTACAATGTTTCAACGAACCTTTACACAATAAGTTAATTACCCTGCATCCTGTACGTTGTATCCAATCTACAGAAGTACGGCCATCCACAAATCCGAGCACCTCCACTTTGTGAAGCAAATTCCGGCGGGCAGCCCAGTCACATATCATTTTAACAGCTTCAAATTCGCCATCCGATACACGGGCCGAGGCAACCTCTACCCTGTCTACCTTTAAATCTTCCAATAGCAATCGGGCAATCATCAATTTTTCATGGGGCACAAAAGATACTCCGCTGGTTTGTTCACCATCGCGGAGTGTTGTATCCATGATTTCTATTTTGACGCTTTTTCCCATGCTTCTATCTTGTCTTTGTTGGTCAGCAAAAAGTCGATATCATCCAATCCGTTCATCAAACAATGTTTCTTGTATGCATTAATTTCAAAATGTTCGCTTTTACCTGTAGCCTTATTGGTTATAGTCTGTTCGGGCAGATTTACTTCCACTTCCATTTTCGGATCTGCATGAATTGAATCAAAAAGTTCCTTCAAAAATTCTTCACTCACCACCACCGGAAGTACAAAATTATTTAATTCATTATTCTTATGAATATCAGCAAAGAAACTGGACACAACTACCCGGAAACCATATCCGGCGATAGCCCATGCTGCATGTTCACGGCTGGAACCAGAGCCGAAATTCTTTCCCGCTACAAGGATTTGTCCACCATAAGTAGGATTATTCAATACAAAATCCTTGTTCAGAGAACCATCCGGATTGTAGCGCCAGTCACGGAACAGATTATCACCAAAGAATTTCTCTTCACGAGTTGTCGCCTTTAAGAAACGAGCCGGAATAATTTGGTCTGTGTCCACATTCTCTAAAGGAAGGGGTACGCAAGTGCTTGTTATGATATTGAATTTCTGTTTCATTGTCTTCGCATTTTTAAATTAGTTCTCTAGGATCTGTTATTACACCGGTCACCGCCGCCGCAGCAGCTACCAGCGGACTGGCAAGCAACGTGCGAGCACCCGGTCCCTGGCGTCCTTCAAAATTACGGTTACTAGTAGATACCGAATATTTTCCAGCCGGAATCTTATCATCATTCATAGCCAGACAAGCAGAACATCCCGGTTGACGGATGGCAAAACCTGCCTCCTCCAAGATTTTGTCCAAACCTTCTTCACGAATCTGTGCATCTACCATCCATGATCCCGGAACCAGCCATGCAGTCACATGATCTGCTTTCTTTTTCCCTCTTACTAAAGAGGTAAAGGCGCGGAAGTCCTCAATTCGTCCGTTAGTGCAAGCACCCAAAAATACATAATCAATTTTCTTACCTAGCAAGGATTCGCCCGGCTGAAAGCCCATATAGTCCAAAGACTTTTTAAAAGAAGCACTTTTATCATCTACCGGAATATGCTCAGTGATTCCCATACCCATTCCTGGATTCGTTCCGTATGTAATCATCGGCTGAATATCTGCTGCATCAAAACGAATTTCTTTATCAAATACAGCATCATCATCACTCTTTAATGTTTTCCAATGAGACACCGCTTTATCCCAATCCACACCTTTCGGAGCATGTTCCCTGCCTTTTATATATTCAAAAGTCACTTCATCAGGAGCAACCATGCCACCACGTGCCCCCATTTCAATACTCAGATTACATAAAGTCAGACGACCTTCCATACTCAAGTTACGGACAGCCGAACCGGCATATTCCACGAAGAATCCAGTAGCACCACTGGTTGTCATCTTAGACATCATATAGAGAGCCATGTCTTTCGCCGTCACTCCTTTACCCAGTTCACCATCAATAGTGATACGCATGGTTTTCGGACGAGATTGTAAGATACATTGTGAAGCCAACACCATTTCTACTTCACTGGTTCCAATACCGAAAGCAACAGCTCCCATCGCACCATGGGTAGAAGTATGCGAGTCACCACAAACAATTGTCATCCCCGGCAAAGTCAGCCCTCTTTCCGGACCTACTACATGAATAATACCATTTCTTTTATCCATCATACCGAAATGAGCCAAGCCGAAATCTTTGGCATTCTTTGCCAAAGTATCTACCTGTGTTTTAGAAACCGGATCCTCAATCGGTTTATCCTGGTCATGTGTCGGAGTATTGTGATCCGGCATACAATATACATGATCCGGACGAAAGACTTTCACCCCGCGTGCGCGCAGTCCCGCAAAAGCCTGCGGACTAGTTACTTCATGACAATAAAGCCTGTCTATATAAAGTTGAGTAGGTCCCTCCTCAACCTTTTGTACCACATGGGCGTCCCAAATCTTATCAAATAATGTGTTAGCCATTTTTGTATTACGTATTATTATCTTTTAAACTTGTTGATACAATCAATATATGCTTCTACTGATGCAGCGATAATATCTGTATTCGCTCCGAAACCATAGTACATCTGTCCGTCATATTCCACCTGCATGTGTACTTTACCCATATCATCACTACCTTTACTGATAGCCTGGATCGTAAATTCCTTCAATACCATGTGGCGGTCAATAATTTTTTTCAAAGCCTTGATAGCAGCATCTACCGGTCCATTTCCACTGGCAGCAGCTTCAAAGTGCTCTCCTGCAATATTCAGTCCTAAACTTGCCACCGAACGAACGCCCACTCCGCTTGTTACCTGCAAGTAATCCAATTTTATATGGTTATTAACACTTCTATCTGCACCTGCCAATACCAGAATATCATCATCCGTGATATCTTTCTTCTTATCAGCCAGTTTTAAGAAATCCTCATATACCTTATCCAATTTGTCCTGTTCCAGTTCGACTCCCAAAACATGAAGACGATGTTTTAACGCAGCACGTCCGCTACGAGCAGTCAAAACAATAGCATTATCATCAATGCCCACATCCTTCGGGTCAATAATTTCGTATGTTTGTACGTTTTTTAAAACACCATCTTGATGGATACCGGATGAATGTGCAAAAGCATTACGTCCCACAATTGCCTTGTTCGGCTGAACCGGCATATTCATCAAACTTGATACCATACGACTAGTCGGATAAATCTTCTGGGTATTGATGTTTGTCTGAATATTAATATCATTATGGCATTTGACAATCATTGCCACCTCTTCCAAGGAAGTGTTACCGGCACGTTCTCCAATGCCATTGATAGTCACTTCTACCTGACGTGCTCCATTTAACACACCACTAATCGTATTGGCAGTAGCCATACCCAAATCATTATGACAATGAGTAGAAATAATAGCCTTATCGATACCATCTACATGATCTACCAAATATTTAATTTTCGCCCCATACTCTTCAGGCAAGCAATAACCTGTAGTATCAGGTATATTCACCACTGTCGCTCCCGCTTTAATAACAGCTTCTACCACACGAGCCAAGTATTCATTATCCGTACGTCCTGCATCTTCCGCATAAAATTCCACATCATCTACATAACGACGTGCATATTTCACAGCAGCCACAGCACGTTCAATAATTTCTTCACGAGTAGAATTGAATTTATATTTGATATGAGAATCTGAAGTTCCAATGCCAGTATGGATACGTTTGTGCTTGGCAAACTTCAATGCGTCAGCAGCTACGTCGATATCTTTTTCAACTGCACGAGTCAGCGCACAAATGGTTGGCCAAGTAACAGCCTTAGAAATTTCAATTACTGAATTGAAATCACCCGGACTTGAAATAGGAAATCCTGCCTCAATCACATCCACTCCCAAAGCTTCCAACTGCTTAGCCACCTGAATCTTTTCCACTGTATTCAACTGACATCCCGGAACCTGTTCGCCATCACGAAGAGTGGTATCAAAAATAAATAATCTGTCACTCATAAATTTCAATTTTATATTTTACCATTATTATATTCATAAAAAAAACCTTTCACACAGGGAAGTGAGAAAGGCTTTCGTATATCATTGTTCACACATACTTTTATGCACAACACTCACTTCCCGCTGACTTTGCCAGTAGAATAATAATGCCGCATAGCAAAATATGTATAAATCCTTGGTTCATTGTTTATCTCTTATTTTATCTAAAACGTTGCAAAGGTAGAGATTATTTTCTAAAAGCAAAATAAAAATGAAAGTTTTTTCATTATATAAACTACGATTTTTTATTTATTCTACTTTTAGAGTAACAGTTTATAGGAATATATATCTACAAGTATCTCTATAGAAGTGTATCTGCAAAGATATAGATCACTTTAGATATAGAGGCAAATTGAATTGACATAAATAAACTCACTTTATGAACATCGTCCCCTACAGAGCAAAACTTCCGGACCTGCCCCTGCCGGAGAAAAGACATGGCGGAGCCTTCCAGACAGTTCCGTGGGAAAGGTATCCACACCCACGGGAAAGATAAGGCTTTTAACTAATTCCCCCAAGTTTTCAAACTGAGCCGAAAAAACGGTAGAGGCCACATTTCATGCGTGCGTATACAAAAAAAGCCTCCGGAATTTCTTCAAGTCCGGAGGCTTCAATCAAAACGGCGGCTACCTACTCTCCCACTGTG
>OOCX01002086.1_pt1 | contig 11135 bp, 9 predicted proteins | sample 1671231 | NCBI WGS metagenome assembly OOCX01 (sample SAMN06348135, study PRJEB24527) | human gut metagenome | biome: human gut; feature: ankylosing spondylitis patient; material: feces | host: Homo sapiens | place: China | collected 2015-10 | reverse complement strand
ACGAAAACGCCAAAAACGGCGGAAAGGGGAAAAAGTGATGGCAAAGCGGCACTATATTCCCATCACCGCCGATGTGCCGGGGGTGAACGATTCCCAAAGGGCGTTTATCCGCAAGGTCATCCGCACCGCCCTTGCGGCGGAGGGAGTGGACTTTCCCTGCGAGGTGGATGTGCTGCTGACCAATGACGCGGCCATCCACCAAATCAATCGCGATATGCGGGAGGTGGACCGGGCTACGGATGTGCTGAGCTTTCCGGAGTTTGAGCTGACCCCCGGTGAGCTGCCTGGAGCGGAAGATGCCGACCCCGGCACCGGACTGGTGCCGCTGGGGGATATGGTGATCTCCATGGAGCACGTGGCGGCGCAGGCCAAGGAGTACGGCCACTCCAACCGCCGGGAGCTGGCGTATCTGGTGGTGCATTCCGTGCTGCACCTGCTGGGCTATGACCATCTGGACGAGGGCCCGCAGAAAAAGCAGATGCGGGCAAGAGAGGAAGCTATATTGGCAGAATTGGGGATCACCCGGGAGGACTGATATGGGAAAATTCGCGTTATATACGATTGGGTTCGCTTTGCTTGCCTGTGTGCCGGCGATACTGTTGGCAGGGATGTTCAGCGGCGACGGGGGAGATGTCGCACCATTTTTGCTGGGGATGCTGGCGGTGGGAGCCGTTTTGGCGGGAGCCGTCTGTCTGAAGGACAAGCTGAATCGAATGGAGGAAACGCTGAAAGCGGTGTCCAAGACCCTCCAAGAGGTCAAAACAGAATTGGAAACAGTGAAGGGACGGCAGGAAGTCGCGGAGATCAAGCTGGATACTGTGGCGGCGAAGCTGGATACGTTCCACGATATAGATTGAGTGTATCACACAGGCGGAGATCTGGCCATATACTGTCCTGAGGTGATGGGATGAACGTATTTCGGGACGGCGTGATCGCCTTTTTCTCCGCCGTGGGGATGACCACGGTGGTGTGGCTGCTGGCAGGAGCGGTGCTCCACGCAGGGCGGCCCACGATCCCGGGGCTTTTACTGGTACTGCCTGTGCGGGGTGAGGCGTTAGCCTTGGAGCACGATGTCCGGGAGCTGCGCCGGGTGCAGGGGACGCTGCCGGGAGCAAGGCTTATCATCGCGGACTGCGGGCTGACGGAGGATGCCCGGGGCCTTGCCGAGTATCTGGCGGCCCGTGAGGAAAATGCCGCCGTAACCGCCGGGCCGGATATCCGGCTGGAATGAAAAGAGAGAACGAAAGAGGCATACCATGGAGGAACTGATCTGCCGGGAGGGCACGGTACATAGCGTTATTTTTCAAAACGCCGAAAATGGATATACGGTCCTTCGCCTGCTCACCGAGGAGGGGGAGATTGTCACCGTTGTGGGGTGCATCCCCTGCGTGGCGCCGGGGGAGCACCTGACCGTCACCGGCACATGGGAGACCCACCCCCAGCATGGGGAGCAGCTCCGTGCGGAGGAGTTGGAGCGAAGCCTGCCGGAGGAGGAAGACGAAATTTTAGCGTACCTGTCCTCCGGCATCTGCAAGGGCGTCGGCCCTGCCACGGCGCGGAGCATCGTGGAGCGCTTCGGCCTTGATACGCTGGACATTCTGGAAACGGAGCCGGAGCGGCTCCAGATGATTCGCGGCATCACCGCGAAAAAGGCCATGGAGATCGGCGCGATGTTCCGTCAGCACATGGGGCTGCGGCGTCTCATGGAATTCCTCTCCCGGTATCAGCTCCCGCCGGTGCTGGCTATCCGGCTGCGGCAGCAGTATGGGGACGGTGCGCTGGAAATGGTGCGGCGGAACCCTTACCTGCTGTCGGACGATGTGTGCGGCGTGGATTTTTCCGTAACGGACACTATGGCGCTGTCCATGGGCTTTGCGGAGGACTGCGGTGAGCGGCTCCGGGCGGCCGTGACTTTTGAGCTGACGTTCAATGAAAATAACGGCCATGTGTTCCTGCCACGGGACAAGCTGCTCTCCGCCACCTGTCAGCTTTTGGACTGCGGCTTGGAGCAGGTGGAGGCGGCGCTGGACGCGCTAACGGAGCAGCACGCCGTGGTCATCGAGCACATCGCCAATGTGCAGGCGGTGTATCTCCGGCGGCTGTGGGAGGCGGAAAGCTCTGCCTGTGCCCGGCTGCTGGCGCTGCTGGTCATGGACGCGGACCAGAGCCGGTACGCGGAAAGGACGGTGGCGGAAATCGAGCGGGAGCAGGGCATCACCTATGCGCCCATGCAGCGGCAGGCGGTGGCGCTGGCGGCGAAAGCCGGCGTCATGCTCCTCACCGGCGGCCCCGGCACCGGCAAGACCACCACGGTGCGGGGCATTGTAGCGCTGTTTCAGAAAATGGGACTGAGCATTGTATTAGCGGCGCCCACGGGTCGGGCGGCCAAGCGCATGAGCGAGCTGACCGGCCGGAGCGCGCAGACGATCCACCGCCTGCTCGAGGCCGGCATGAGCGACGATCACCAGGACATCGCCTTCCGGCGCGACGAGGACGACCCGCTCGAGTGCGACGCCGTCATCCTCGACGAGTGCTCCATGGTGGACATCTCGCTCATGTGCGCGCTGCTGCGCGCCATGCGGCCGGAATGCCGGCTCATCCTTGTGGGCGACGCCGACCAGCTGCCGTCCGTCGGCCCGGGCAATGTCTTTTCGGATATCATCCGCAGCGGCGTCATTCCGACCGTGCGCCTGACGGAGATCTTTCGCCAGGCCGCCGGGAGCAGCATCGTTGCCTACGCGCACGCCATCAACCGCGGCGAGCACCCGAACCTTGCGCAAAACAGCGGGGACTTTTTCTTCCTCCGGCGCACGGATCCGCAGAAAGCGGCCGATACGGTCGTGGAGCTGTGCAAGACGCGCCTGCCAAACAATATGAAGATCCCACCGTCGGACATTCAGGTGCTTACGCCGACACGCAAGTATGACACCGGCATGGCGGCGCTGAACGTGCGCCTGCAGGCGGCGCTCAATCCGCCGGCCGACGGAAAGAAGGAACGCCGCTTTGGTGAGATCATCTTCCGCGAGGGCGATCGCGTGATGCAGATCCGCAATGATTACGACATCGTGCTCAAAAACCCGGACGGTACGACAGCCGGGACTGGGGTCTATAACGGCGACGTCGGCCAGATCACGGCCATCGACCCGCAGACGGAGACGCTCTCGGTCTGTTATGACGGAAAGACGGCGACCTATGGCTTTGAAATGCTCAACGAGCTCGAGCACGCGTGGGTCATGACGGTGCACAAATCGCAGGGCAGCGAGTACCGCGCGGTCGTGCTCTGCATCGGGAGGGCAGGACCAATGTTGCTCACGCGCAGCGTGCTCTATACGGCCATCACGCGCGCCAAGTCCCTGCTCATCGTCGTCGGCGACGAGGGTGTGGCTTATCATATGATTGACAATCAGGCACAGACCCGGCGCTACAGCGGCCTGCGCGCCCGGCTCTGCGGGGAGTGCGGTGAAGCATGAAAGTGATCCCGTTCCTGCTCGACCTGCTCTATCCGCCGCGGTGCGCGTTCTGCCATGACTTTCTCGAGACCAGCCGCGAGGGTATCTGCGCACACTGCAGGACCGGTCTGCCGTTTGCGCAAAACGGCGGTCGGCAGCACTTTCCGTTTATCCCGGCGTGCGTTTCGCCGCTCAATTACGAGGGCAATGTGCGTGAATCGCTGCTGCGCTATAAATTCGGCGGCGCAACCGGGTACGCCAAGGTCTATGGCCGGCTCGTTGCCGAAACGGTGCGCACGGAGCTTCCGGGTGCGTATGACATCATCACCTGGGTGCCGCTGAGCCGCAAGCGCCTGCGCGAGCGCGGCTACGATCAGGCGCGCCTGCTGGCGAAAGCGACGGCAAAGGCACTCGGCATGCCGCTCACGCCGACACTCTATAAGCAGCGCAACACGCAGCCGCAGTCCGGCACCGGCGACGCGGCCAAGCGCCGCGCGAACATCACCGGCGCCTACCGCATAAAGAAGGGGGCGGACGTGACGGGAAAGCGCGTCCTGCTCATCGACGACATCGTCACGACCGGCTCCACACTCTCGGAATGTGCGCGTGTGCTTGGCAAAGCGGGCGCGGAGCAGGTCGTCTGCGCCACCGTCGCGCGCTCGGCCGACTAAAACAGCCGCGAGACGGCTACGATTGACTATAACATCCGCTGCGCGGATGATACAGGAGTTTTGCTTTATGATGATTTTTGAACGTGACATTGCCATTGACCTCGGCACGACCAACATCCGCGTGTTTGTGCGTGGCAAGGGCATCATGCTGCGCGAGCCGTCCATTGTGGCGGTCGACAAGTATACGGGCCGGATGCTCAAGGTCGGTCAGGACGCGCAGAAAATGCTCGGCCGCACCCCGGCGAACATCGTGGCCATCCATCCGATCAGCGCGGGCGTCATCTCGGACTATGACATGACGGCGCTCATGCTCAAAGAGCTGCTCTCACGCGTGACGTCGTTCAGCCTCTTCAAGCCGCGTGTGCTCGTCACGGTACCGAGCAGTGTGACCGGCGTGGAGGAGCGCAACGTCATCGACGCCGTCATCGAGGCCGGCGCGCGCAAGGTGTACCTCGTGGAGTCCGCCGTGGCCACGGCAGCCGGTGCAGGGGCGGACATCTCCAAGCCGGACGGCCATCTGGTCATCGACATCGGCGGCGGCACGACGGAGGTCGCGGTCGTCTCCCTCGGCGGCGTGGTCGAGAGCGAATCCATCAAGACCGCCGGCGACGCCTTTGACGAGGCGATCGTGCGCTATGTGCGCCGCAAGCACAACATCCTCATCGGCAAGCGCACGGCTGAGGAGCTCAAGATCGGCATCGCGTGCCTCGTGCCGCGCGCGGAGGTGGGCATTCAGGAGGTCAAGGGCCGCTGCCTGACGACCGGTCTGCCGAAATCCGTGAAGATCAGCTCCGTCGAGCTCGTGGAGGCCATTGCCGAGCCCGCACGCGACATTCTTGAGACCATCCACATGGTACTCGAGCGCACGCCGCCGGAGCTCGTGGCGGATCTGGCACAAAACGGCATCATTATGGCCGGCGGCGGCAGCCTGATCTACGGCTTTGACCAGCTCGTGGAGAAGGACACCGGCATCCGCACGACGGTCGTAGACGATGCGCTCTCGTGCGCGGCTTTCGGCAGCGGCAAGATGCTCATGAATCTCAACGACATGCAAGACGGTATGGTCAATCTCGCGCGCAAGCGCCAGATGAAGGCATAAACACAAAGGCCGGGCATCCCCGGCCTTTTTCTGCTATGTATTATCACACTTTGAACGAGGAGCTGCGCCGCCGCTTCGGCTGCAAGGTCTATAAGCTCGCGCTCGACGGCGGCTTTACCTGTCCGAACCGGGACGGGACTATCGGTGCGCGCGGCTGTATTTTCTGCGCCGGGGACGGTTCCGGTGCCTTCGCCGCTGACCGCGCACTGGACATCCCGCAGCAGATCGAGGCGGCCAAGGTGCGCGTAGCCGGTAAAAACGACGGCGGCAAATACATTGCCTATTTTCAGAACTTCACGAACACTTATGGCAGCCTCGCGCGCATGGAGCGCCTGTTCACACAGGCGCTTGCGCCGGAGGATGTTGCGGCGCTGTCGGTCGCCACGCGGCCGGACTGCCTGCCGGATGCGGTGATCGCGCTGCTGCAGCGGTTGAACACGGAAAAGCCCGTCTGGGTCGAGCTCGGCCTGCAGACCATCCATCCGCAGAGCGCGGCCTATATCCGCCGCGGCTACGATTTGCCGGTGTTTGACGATGCGGTCCGCCGCCTCCGCGCGGCCGGTCTGGAGGTCATCGTGCACCAGATCCTCGGCCTACCGGGGGAGACGGATGCGCAGATGGTGCAGACCGCGCGCTATATCGGTCAGAGCGGGGCGCAGGGCATCAAGCTGCACCTGCTGCATGTGCTGCGCGGCACGGATCTGGCAGAGGATTATGCTGCCGGGAAGTTCGAGGTGCTCACGCCGGAGCACTATATCGACCTGCTCGAGCAGTGTCTGCGCGTCCTCCCACCGGAGGTGGTTATCCACCGCCTGACCGGCGACGGCGCCAAGCGTGACCTCATCGCGCCGCTCTGGAGCGCGGACAAAAAGCGCGTGCTCAATGCGATCCACGCAGCTTTCGCGCGCGACGATCTGGTGCAGGGCTCGGAACTGTAAATTGGGCATAAAAAACGCGCGCAGAGGTATTCTGCGCGCGTTTTATCAACAAATGAAATCAAATCTTACTGTTGAGCCAGTCGAGGATATCCGCATAGACCTCGTCCTTGTTGAGCTCGTTGAGCATCTCGTGGCGGCCGTCCTTGTAAAGCTTGAGCTTCACGTCCTTGCAGCCGACCTTCAGGAAGCGGTTGTAGACCTTCTTGACGCCCTCGCCGTAGTTGCCGACCGGATCGCCGTCGCCGGCCATGAAGTAGACCGGGGTGGCCTTGTTCATCTTATTGAGATTTTCCGTTTTCCAGATATACTGCAGACCGCCCATCATATCATGGAACATGCCGGCCGTTGCCATCGCGCCGCAGAGCGGGTCGGCGATGTACTGATCCACGATCGCCTCGTCGCGCGTCAGCCAGTCGAGGTTCGTGCGCACGTGGTCGTACTTCTTGTTGTAGCTGCCGAAGGCGAGCTTATCGAGCTTGGGGCTGTGGTACATCGGGCCATTGTCGATCATCTCGAGCTTGGCCATAAGCTTGCCGGCGGCGACGACGGCGGCCGGGTTCTGGCCGGTGCCGCTGATGATGACGCCCTTGAGTCCCTCCGGGTGATCAATAATGTAGGTGCGGGTCAGGAAGCTGCCCATGCTGTGGCCGAACAGGAAGTAGGGGACATCGGGGTACTTGGCGGCAGTCAGTTTGTGGAGCTGATCCATGTCGCTCACGACATCGTTCCAGCCGTCCTTTTCCGCAAAGAAGCACAGCTCCTGCTCGTTTTCGGCGGTCTTGCCGTGCCCGAGGTGGTCGTTGGCGACGACGACAAAGCCGTTGTCGGCCAGAAACTCCATGAACGGGGCGTAGCGATAGATGTGCTCGGCGACGCCGTGCGCAATCTGCAAAACGGCGCGGACCTCGCCGTCAGGTGTGCATTCTCTTGCAAATACCTTGTGTTTCCCGTCAGTGGACAAAAACCTGAAATCATGAAAAGATGGCATAGCAATACTCCTCCAGTTGTGATATACTAAATGCTACCTGAATTGTATTCCAATTGACGGATTCCGTCAAGTCTATGGAGGTTAATGTTAATTATGAACGGCTACATCATTGCACTTGACCAGGGTACAACCAGTTCCCGCTCGATTATCTTCGACAGCAAGGGCAACATCGTGTCTCTGGCGCAGTACCCCTTCACGCAGATCTACCCGAAGCCGGGCTGGGTGGAACATGACCCGATGGTCATCCTCGAGAGTCAGCTGCTTGCCATGAGCGAGGCGTTTGAAAAGAGCGGCCTGTCGCCGACGGACATCGCTGGCATCGGCATCACGAATCAGCGCGAGACGACGATCGTCTGGGACAAGAACACCGGCAAGCCCGTCTATAACGCGATCGTCTGGCAGTGCCGCCGCACGGCGCCCATCTGCGACCGGCTCACGGCCGACGGCCTTGGCCCGTATGTGAAGGAAAAGACCGGCCTGCTCATCGATGCCTATTTCTCCGGCACGAAGATCAAGTGGATCCTCGATAACGTTCCCGGTGCGCGCGAGCGTGCCGAGCGCGGCGAGCTGCTGTTCGGCAACGTGGACTCGTGGCTCATCTGGAATCTGACCGGCGGCCGCGCCCACGTGTCGGATTACTCCAACTGCTCGCGCACGATGCTGTTTGACATTGATAATCTCTGCTGGGACGAGGAGCTGTGCGCACGCCTCGGCATCCCGATGAGCATGCTGCCGGTGCCGGTGCCGTCGTCCATGGTGTATGGACAGGTGACGGCGGGCCTGCCGGGGCTCGAGTCGCTCGAGGGCATCCCGGTCTGCGGCAGCGCCGGTGACCAGGCAGCCGCCCTGCTGGGCCAGGCGTGCATCGTGCCGGGCCAGGCAAAAAATACGTACGGCACCGGCTGCTTCACGCTCATGAACACCGGCAGCAAATCCGTGCGCAGCGTCAGCGGCCTGGTCACGAGCGTTGCGTGGTCGGTCAACGGTAAGACGACCTATGCGCTCGAGGGCAGCGTGTTCAATGCCGGTAGCTCCATCCAGTGGCTGCGCGACGAGCTCGGCCTAATCGGCACGGCACACGAGTGCGACATTCTGGCCGAGAGCGTGCCGGATAACGGCGGCGTGTACCTCGTGTCCGCGTTCACCGGTCTCGGCGCACCGCGCTGGGATATGTACGCCCGCGGTGCGATCGTTGGTCTGACGCGCGGCAGCAACAAGGCGCATATTGCCCGTGCTACGCTCGAGGGCATCGCCTATCAGGTCAAAGACCTGCTTGATGCCATGCAGGTCGATGCCGAGAGCCCGATCTCCGTCCTGCGTGTGGACGGCGGCGCGTCCGTCAGTTCGTTCCTGATGCAGTTCCAGGCGGATATGCTGCGCGTGCCGATTGACCGGCCGAAGCTGGTCGAGACGACGGCGTTCGGCGCGGCGTTCCTCGCAGGTCTTGCCTGCGGCGTCTGGGAGAGCGTGGATGACATTGCGCTCCTGCGTCAGTCTGACCGTATTTTCAAACCCGAAATGGATGCCGAACAGGCAAAGCAGTATCACGATAACTGGCTGCGCGCCGTCGGCAGAGCAGAGAAGTGGAGCCAGGAGTGAACCGGAACCTGTTTTTTACCCCAACCGATATTCTATTGCCGGCGCATGCGGATATGCGGCGTTGGAGCGTCATCGCCTGTGACCAGTTCACGGCGGATGCCGGCTATTGGCAGACGGTGCAGGACACCGTCGGCGACGCGCCGTCGACTCTGCGGCTGATGCTGCCGGAGTTTTACCTCGGCAAGTGCGATGAGGCCGCGGCAACGCGCGAGATCCAGCAGACCATGCATCGTTATCTCGACGACGGCGTGTTCCGCACCGTGCCGCACAGTCTCGTGCTCGTGCAGCGCACGCTGCCGGGCGGCGCCATGCGCTGCGGTATTGTCGGCGCACTCGATCTGGAGGCGTATGATTACGCGCCGGATTCTGTCACGCCCATCCGCGCCACGGAGGGCACGGTCGCCTCGCGTCTGCCCGCGCGCGTGCGCATCCGCGCGGCGGCGGCACTGGAGATGCCGCACATCATGGTGTTTTACAGCGATCCGGACGATGCAATCTTCCGGGACGCGCAGGCAGCTGCCAGCGAAACACTGTATGATTTCGATCTCATGTCCGGCGGAGGTCATGTTCGCGGTCTGCGCGTTGCGGGCGCGGATGCGGATGCGCTTTCTGCGCGCCTGTGCGCGACCGGTGTCGGCACGGACAGTGCACACCCCATGCGCTTTGCCATCGCTGACGGCAACCACAGTCTGGCGGCGGCCCGTCTGTGCTGGCTGGAAAAGAAACAGTCGCTCACGCCCGAGCAGGCGGCGGTCGATCCTGCGCGCTATGCGCTCGTAGAACTCGTGAATCTGCACACCCCCGCCGTGACGATTGAGCCCATCCATCGCGTGCTTTTCGGGACCGATGCGTCCAAATGGATGCAGGCGGCGGAAGCGGCGCTGGCATCCGCGGACGGCAGCGGCTATGCGATTTCTCTGATTGCCGGAAACCAGCGCCGGGACATCCTCGCCAAAGGTGCGTCCCTCGGCGAAGCGATTGCCGCGATGGACACGTTCTGCGCGGCCTATCTCGCGGAAAACGGCGGCACGGTCGATTACATCCACGGCGACGATGAGGCGCTCGGCCTCGCGGCCGGTGACGGCTGCTGCGGCATCCTCATGCCGCGTATGGACAAGGCGGAGCTCTTCACGTCTGTGCTGCACTCCGGCCCGTTCCCGAAAAAGAGCTTTTCCATCGGCCTCGGCGCGGACAAGCGCTATTACCTCGAGTGCCGCAAACTGTAATTTATAAATATCCCCCACAAGAGACAGCCAATCGGCTGTCTCTTTTTTTGTTCTGCCGCGCGTGGTGCGTGCATAGGATGTGGCAGAACAAAAGAGGAGGAACCACCATGATCTTCACAAATCAGGCGCTGGCGCTGTTTCCACCGGCGCTGGGACAGGCCATTGCGCACACGCAGCGTGACCGGCAGGAACTCGTGGAGGAGATCTGCTGCCGCATCGGGCAGGTGCCCGTGCTGCTGACGCAGGCGCACGTGTACCCCGCGGAATGCCGTGCGATCCTCGCGGGCGATCTGGACTATCTGCTCGAGCGCGCGACGGGTGCGTCCGTCTATGCGGCCGGGGAGCGACAGGGGTACTTACAGACGGCCGGCGGCTGCCGGGTCGGACTTTGCGGCTGCGCTTACGGACAGGCTGCCGGGCAGATTGACGGCATCCGGCAGCTGAGCTCCGTGTCTGTGCGCATTCCGCACGCAGTGCCCGGCTGCGCCGATGTGATCTTGCCGCAGCTGCGCAAGGATGGGTTTTGCAGCACGCTCATCCTCTCGCCGCCCGGAAACGGGAAAACGACGCTGCTGCGCGAGTGCGTGCGCCGCCTGTCTGATCTGGGCACGCGCATCTCGCTCATGGACGAGCGCGGCGAGATCGCGGCCGTGCAGAACCGCGCACCGCAGTTTGACGTCGGGGCGAATACGGACGTGATGACCGGCGGCCAGAAGGCGGCATGCTGCATGATGCTCCTGCGCGCCATGCGGCCGGACGTGCTCATTGTGGACTCCATCCAGACCCTCTACAACGGGGATCTGACCACCGCTCCCGGCAGCGTGGGACAGGTAAAGGACTGTACTATGGCGCTGATGCAGTTGGCGAAGGGGCAGGGGATCACCGTCTTTGTCATCGGACACGTCAATAAGGAGGGGTCTATCGCAGGCCCCAAGGTGCTGGAGCACATGGTGGACGCGGTGCTCTACTTTGAGGGGGAGCGCAACCTTTCCTACCGCATCCTGCGGGCAATCAAAAACCGGTACGGCTCCACCAACGAGATCGGTGTCTTCGAGATGGGGGACAGCGGGCTGGACGAGGTGAGCAACCCCTCCCAGGCCATGCTGGAAGGCAGGCCGGAGAATGTCTCGGGCACCTGCGTGGCCTGCGTCATCGAGGGCTCCCG
>OOCX01002085.1_pt1 | contig 11136 bp, 7 predicted proteins | sample 1671231 | NCBI WGS metagenome assembly OOCX01 (sample SAMN06348135, study PRJEB24527) | human gut metagenome | biome: human gut; feature: ankylosing spondylitis patient; material: feces | host: Homo sapiens | place: China | collected 2015-10 | reverse complement strand
AAACCCACAAATCATGAAGGGCCAACGATTCAAAAAGCAGCCCAAGCGTCTTGAAATCTAGCAGCAATGTCGCCGGAGTCGCTCCGAGCGCAGCGGCCGCCAGTGACGGATCAGCGAGATGATGCTTCTTCGATTCTCTTAAGTGCACGGGAGATCTCATTGCGGGGTTCCATGCGGGAATATCGCGAACGAAACTAACCCGAGCGAGAAGGGATATATATGATGCCGCCGTTTGTCTCGATACTTCTCCACCAAGATCGGCTACGAGCGTCTTGAGTGTCGCCAAAGTGGATTCATTGCGCGCAAGCGATTCGATGACAGCTTTGACCTTTTCAGGGTCGCGGCGAGAGCCGTCGACACGAGACAAATCTTCTTCGGCGACTATGCCGATGTAACGTTTCGCCATCGCCGACGCAGCCAGCGCATCGCGACCGACCGCCGCGGGCCATCCGCCACGGACAACGTACTCGGCAATCGAGGCGGAATCCAGCGATCCGAAAGCGCCATTGAACTTTTCGCCAGAAATAATGCCCGACAGCTTAACCGCGCCGCTGGATTTCCCAAGCTCGAAAAGCGTCATGGTATCCATGCGCAATTTAGCGAACCTTCCAGCGCCACTGTGCATTGGACGTTCGTCGTCTCGCGGTGTCGCTGACCCCGTAAATATGAACTGACCAGGCTCGCCGCTGCGGTTGTCGCACTCAAACCGTGCCGCGTCCCAAAGTTTCGGAACCTCCTGCCACTCGTCAATCAGCCGCGGCACCTCGCCGGAAACGGCAAGAGCCGGGTCAGTCTCGGCACGCAAGCGATTCTCGAAGTTGCGGGACGGGTCCATGAGAAGGAGCCTGGACGCCGCACGGGTCTCGGCCGTGGTCGTCTTTCCGCACCATTTCGGTCCTTCGATGAGAACGGCGCCGAATATACCCAGCAGCTGGTCAAGCTCATTTTCGATAATTCTAGTGTAGTACTTCTTTGGCATAATTATCACCATTGTTTACCAGTACATTTAACCAAATATACAGTTACTATTTAACCAAATATCAATTCTTTGGTTAACCATATTTACGCATTTCAATTAACGAAACAGATTAAACATGTACTGTTTGAGTTGGCACTTGGGAAATCTCTCGCTGGGCAATCCGTTGCTACGGCTGAGGCCTCTTCGTCGAACCGACACCCCCGGCGAGCAACTTATGCCCGCCGGGCGCCTTGTTAAAAGAAGTGAAAGAAAGCAAAAGAAGTTAAAACTTGCAAAAGAAATTAAAGCGGGGGTGAGGGGCGTTTTTAGCTGTTTTGGGCCGCCGCGGCCAGCGGGGGCGGGTCGCGGCGGCCCAAACATCCTTGACGAGGGTGCCGGTGAAGTTACAGCAGCTCGCCGTGGCGGGCGATGTAGCGGCGCTTTGCCAGCTGGGTGAGCGCGATGTAGGCGGAGACGATGCCGATGAGCAGCGCGAAGAAGCTCGTCGGCAGCGGCATGAGGCCCAGTGCATCGGCGATGGGGCTTGCCGGCAGCCAGGTGACGAGCGCCAGGCCCAGTACGGTGAGAACGCACAGTGCCGGCGCGGCGTGGTCGCGCAGGCTCGGCAGGCGTGGGGAGCGCAGCATGTGGATCACGAGCGTCTGCGACCACATGGACTCGACAAACCAGCCACTCTGGAAGAGCGCCGCAAAGGTCGCCATACCCGCGACGTCGCCCGCGGCGGCAAGCTCGGACCAGCTTGCGCCCACGGCGGCGGGGCACACCACAAAGAAGAGCGCGGTGAAGGTCACGATGTCAAACAGCGAGCTCACGGGGCCCAGCTCGAGCATAAAGCCCTTGATGGACGCAGCGTCCCAAGCGCGCGGGCGGGCAGTCCAGGCGTTGTCGACGGTGTCCCACGGCAGTGCGATGCACACGATCTCGTAGACCAGCGACAGCAGCACCAGCTGCAGAGCGCTCATGGGCAAAAACGGCAAGAACAGGCTCGCAGCGGTTACGGACAGCACGTTGCCAAAGTTGGAGCTCACCGTGGTCTTGAGGTACTTGAGCAGGTTGCCGTAGGTGCGGCGGCCTTCGATGATGCCGCGCTCGAGCACGCCCAGGTCCTTTTGGAGCAAGATGATATCGGCGGATTCCTTGGCGATATCGACGGCGGAGTCGACCGAGATGCCGCAGTCGCTCGCACGCATCGCGGCGGCGTCGTTGATGCCGTCGCCCATAAAGCCCACGGTGTGGCCGAGCAACTCGCGCATGACGCGCACCAGGCGCGCCTTCTGCAGCGGCGAGAGCTTGGTGAAGAGGTGGGTGTTCTCGGCGCGCTCGGCAAGCTCGGCGTCGTCGAGCGCATCGATCTCGGAGCCCAGCAAGACGTTGCTTGCGTCGATGCCGATCTGCTCGCAGACGGTGGCGGCGACACGGTCATTGTCGCCGGTCAGGACCTTAACGGCGACGCCCTTGGCCTCGAGGGTGGCGACGGCGCCCGCGGCACTTGCTTTGGGCGGATCGAGGAAGGCCAAAAAGCCCATCAGCACCATGTCGCACTCGTCGGCGATGCCAAACTCGCCCACGCAGCGCGGATCGGTCTTCTGCGCCACAGCAATCACGCGCAGGCCCTCGGCGTTAAGCCCAGCGACCTGCTTGCGAATCTGGGCGAGCTTCTCGTCGGTGAGCGGCTGAGCGATGCCATCGACCTCGACAAAGGAGCAGATCTCGAGCATTTCCTCTGCAGCTCCCTTGGTGACCATCTGGGTTTTGCCTTGGACGTCGGCGACAACTACGCTCAGGCGACGGCGCGAGAAATCGAAGGGCACTTCGTCGACCTTGATATAGCGGTCGCGCAGGCTCTGGCCCAGCATGGAATCGGGTACGACGGTCGAGGGCGTCACATCGGCACGGTCGATTACGGCCAGATCGATAAGGTTCTTGAGGCCGGTCTGGAAGAAGCTGTTCAAAAACGCATGGCGCAGCACGCGTGCGTCCTCGTTGCCATCGGTGTTGAGATAACGCTCGAGCACGATGCGGTCTTCGGTGAGGGTGCCGGTCTTGTCGCAGCACAGGACGTCCATCGCGCCCAGGTTTTGGATTGCTGGCAGCTCCTTGACGATAACCTGGCGACGGACGAGGTCCTTGGCGCCCTGCGACAGGCTCGTGGTCACGATGACGGGAAGCATCTGCGGCGTGATGCCCACGGCCACGCTCGTGGCGAACAGCAGCGCATCGATGACGTTGCCCTTGGTGGCGGCGTTGATGGCAAAGACGACCGGCGCCATAACGAGCATGAGGCGTACGAGCAACATGGAGACGCTCGAGACGCCGCGGTCAAACGCGCTCTTCTCGCCGCGCCCGTTGAGCATCTTGGCGATGCCGCCCAGGTAAGTGTCCGAGCCGGTGGCTACGACAAGTGCCATAGCGGTGCCGTTTTGCACGGAGGTGCCGGTAAAGACGATGTTTTTGCAGGCAGAGAGTGGCAGCGCAGAGCCGTCGGCGCCCTCGACGACGGTGATGGCAGCGGTCTTCTCGACAGCCTCACTCTCGCCGGTGAGTGCGGACTCGATCACAAACAGGTCGCGCGCGGTGATGATGCGGGCATCGGCCGGCACCATGTCGCCGGCAGAGAGGCGGATCACATCGCCGGGGACGAGCTCGTCGAAGGGAATCTCGATGCGCTCGCCGCCGCGCAGGGCACAGCAGGTGTTGGAGACCAGGTCCTTGAGGGCCTCGGCCGCATTGCCGCTGCGGGCCTCCTGGATAAACTTCATGCCGCCCGATACCAGCAGCATGATGCCGATAACGATGACCGTGGAGGGGTCGCGCTGGGGCTCGGGCACGGCGAGCACGTCGATGTAGAGCGAGACCAGTGCGAGGGCGGCGAGGATGCCAGCGAAGGGATCGACGAACGCGTCGGCGATGCGGCGGGCGAGCGTCTTGGTCGGCGCTTCGATGGTGTTGGGGCCGACGGCGCTCAGGCGCTCGGCGGCGCGCTCGGCGGTGAGGCCGTTTGCCGTGGCGTCAAGCAGTACGAGAGTGTCCTCAGCACAATGGGTGGCGGCGAATATGGTGTTCTTGGGCAGGCCGGCGTGGGCGGCAGGGCGCGCCGTGCGGCGGCGCTTGGAGATAGCTTCGAGTACCGTAGCGGTTTTGAGCATCAGCATAGGGTCCTCCTTGTTGAAGGGAGTTAGCGTACGTGTCGTATTTGCTTCAAAAAACCTAGATGTCGCTCACGTCAAGCTCGCGAACCGCCACAAAGGGGACAGGCACCTTTGTGGCGGTTTTGACGATCGGTTCGTGACGCTTATGCGAATACGGAATCCTCGCGGCGTGCCGAGGGCGACATGCAGGTTTTTCGACTATGACTGCCTTCCATGGCACACCTCCTTATGGACGGGCGCAGCGCGCTTTGGGTATCTCGTACCCGTTTTAATCCGCCCGTATTCTTGATGAGGGGGTTTGTCGTGTCAACCCCTTTGTTTGGAAAACCATTGCCCCTGACAAAGCCTTTACAGAATGCCGAGGCCCCAAAGCGCGCCCGCAACGCGCCCTGCCTGCGCTAAACTGGAAGGCACGTACGCGATTACGAGAGGAGCCCGCATGGAGGCTTACAAGCAAGAGTTCATCAAGTTCATGGTTGAGTCCGACGTTCTTAAATTCGGCAGCTTTACGCTCAAGAGCGGCCGTCAGTCCCCGTTCTTTATGAACGCCGGCGCCTATGTGACGGGCTATCAGCTCAAGAAGCTGGGCGAGTATTACGCCCAGGCCATCCACGATAACTTTGGCGACGACTTTGACGTGCTGTTTGGACCGGCCTACAAGGGTATTCCGCTGGCCGTCGTGACCGCAATTGCCTACCACGAGCTGTACGGCAAGGAGGTCAAGTACTGCTGCGATCGCAAGGAGGCCAAGGACCACGGCGCCGACAAGGGCAACCTGCTGGGCTACGAGCCCCAGGACGGCGACCGCGTGGTCATGGTCGAGGACGTCACCACCAGCGGTAAGTCCATCGACGAGACCTATCCCAAGGTCAAGGCTGCTGCCGATGTCGAGATCAAGGGCCTCATCGTGTCCCTCAACCGCATGGAGGTCGGCAAGGGTGGCGTGACCACCGCGCAGAAGGAGATCGAGGCCAAGTACGGTTTCCCCGTCGCGAGCATCGTCTCCATGGCCGAGGTCGTCGAGACCCTCTACAACCACGAGATCGACGGCAAAGTCGTCATCGACGACGAGCTCAAGGCCGCTATCGACGCCTATTACGAGCAGTACGGAGCTCGGGAGTAGGTAGTTACGCGGGTTTACCAACCCGCGTAACGGCTCGACGCTGCAAACCCGCCAGAGCGGCAATCTGCCTTTCAACTTCGGCGGCATGATCGAAAGATCAATGCCGCCTCGTTTCAAGGCACCTTGCTCGCTCTGGCGGGTTTTCGCTGTCGTTGCCAAAACATCGGCGTTGCCTTGGTAGTCATTGGGGACAGACATAAATGAGTAGTCATTGGGGCGTTCTTAAATGACTACTCAGGATGAGCGTCCAAAAATCCGCGCTCGTTCGATTGGCGCATGTCTACGCAGCGTAGGTTGTCGAGCCTGGCCTTCAAATGGATACTGACTGTCGAACCGGTTCACTCCATTTCTTCAATTTGATTGGACAGCCCATGAACCAGACACGGCAAACCAATGCCTCCCATACTTTTTTGGCAGCGCATGCCATCAAGCAGCTGCGCGAAGAGCGCGGCCTCACCCAGCGCGCCCTGGCGGAAAGCCTTGGCGTGACCGATAAAGCCGTCAGCAAGTGGGAATCCGGCCGCGGCCTTCCCGACATTTCCCTCGTTGAGCCTTTGGCCCAGAGACTCGGCATAAGCGTGGCTGAGCTTTTGGCTGGTGACATTCGGGCCAACGCCAACCGTGCAGGCAATATGCTCAAAGGCGTCTTTTACGTTTGCCCTATCTGCGGAAACGTTGTGCACGCGCTCGGAGAAGGCAGCTTTAGCTGCTGTGGCTCCACGATGTTTCCCCAGGAGGCCGAAGAGCCGGACGCGGACCACGCCTTTTCCATCGAGCGCATCGAGGACGATTGGTACGTCACGCTCGATCATCCCATGACCAAGGATCACTACATTAGCTTTGTGGCATATGCGACTATGGACGGCATCTGCTTTAAGAAGCTCTATCCAGAGCAATCGGTGCAGCCGCGCTTCCATATTACCGGGCGCGGCAGAATATTTCTTTACTGCAACCAACACGGACTCTTTACGTCGCTGACGCCTCGCAAATAACGGCTGTCTATCCGCCCTCCTCATGCGTTCCCAGGGGACCCAAAATGAGCGTGGATAATCTCCCGGTTTTGGCTCGGTGACGGCCTCAAAGTGGGAGATTGTCCACGCTCGTTAGTTAAGCGTCCAAAAATCCACGCTCGTCGCTACTTGAGCCCGGGCAGGCGGGTGTAGGGAAACGATTGCTCCAGGAACTCGGAGCAGCGGGCGTAGTCTTTGGCAAAGTAGCTGCTGTAGAGCGAATCGAGCACGTATTGCACGGCGATGTGGCACGCGAACTGTGTGATGCGGTGCGTCATGCTCTCGTGGTCGCTCACCGTGAGGTAGGCGGCAAAGCCGGGGTGAATACGCGCGCAATGAGGCGTGCCGATGACGATGGCCGGGACATGCCGACTGCTGATGATCGGCAAGATGTCCTTGAGGTTGGGGGCAAGGCCGCTGTAGGAGATAACGATTGCCACATGGTCGGGGCCCGAGGCAAGCGCCGTGCGCACCTGGGCTTCGGCATTGTCGTGGCACGTCGCACTTTTACCGTCGGAGAGTAGGCGATCGCGGAACATTCCTGCTGGATAGAGGTTGTGCGAGCCCGTGAAAATATCGACCTGTCGGGCGTTCGCGATGAGCTTGGCGGCGTAGTCGAGCTGTGCGGGGTCGAGCAGCTCCTGCGTCTCGGCCAGCGTAGTCTGGTAGAGTCCTTCCATACGCTCCATGACCTGCGCGGGGGTGGACGTAGCATCGAAGGGAAAGTCGATGTCCACGTCGCGACGGTTTCCCGCCTCAGTTGTCAAGCGAATAAGCTCGACCTTGAGATCCTTGAAGCCCTCGAGGCCGAGCTTTTTGCAAAAACGGTGCACGCTCGCAACGGAAACGTTGGTGCGCGCGGCAAATTCCTTAATAGAAAGCCCGCGGATGTCCTCGCCGATGGCAAGGGCCGCAATGCCGAGTTGTTGCTCGGTGGGGGTGAGGCCCTGCGCCTCGGTAATCTTGCGTTTGATATCCATGCGAACTCCCACACTTGCCAAACCTGGCAAAAAGGAACGGGTTTATTTTGGCACGTTTCGGTCGGTATCAGGAAGTGTCAGGGACGGGGCGGCGGCGGTCCGTGGGCGCGAAAAGAAGTGTCGGGTTTGGCGCGCCCGCTTCTGCCCGTTCCGTGCGCAGACGATACTCGGCTTATCGAGGGTTAATCGACAATATGAGAACCACTGGGGAAAAGGTTTTGGGAAGGGCTTGAAAGGGCTTGCGATTCGAGCCCTCGCCTTAGTATTTTGGCCATTTGGCACTATAATCACCATAGGCATGCGCATAACGTTGCGCTGAATCAAGAGGAGAAAACGTATGGGTCTGTTTGACATGTTCAAGAAGAAGGCTGAGCCCGCGGCTGCCGCTGCTCCGGCCTCCATCTCTGCTTCTGCCGGCGCCGACGTGCTGTGCTCGCCCGTCAAGGGCAAGGTCATCAAGATGGCCGACGTGCCCGATCCCGTCTTTGGTGGCGAGGTTCTGGGCAAGGGCTGCGCCGTGTGGCCCGAGGACGATCTGGTCTACGCTCCCTGCGACGGCAAGGTGACCGTCACCATGGGTCACGCCGTGGGCCTGCAGTCCGATAGCGGCATCGAGGTTCTGGTGCACGTTGGCGTCGATACCGTCAACATGAACGGCGACGGCTTCGAGGGCTTCGTCAAGGCCGACGATGTCGTTAAGGCTGGCCAGCCCATGCTCAAGATCGACCGCGCCAAGATCGCCGCTGCCGGCTACAAGGACTGCGTCGTCGTGGCTGTGTCCAACACCGCCGAGTTCGCCGACGTCGAGCTCGCCGTCGGGGCTGACTCCGCTGTCTCCGCTGGCGATGCCATCGTCAAGGTCGTCCGCAAGTAGTCTGCGGCAACATAAGGGTGTTTTGGGGTGGTCGGGTTATCCGGCCGCCCTTTTTTATTGCAATGCGGCGGAACGTTTTATTGCGCGTTGGGCGGACCGGTAAACCGTTCGGACGTTAAATCGAGCCGACTGCGCCTTTGCTTTGCCGGGGGTGTTCGTTATCGGCTAGTATGGCCTTATTGTTACGACGCGCACCGCGTCGGGAAGCGCGGTGCCGCTTGTTGGGAGGAATGTCATGAAGAAGAAGCTGCTGCTTGCGCCCCTGATGGCTGTTCTGGTCGCGTGCGTGGTTGTGCTTTCCGGCTGCGGAGGTCCTTCGGTTGAGGAGCTCATCACCGAGGATCTTACGACGCAGTTTGACGAGGTCAAGAACGGCGGCGACGACTTCCTCGCCGGCCTGGAAGAGGCCTCGGGCGACGAGTTCGAGCAGCTGGGCATCGATCCCAAGGAGTACGCCAAGAGCTATCTCGAGGGTTTTGACTACAAGATCGGCGATGTGACGGTCGACGAGGACAAGGGCACCGCGACTGCCGATGTCACCATTACCTGCAAGTCCATGAACAAGATCGTTGAAGATTTCGCCACCCAGTATCAGGAGAAGATCGCGGCGCTCGATACGATGCCTTCCGAGGACGACCTGTACAAGATGGCCGGCCAGGTCATGGTCGACGTGACCAAGGCCGCTAAGACCAAGGACACCAAGGTTACCTTCAAGTACACCGCCAATGACGATGGCGAGTGGTCTGCTGACGATTCCGCAACCACCGAGATGATGAATGCAATGATGAACTAGGGGAGTTACGCGGTAGTTCGTTGCGGCGTTTTACCAAACGCCGCAACTGCTCGACGCTGCAAACGCCCCTAAGCGGCAATCTGACGTTCAATTTCAAGGGCGCGACCAGAAGGTCAGCGCCCTTTCATTTCACGTCACCTTGCTCGCTTAGGGGCGTTTTCGCTTTCTGTCCTCTACCAGCGGCATTGTCGTTGACGGCACTTGGGGACGTTCCTATTGTGCCGGCAGACGGGGACACTCCTTTGCTAGAAGATCCGGCGCAGGTCTCCGCGGTTGAGTGCTTCGTCGAAGAGGCGCTTGAACACCACGCTGCCGTGCAGGCCGTCGTGCTCGAACTCGTTAGTCACCCAGGCATGCGAGTTGCCCACGCGGCTGAGCGTGTCGAGCTGCAGGTCCGAATCCACGTACATGTCGTCGAAATACACCGCGGCCTGCAGGGGCACCTCGTTGCAGGCCAGGCGCTGCGGGTCGTAAATCTTGTCCCAGCTGGTGTCTTCCATCAGCAGGTCCATGGCGGGCTTGAAGGGCTTGAGCTCGGGCATCTGCTCGAACATCCACGGGAACATGGCCTCGCCGGTAAACATGAGCGGGCGCGCGAGGGTGTCGAACTCGGTGCGGTGAGCCTTCTCTTCAGCCGCGGCCCAGCCAATGGGCATAGTGTCACCGTCGGCGTATATGAACTCCTGCAGCGTCCAGTACAGCGGATTCGTGCGCGTGTTGGTGCGCTCGAAGGCGCGCATCAAAAAGCTGTCAGATACCGAGGCGTCGCAGGTCAGCGTGCCGTCGCCATCAACAAAAGCGTGATCGATAATCCAATGCATGCGTTCAAAGCTCGGCTTCATGCCAAAGTCGCTGCCCATGAGCTGTAGGCGCTCGACCGTCATCGGCGAGCCGTCGGGCAGCACGGGCTTCTGTGCCTCGAGCGCATCGGCCAGGGCTGCCACGCGCTCGACGTCGGCGGGGTAGCGGTCGTAATACTGCTGCGTCTTGGCGGCCATGCGCGGGAAGGTGTGCGCGTAGACCTCGCTGGCGCTCGCCGGCACGTGGGGGATGCCGCCGCAGGTAAAGCTCGCCGCCACGCCCTCGGAGAAGAGCGACAGATAGCTCAGCGTCAAAAAGCCGCCGTAGCTCTGGCCGAGCGTGACCCACGGCTTGCCGCCAAAGCCCACCAGTCGCAGGTATTCAAAATCGCGCACGATGGAGCTGGCGAGGTGGCGCTTGAGGAAGTCCGCCTGCGAGCGTGCTGTATCGGCGCCGGCCGCCGTCGCGCGCTCGCCCAGTGCCTTGATCGTGCGTCCGTCCACACAGCTACTGCGTCCGGTGCCGCGCTGGTCGGGAAGGACCACGCGGAAGTGCTTGACGGCCTCCTCGATCCAGCCGTCGCTTGTGGGCGACAGCGGACGCGGGCTCTCGCCGCCGGGGCCGCCCTGCAAAAACAGGAGCAGCGGCAGATCGTCGTTGATGCGGTCGGGTGCGCAAACCACGCGGTAGAAGAGCTTGATGCTCTCGGGCGCGCCGGCGATTGGTGCCGGCATAGCGCCGCGGCGCATGGTGCTGCCGACGGCCAGGAGCATCGGCTCCAGGCCGCGCCAGTCGAGGGGGACGTCGATGCTGTGCATGGCCATGGCGTGCAGGACCAGATGCTGGCCTTCCGGCGTCATGGCCGGGGAGATGCCGAGCGAGGCCTCAAGCGCGAACGCCAGCAGCACGGCCCCCACGGGGTTGCGGTGCAGCGCGCCGCGGATGTCGTTGGCGACGCAGGAATACGGGTTGGCGACGAGCCCGGACAGCCCTATCCATGCCGCGAGACGCGCAATGGCATGGTAGATGACGATCATGATGCTGCCCACGTCGCCGGACGGCCCGAGGCCGAGCCCCATGAGCGCGAGCCCCAAGTCCACGAGGCCGCCCCAGAGGATCAGCAGGCCGGGACGGCCCCGCTCGCGGTACACTTTGTAAACCCCAAACAGCATTATCAGCAGGCCGGCGACGAGAATAGCCATCTCTGATGGCGAAGTCGGCGTTACGCTACTGTCCATGCTCCCCTCCTTAAAAAGTAAGCGCTGTGCTTGTCCATAGTGGATAGAAATCAGACGCAGTGCCGGACTGCCCCGGCGCGAAGGCAGGGTCCGCGCCGGAAAGAGGCTGCCTTCCCTCAAACGGCGGACCTCAAGAAACAACGGACTTGTCCTTTTGTGAGCGTTTTCCCATTATCCGACACTCTTTGT
>OOCX01002084.1_pt1 | contig 11145 bp, 9 predicted proteins | sample 1671231 | NCBI WGS metagenome assembly OOCX01 (sample SAMN06348135, study PRJEB24527) | human gut metagenome | biome: human gut; feature: ankylosing spondylitis patient; material: feces | host: Homo sapiens | place: China | collected 2015-10 | reverse complement strand
TTCCAGCCATAGCAAGTATGGAACCCTGAAGAATAAAATTACGTTTATTTTTAGATGACATAGTATAATCCTCTTATCTAATCTTAAAGTCCGCTAACATCCACTCACTATCCTGCTTAACGAATATGTAAGTCAATGCAATATCATAAGTCGTGCTTCCTGACGACCATTTTACGTTAAGCTTGTAATCAACATCACAAGAATAACAGTCATCAGAATACTTTCTGAAGTTACTTACACTCTCATCTGCTGTATCGTATGTAAATGTTCTTCCTATAAGATACACATCTATAGCTGGTATATCGCTCATATACTCTCTAGCCGTACCTATCATATAACTTGACAAAGTTTCAAGACTTCCTCTGTTAATCATATACTTTCCGTAATCTTCAGCTATAAGAAGTATATGCGGAGTTTCCTCCTCCAACAGTGACTCATCACCTGGATAATATGCAACATATCCACTCTTTTCAAGCTCTGTTTCAAGTTCCTTATCACCTGAGTATACCTTAACCTGTGGTGCTGCAAACAGTCCGCTAATCTCATACACTTCATTGAGTGGTACATTTACGTAATCACCTATATGCTTACATAAATCGACCTCGCTCTCACCAGTTATATAACTTTCAGACACACTTACACCATTAAGTTCAACCCTGCTTCCCTTAGGAACCATTACATTAACAGCGTGGTTATCCTTTGCATTTACATTAAAATCAATAGAAGATATCTTCCATTCTGTAAACTTATGCATATTCTTTTTGCTCTCGTCAAGACTTACACTGGCTATCTTATCGTTACCTGCATATAATACATATACAGGCTTGCTCTCTGAATACTCGCCAGCCTTTTTCTTATAACTTATCTGCTTTCCAGTAAATATATCATTAAAATAATCTGTTACTATCTGTTGTGTTTCAAACTCACTAAGAAGCCCACACTTATCAATCCACTCTCCTACATCACCTTTTTCAATGTGTGTTACAAGTGTATCCATAGTATTAGCAGGACGTCCTGACTCATAATCCTTAAGAAAGCTATGCAGTAATACCAGCCCTAGAGCAATTAATACAACAAGCACAGCTGCATACATTATAAGAAATCTCTTAAAAGCCGACAGCTTTTTAAAGAAATTGTTATTATTATTAGCTTTATTATTCATATCTGGCATATAATCTCCATTTCCATCCTTACTTAATCAAAAATGCTGTTGGCAGTGTTCTTGGACCTGTTGGTGAATATGGCTTATTGATAACTTCACCATCATAATACATCTGTGTTGATGTTCCACCATCCATAGCTGATGCATTGACCGCTCCATACTGAAGCATAATATCCTGAAGGTCTGAGAATGAAGCTCCAAGGCTTGTTACCTGTCTTCCGTCAACCACAAGAAGAAGTATCGCTCCATCAGCTCTCTGTCCTATGGCTGTACGTGGATTAAGTCCGCCACCGACACCATCAACATCCTGTGCCTCTCCATTTATAACAAGGAATGGTCCTATATCGCTGCTTGCATTGACACAGTCCCTTACACCAAGCTCCTGCGCCTTAGATGCTGTCATATTACCCATAACAAGCTTGTTATCAAATGTTATACCCGTTACATGATATGTCTCATTTGGATTACCGTTTAATACATTGCCATCTACCATGACAAGTCCGATAGGCATTGCTGTCTGTGGTGTTGAGTCAACAAACTCACCACCATTAATACCTGCAATTGCATCATATCTTTGTGCTATCTCTGAAACTGTCCAGCCTTTCTCAAGCTTGAACTCCGGTACTGTACCAACAAAAAGTCTTGATGGATCTTTAACTATCATAAGCTTTCCGCTGTAAGCCTCACCCTTAATATCTACCACATAAAGGTCTTCCTCATCTTCATTAGTTTCACCGCCTATAACAACAAGGCTTGAATCTGTTATATCCGTTGTGTCCTTTACAGAATTTTCTTCTTTAATCTTGTCAATCTCCTCCTGCGAACAGAACCAGTTTGCCATAAAGCCAAGCTCTCCAGTTTCCTGTAGTGACATAATAAACTGTTTCTTAGCCACTTTTGATGGTCCCCAGGCTAACATAGCCATAACACAGTACAGACCTGCTACAAGAATAACTATTGTTGTCAACAGAGTGGCACCAATACGTCCCACCCACTTTAATACATTCTTTTTCATCACTTTCCTCATTCTTATTAATCTTTACTTAAATACCCATCTTTTCTGTATGTTATAGCTTATAACAAACAGAACTACATCAACTATTATCTTGGTTATTGCAACTGCTACATTGCCCGATGCAAGCAGCTTTGTAAATATGTATACAAGAAGATACGACACTATCATCTGGCAGAACCACAGTATATAATACCTCACTGCTGCCGACTTCGTATCCTTATCTGACTTAAACACAAGCTTCTTGTTCATGGTAAAGTTGAATATAGAAGATATCACTCTTGCTATAACTGTACTCACTAACAGTCTTAATGATATTGTAATCATAACAAGAAAAATTTCAAGTAAATTAAATATTAAATTATCTATAACCCACGATGCTAATGAGCTTAGCACATACTTTGGCGCTGTTTTAGAAAATGTGTACTTGAAAATCACCTTGTATATTTTTATTGAGTCCTTGACCGGGTTGAAATGTGTGGATGCATTTTCCTCAATATACACTGTCTTAATAGGCACTTCCATATATGGAATATCTGATCTCTTAAACTCTAAGAGCATCCTCGTTTCGTACTCAAAACGCTCACCCTCAATATCACAGAAGGTCTGGAGATATCTATATGGTATTGCCCTTAGCCCCGTCTGTGTATCTGATATGTTAAGTCCACACATAGCCTTAAACACAAAGCTTGTAAGATTGTTACCAAACCTGCTCTTAAACGGAACATCATCGCCGTCAAAGGTTCTTACGCCAAGCACAACCTTGTCTTCACGAATCATAGCTTCGCAGCAGTTATATATATCATCTGCCTGATGCTGGTTATCGCCGTCCACCGTCACTACGCCATCGTAATCTTTTCTGTTGCTGATACAGTATTCAAATGCTGTTTTTAAGGCTCTTCCCTTGCCTCTGTTAACATCGTGCGTAAGAATCGTACATTCTTTATAAGCCCCAACCTTCTCAAATGGCCACATATGACTCTCATCGCTTCCATCATTTACCAATACTATATCCCCGAATCCCTTCCTTATCAGCGAATCCACAACCGTAACTAACTTTTCATCCGGATTCAGCGAAGGAATAATAACTGATACTTTCATATCTATACGCTCCTATCTATGCGTCCTATAATCCGCACTTATTACAGCAGCATACTATCTGTGTCATAATGTATACACTCGCGGTATGCCTTGTAACTTTACACATACCCTTTGATGATATAATAATTTCATAAATATTGCAATATTTCACCCCAAATAAGTAACACTAACAAGCCCATTATCATATTATTGTATTGTAAATGTTTTAATCGGAGGATTATTTATGAGTGATTTAGCAGCAACAAACTGCGGAGGATGCAACGGATGTGGAGACTGTGGTTGTGGTTCTAACAACTGCATATGGCTTATTATTCTTTTACTTCTTTTTGATAACAATGGCTGTGGCTGCAACAACGGCTGTGGTTCTAACAACTGTATATGGATTATCTGTCTCCTCCTCTTATGTGGTGGATGTGGCGACTGTGGCAACGCCTTAGGTCTTGGCGGATGCGGATGCAACGGCGGCTGTGGCTGCAACAATGGCTGCGGATGCTAATCACCTTCTAAGGTATTCTTTATTCTGATAAGGCAGACATATGGTGCGCTTACCCGGTATATGATGTGGGGACTGGGCGGCTGTGTGTCTGCCGTCTTTTTATATTAATATTTCTTAAAGTTACTTTTGTGTGCAACTCTTATCTAATATGTGTTTCCAGCTCATATGTACTTTTACAATATTTTCAATCTGCTCATTTATAGTATTAAAATCATGTATGATATACTTATTTTAGGAAAATATAATACACGTATCAGAAGCAATTTTTACCATTCATCTATTTTATCAGACTATCAAACTTACACTAAGATATGTCATATAAAATATTTTGAAGAATATATTAATACAAAATGATATGGACAGTAATATAATGCCTAAACAAATCCCTGTAACCGAGTTCGATATATTAACCCAGCCTGATTATATCCAGCTTATCAAAGCAATCCTTCCATTTATGGAATACAATATGCAGCGCCGTGTATCAGCACTAATACGTACAAGTGAACTTAAAAACACCATACGTTTTTATAATTCACCTGCCAACTGTAATATTTTTAAAACATGCAGCAACAGCAGCGGCATCACATTTAATACTCCTATTAATGAAATTCTAAACAATGAAAAGCTTATGAATACCATAACTACCTACTGCTCCGGCAATATTATCAATATGATTAACACATACCGCAGCTTCAGCAAAATGTCCGATATGTTCAATATGATGGATATGTTTAACGGTTCTTTTAATGGTAATCAGGCTAATATGGACAGTGGTTATTCTGGTAATGGTAACAGCAATAATCAGTATTTTAATAGTGGAAATTATATGGCGAATGATGTAAATAGTGGTAATAATAGTTCCGGCAATAATATACTCAATAATTTTATGAATTCAAACCAACGGGACTTGTATAACGAATATTTAAGACAACTTGACTCTCTTGATTTAAATTTTAATTCTGATGATAATAACGACAACTAATAAGTCGGAAACATATTTTATATTGCCCTTACATATCTTTATATGTAAATAAATTATAGGCGTTATTAGTGTGAAAAATCTATTTTTCACACACGGGATTTGTGTCTGTGCGCACCTGCACAAACCTGTTATGCGCAAAAACGTGCGCAGAAATGAGGATTATTATAGTTATGTCAGAAACTGATTTTAGGAAGCAGCTTTTATTAAATGAATTCAGGACTTTATCAAAGGGTAAAAGTAAAGAAGAACTTGTTCCACTGATATTTGCCTTAAGCCAGAAAGCCAAGCAATCAGGTGTCCAGTTCACAAGGCAGGACTGTGAAATGATATATAAGCAGATTGTTCCTGATGGTAATCCGCCGAAGTGATATTTATTGTATCAGTTGTGTGATAATTACAGTATGGCTTTTGCACGTTAATTATTGTATACAGGTTGATTATATTTATTGACAAACGGACGACATAAGGGGCAGGAAGGCTGTTGCTAATAATACGGAGAACACACTTGAAAGTTGATTGTGCTGTTTCTTATACTTTCCTTCTTCATACAGATATGCGGGTACAAGGATGTACCCGCAAGTGAGGCCGCGCCAAGGACGGCGCGTCCGAACGGTATCGTCCGTATTCAATATCTATATGGAAAGTATTAGAAACAACCAATCAGCTTTCTGGTGTCCGAAGTATCATTAGTGACAGCCTTCCCGTGTCTTATATCGTCCGTTCGTCAATTAACCAAAATTATGCCACAACCTAATAGCAACTTAATCTCTCATTAATGACCTAATAAGCCCCTGACTAACATCCGCCAGCTAATAACAGCTTAATTATCCATTCATAACTTAACGATAACATTTTAATTAAATCACACCTTACTTCGCAACAATATTAACAATCTTACCCGGTACATATATTTCCTTAATAATATTACCTGTAATCTTGCCCTCAACAGCCTTCTTAGCCTTTTCAAGAACAGACTCCTTATCCTCATCAACAGCTATAGAAACAGTACCCTTAACCTTACCGTTAACCTGTACACCTATCTCTATAGTGTCTTCCTTGCAGGCTTCTTCATCGTATGTTGGCCAGCTCTCATAAGCTATAGTATCATCGTGACCTAATACGCTCCACATTTCCTCGCCTGCGTGTGGGCAGATACAAGAAAACATCTTTATAAAGCCTTCTGCATATTCTCTTGAACACTTGCCAAGCTTAGTTGCAGCATTCATAAATATCATCATCTGGCTGATAGCTGTGTTAAAGCCAAGCTTTTCAAAGTCATCTGTAACCTTCTTTACAGTCTGGTTATATACCTTTTCAAGCTCCTTAACATCCTCATCAACAACATTGCCTTCAGTTGTGAAGAAGTTCCATACCTTACCGATAAATCTTCTTGCACCTTCAACACCCTGCTGGCTCCAAGGCTTAGAAGCTTCAAGAGGTCCCATGAACATCTCGTAAAGTCTTAATGTATCAGCGCCATATTCTCTTACGATATCGCTTGGGTTGATAACGAACTCTGGAAATCTCTTACCCATCTTGATACCATTAGAACCAAGAATCATACCCTGATGAACTAACTTCTGGAATGGCTCCGCAACTGGTGATATACCCTTGTCGTAGAGATATCTGTTCCATATTCTTGAATACATAAGATGTCCAACCGCATGCTCTGGTCCACCGATATAAAGGTCAACTGGAAGCCAGTGCTTAAGAAGTTCTGGGTCGCAGAGTTCCTTGTCATTATCAGGGTCAATATATCTCATATAATACCAGCTTGAACCTGCTGAACCCGGCATAGTTGAAGTTTCTCTCTTACCCTTAAGTCCATTATGTTCATACTGCTTCCATTCTGTCGCATTTTCAAGAGGAGCCTGTCCATTCTTACCCTTGTAATCTTCAAGTTCTGGTAAGATAAGTGGAAGCTCATCATCATCAAGAACATGAATTTGTCCATCCTCAAGATATACGATAGGCACTGGTTCACCCCAGTATCTCTGTCTTGCAAATATCCACTCTCTGAAATGATAGTTAGCCTTTCTTCTTGCTACACCCATCTTTTCAAGCTTCTGAGTAATAGCTTCCTTGGCTTCTTCTACAGTAAGACCTGTGAATTCTTCTGAGTTGATAAGCTTGCAGCCCTTGCCAAGATAATCATACTTCTCAAATGCTTTCTCTGATACATCAGCACCATCAATAACCTGTATTCTAGGAATATTGTGTGCCTCTGAATACTCAAAATCTCTCTGGTCGTGGCTTGGAACTGCCATAACAGCACCAGTACCATAGTTAGCAAGAACAAAATCGCCGATGTATACAGGAACCTTCTTGCCATTTACAGGATTAATAGCATATATTCCTTCAAGAACGCAGCCTGACTTAGTCTTATTAAGCTCTGTTCTATCCATATCATTCTTCTTGATTGTTTCTGCGATGTAAGCTTCTACCTCTTCCTTATTCTGAATTCTTGGCATAAGCTCTTTAACGACATCTCCATCTGGTGCAAGTACCATAAATGTAATACCATATATAGTTTCAATACAAGTAGTAAAGATAGAGAAATCTCCACCACCATCAATCTTAAAGTCAACCTCAACACCTTCTGACTTGCCTATCCAGTGTCTCTGCATTTCCTTAGTAGACTCTGGCCAGTCGATATGCTCAAGTCCTTCAAGTAACTTATCTGCAAATGCTACCTGGTCGATAACCCACTGCTTCATATTCTTTCTTACAACAGGATATCCGCCACGCTCTGACTTGCCATCAATAACCTCATCGTTGGAAAGAACTGTACCAAGCTCCTCACACCAGTTAACCGGCATATCTATATACTTAGCATATCCGTCAAGATATAACTGCTTGAATATCCACTGTGTCCACTTATAGAACTTAGGATCACTTGTCGCTAAAGTCTTGCTCCAGTCATAATCAAAACCAAGCTCCTTAAGCTGCTTAGTAAATGTCTCTATATTCTTTTCTGTAAATCCATTAGGGTTATTACCTGTCTTAACAGCATACTGTTCAGCTGGAAGACCAAATGAATCATATCCCATTGGATGAAGTACATTGTATCCCTGCATTCTCTTCATACGTGAAGTGATATCTGTAGCTGTATATCCTTCTGGATGACCTGCATGAAGACCTACTCCTGATGGATAAGGGAACATATCAAGTGCATAGTACTTTGGCTTTGAAAAGTCCCATACATCTGTTTTAAATGTTTCATGTTCTGCCCAATACTTCTGCCACTTTGGCTCGATAGACTTGGGATTATAAGTTGTTGTATTAGCCATCTTAAAACCTCATTCCTGCACCAGCTATACTTATCTGGCGCTTTCAATCACATATTTACTCACTTTCAAATATTATCACAATGAAACGATTTGTCAATAAACTTCCTTGTAAAAATGTTCTATGACAAGTTTCTTTAAATATATTTAATCACAGCTCTTTACACTGCCACTTTAAAGTGCTAAAATTTATAACAATCATTATATTTCGATTATACTTATATGTATATATAATTAATGTTATTAAATTGTAGGAAATGAGGTTAAGTATATTATGGATTGTAAAGTTGGTTTTATAGGCTTCGGGCTTATCGCAGGTTCTATAGCACACGCACTTAAGGAGTCTGATAATAATTATAATATAGCTGCAACAAGCAGAAGGCTTGAACCTGTATATGAGGCTAAAAAAGACGGGGTTGTGGATGATGTACTTGACTGCGTTGATAACAGGCTGGCTGATTGTGATTTTATAATACTCTGCACACCTGTAATAACTATGAACGATTACCTTAAGCAGTTAAAAAATATAGCCAAAAAAGACTGTATAATAACTGATGTCGGAAGTGTAAAGACTTCTATACATAATGCTGTCAAAGAGCTTGATATGGAGGATATGTTTATCGGCGGTCATCCTATGGCTGGCTCAGAGCTTACAGGCTACGCTAATTCCTCAGCAGCTATTATGAAAAATGCGCGCTATGTAATCACTCCTACCGCCAAAACAACAGACGCCCAGCTTGAACGCTTTAAAGCACTTATATGTGATATGAAGGCAAACCCTATAGTTATGGATTATGCAACTCACGACAAGACTGTTGCTGCCATAAGCCACCTTCCACATCTTATCTCAACAGCACTTGTAAAGCTTGTTTCAAAGCATGACGACAGTGAAAAGCATATGCAGATGCTTGCCGCCGGAAGCTTTCGCGATATGACAAGGGTTGCCGCTTCATCCCCTGAAATGTGGGACCAGATATGTGCCTCTAACTCTGAAGATATAAGCGCACTCCTTGGCGACTACATAGATATACTTAGTGAGATTAAGAATAATATTGATAATAAAACTCCTGGGTATGTCAATGAGCTTTTTGAAATGTCCAGAGAGTATAAGAATTCATTTAGGAAATAACAAGTTATCAAATATTATATTTTGTAATTATATTATCAAAAAAGAATACTCGGTCACAACCGAGTCGGCTGTGACCGAGTATTCTTTCAATTCATATTTCTGCTTATCCCTATAATGTGTTCCACATTGTATGATTTCAATATTATTATTTTCTATTCTGAAAACAATATTACACCCTGAAGCATCCCCCACCAATAAACTCTCTCATTATTGAGTTAATTGGAACATTGTCTGCTGGACAAGGAAGGAAATATGCTAAGAACTTAAGTAATCTCTTAGCCTCCTGATATTCCGGGTCATCCTCTGTTATTGAGAAAAGCAATGGCTCTACTATTGGCTTTAATATGCATAATTCATATGCCATAGCTGAGTTAAACATAGCATCCGCTTCCTCCTGATAAGGGAAAATATTTTTCTCCTCACCCTTTCTTACAGACTCCCACATAGAAAGAGTCTTCTTGGCAGAAGCACCCCTTGTACGGTAATCTCTTGCCATACGTCTTATAAGACGTCCATCAGTTGTTGCTACTCTGTTGTGCTCATCAACATTAAGCTGTGTAAGCGCACTGATATATATTTTAAACTTACTTTCAACAGGAAGTGAATACGAAAGTTCATCATTCAGGCAGTGAATACCCTCTATTACAAGAATATCCTCATCACCTAACTGTAAATAATCGCCATTATATTCCTTTCTTCCTGTCACAAAGTTAAACTCTGGAAGTTCAACTCTCTCACCTTTAAGAAGAGAAGTCATATGGTCATTGAAAAGCTTTATGTCTATTGCGTGGATATCCTCAAAGTTATAATTGCCATTTTCATCCTTAGGAGTCTGCTCCCTTTCAACAAAATAATCGTCAACACCTATCGTATGTGGCTTAAAACCACTTGCTCTTAACTGTATAGATAACTTATGCGAAAATGTTGTCTTACCCGATGAAGATGGACCAGCAATCATAATAAACTTAACACCTTTATGTTCCTTAATCTGATTGACAATACTTATTATATCTTGCTGCTTCTTAGCTTCAAGCACCAACATCATAGAATTAATATTACCATCAATAATATGCTGATTGATATCTCCAACTGTGTGCATCTCCATCATTTCTGCCCATTTTGTAGCATTGTGTAAAGTGTCACTTACTTTATTTTGTGGCGCAAATTCTGGAACTTGATAAGGAGCTTCCTTAACTGGAAGCTGTAACACAAAACCGTCACTATATTTATACAGTTCAAATATACCTAAACTTTTAGTTGAAGGCATCATATAACCGTAATAGTAATCGTTATAGCCATCAAGTTCATACACACTTATATAAGAGTCTGTTCTATATTTAAAAAGCTTCACCTTTTCGTCCATGCCATACTTTTCAAATAACTTTACAGCTTCACTTGTCTTTAATGTCATTTTATTAATTGGAATATCCTTAGCTACATAGTCAAGCATTTTAACATTTAAATTGTCTAAAAACTCTTGTGTAACCTCAAAATCTCCCTTAATCTCACAATACACGCCCTTACTTACAGAATATTGAACATATACCTTTAACTTATTGTCTTTAGGATACATATTATGTATTGCGCTCAACATAAGCATTATTACACTTCTTCTATATGTTTCAATTCCAATCTTAGTTTCCGTTGTAATAAATTCAATATTGCCCTCTTCTACCACTGTGTCTGAAAGTTCTTTAAGCTTACCCTCGACTTTTATCGCCGTAATTATCTTATTGGTTTTTACTGCTTCTTCTTGTGCTAATTGTATTAATGTCTTAGTCATAACATCACGCCTTTCTTGACACTATTCATAAAATGATAACGCATATTCTATACATTTTCTATCTGCTTGTAGCTGTTCTAATCGCTTTTTTACACCATCATTAACTTCAAGTGATATAACTTTATTGTATACACTTTCATTAATCTGCTTTTCTTTTAATAAGTATTCATGCAAACACTCATTCTTTTCTTCA
>OOCX01002081.1_pt1 | contig 11183 bp, 10 predicted proteins | sample 1671231 | NCBI WGS metagenome assembly OOCX01 (sample SAMN06348135, study PRJEB24527) | human gut metagenome | biome: human gut; feature: ankylosing spondylitis patient; material: feces | host: Homo sapiens | place: China | collected 2015-10 | reverse complement strand
CGGGCGCTACGGCACGGAGCTGCCGGTGCAGCGCGACGATGAGCTCGGCCGCCTTGCGACCGCGATCAACGAGCTGTCGCAGGAGATCAGCCGCAGCGAAAAAATGCAGTCGGAGTTCATCTCGTCGATCTCGCACGAGCTGCGCACGCCCCTGACCGCCATCACCGGCTGGAGCGAAACGCTCATGTTCGACACCGCCATCCAGGGCGACTCCCGCCGCGGCATCGCCATCATCTCCAAGGAGGCCGCGCGCCTGACGAGCCTCGTCGAGGAGCTGCTGGAGTTCACCCGCATCCAGGACGGCCGCTTCAACCTGAGCATGGAGCTGCTCGACATCGAGAGCGAGCTCGAGGACACCATCTTCACCTATCAGGAGCTGCTGCGGCAGGACGGGATGCAGCTCATCTACAACCCGCCCGAGGAGGAGATCCCGCTCGTGCCCGGCGACCCGGAGCGGCTCAAGCAGGTGTTTCTGAACATCCTCGACAACGCCGCCAAATATGCGCGCGACGGCAAGACGATCGAAGTGTCCGTTTTTTCGGACAGTGAAGCTGCTACCATTCAATTCAGGGACCACGGCCCCGGCATCCCGGAAAACGAGCTGCCGCACGTGAAGGAAAAGTTCTTCAAGGGCGAAAAGCACAAGGCCCGCGGCAGCGGCATCGGTCTCGCCGTGTGCGACGAGATCATCACCCGCTCCGGCGGCACGCTGACGATCGCCAACGCCCCCGGCGGCGGCACGCTCGTGTCGGTGCGCCTGCCGTTCGCGCCGGAGAGCGGCAATTAAAATTGTAACCGAGGTAACCATATGAGCAAAACCAAATCCGCAAAACCCGATACCAATGTCTCGTTCCGCACATCCATCGGCGGGCAGGCGCTCATCGAGGGCATCCTCATGCGCGGCCCGACGAAGCAGGCCATCGTCTGCCGCACGCAGGACGGCATGGTCGAGAAGGTCGAGGAGCTGCACCTGGTCAAGGAAAAGCACCCGATCCTCGGCTGGCCGCTCATCCGCGGCGTCGTCGTGTTTCTCGACTCGATGGTCAAGGGCATGAAGGCGCTGACCTATTCGGCCGACCTGCTGCCCGAGGACGAGCAGGAGGAGCCCGGCAAGATCGATCTCTGGATCGAAAAGCACTTCGGCGAGGAGAAGGCCAAGGACATCATCATCGGCACGGCCGTGGTGCTCGGCATCGCGCTGTCAATCGTGCTGTTCATCCTGATCCCGACGCTGCTCGCCGGCCTGACCGACAGCTTCATCCACAGCCCCGTCGTGCGCAACCTCTTTGAGGGTCTGCTGCGCATCGTCATCTTCCTGCTGTATCTGTGGGGCGTGGCGCACATGAAGGACGTCGAGCGCATGTTCGCCTACCACGGCGCGGAGCACAAGACCATCTTCTGCTACGAAAAGGGCCTGCCGCTGACGGTCGAGAACGTGCGGCCGCAGTCGCGCTTCCACCCCCGCTGCGGCACGAGCTTTCTGTTCGTCGTCGTCATCATCAGCATTCTCGTGTTCTCGCTCGTGAGCCTGCGCGTCGGGCTGTGGGACAATCCGTGGGTGCGCATCGGCCTGCGGCTGCTGCTGCTGCCGGTCGTGGTATCCATCAGTTATGAGATCAACCGCTGGGTCGGCCGGCACGATAACCTCTGCTCGCGCATTCTGTCCGCGCCGGGCAAGTGGCTGCAGCGCCTGACCACCAACGAGCCGGACGACAGCATGATCGAGTGCGCCATCCGCGCGCTTGAGCTCGTCATCCCGGAAGAGAAGGGCAGCGACGCCTGGTAATCCGTCAGCAAAGGACTGGAAGATAGAGAGATGCCAAAGACCTATAACGACCTGTATCTGGCCACGCGCACGGCGCTGAAAAACGCCGGCGTGGAGGCTTACGCGCTCGAGGCGCGGCTGCTGGTGGCCTATGCCGTCGGCAAGACGAAGGAGGAATTCGTGCGCGACCTGCGCCTGTACACCTCCGACGAAAATGAACAGAAGATCGCGGCCCTGCTGCAGCGCCGCATCGCCGGCGAACCGCTGGCCTATCTCATCGGCGAGTGGGAGTTTCACGGGCTGCCGATCGTGGTCACGCCCGACGTGCTCATCCCGCGCATGGACACCGAGGTGCTCGTGGACGCGGCGCTGCGCGTGCTCGTCGGCCGGAAGATGAACGCCCGCATTCTCGACCTCTGCTCCGGCAGCGGCTGCATCGGCTGCGCGCTGGCGCACGAGCTGCCGGCCGCGCGCGTCGTCATGGTGGACATCAGCGAGGAGGCCCTCGCCGTGAGCAAGGAAAACCTGCGCCGCAACCACCAGAACCGCACCATCTGCCTCAAGGCCGACGCGCTCGAAAAGCCCCCGATGGGCATCGGCACGTTCGACCTCATCGTGTCCAACCCGCCGTATGTGGCGAGCATGGACATCCTCACACTCGACAGCTCCGTGCGCGACTATGAGCCGCTCGGCGCGCTCGACGGCGGCGAGGACGGGCTGATGTTCTACCGCGCGATCGTGCGCCACTGGACGCAGATCCTCCGCCCCGGCGGCTGGCTCATGTTCGAGGTCGGCGAGGATCAGGCAGACGCCGTCATGGCGCTGATGACAGAAGAAAAATACACCGATGTGACCGCCCTCGAGGATACCGCCGGCATCCGGCGCGTCGTCGTCGGCCGCATCTGATACTCAGAGGTGAATCACTATGGCAGAAAAGAAAAAATCCGCACCCGTTTCCACCGGCCCCGTCAAGCCGGAGGATAAGAAAAAAGCGCTCGAGACCGCGCTCGCCCAGATCGAAAAGAACTTCGGCAAGGGCGCCATCATGCGCCTCGGCGACGACATCCCCGTGAACGTGGAGGCCATCTCCACCGGTTCCCTGTCGCTCGACCTCGCGCTCGGCATCGGCGGCGTGCCCCGCGGCCGCATCGTCGAGATCTACGGGCCCGAGTCGTCCGGTAAGACGACGCTCGCGCTGCACATCCTCGCCAGCGCCCAGAAGAAGGGCGGCGAGGTCGCGTTCATCGACGTGGAGCACGCGCTCGAGCCCGCCTACGCCCGCGCCCTCGGCGTGGACATCGACAGCCTGCTCATCTCCCAGCCGGACACCGGCGAGCAGGCGCTCGAGATCACCGAGGCGCTCGTGCGCTCCGGCGCGATCGACGTCATCGTGGTCGACTCCGTCGCGGCGCTCGTGCCGCGCGCGGAAATCGAGGGCGAGATGGGCGACAGCTTTGTCGGTCTGCACGCGCGCCTCATGTCGCAAGCGCTGCGCAAGCTGACCGGCGCGGTCGGCAAAACGAACACCATCGTCATTTTCATCAACCAGCTGCGCGAAAAGGTCGGCGTCATGTACGGCAACCCCGAGGTCACGACCGGCGGCCGCGCGCTTAAGTTCTATTCGAGCGTGCGTATCGATGTGCGCCGCATCGAGGCACTGAAAAACGGCAGCGAGATCATTGGCAACCGCACGCGCGCCAAGGTCGTGAAGAACAAGGTGGCGCCCCCGTTCAAACGTGCGGAATTCGACATCATGTTCGGCGAGGGTATCTCGAAGATCGGCGAGATCGTCGACCTGGGCGTCGACTACGGCGTGGTCAAGAAAGCCGGCTCGTGGTTCTCGTACGGCGACCGCAAGATCGGCCAGGGACGCGACGCCGTGAAGGAGCTGCTGAAAAACGACGACGGGCTCCGCAACGAAATCGAGGCCAAGGTACGCGAGGCCATGAAGGCACCTAAACAATAAGGTATGGATTATACTGCCGAGGATGAAGTTATAATCAAGGAAAAGTGGGACGACCTGCTCCTCTCGTGCACCAAGATATGTAAGAACGACGAGGACTGGAATTTCATAAAAAGGGCATTTTTCCTGGCCAAGGAGGCACATCAGGGGGTAAGGCGCCGCTCCGGCGAGCCATACCTTCTGCATCCTATTGCAGTAGCCAAGATCGTCATCGAGGAGATCGGACTGGGCGTGAAATCGGTCGTGGCGGCCCTGCTGCACGACGTGGTGGAGGACACGGAGTACTCCGTGGAGGACATGGAACGCATCTTCGGTCCGAAAATCGCCTCGATGGTGGACGGACTGACCAAAATGTCGGGCGTCTTCAACGCCGACACCTCGGAGCAGGCCGAATATTTCCGCAAGGTGTTGCTGACCCTCTCGGACGACGTGCGGGTCATCCTCATCAAGATCGCCGACCGCCTGCACAACATGCGCACGCTGGGAGCGATGCCGATGAACAAACAGATCAAGATCACGGGCGAAACGATCTACCTCTTCGCACCGCTGGCATACCGGCTGGGGCTTTATTCGATCAAAAGCGAACTGGAAGACCTCTGCATGAAGTACCGGTTCCCGCAGCAATACGCCGAGATCACACAGAAGCTCAATGAAACCGAGGCGTCGCGCCAGGAGTTCATCAGCAAGTTCAACGCCCCGATCATCGCGGGGCTCAACCGCGACAACATCAACTACGAAATCTCGGGGCGGGTGAAGAGCGTCTACTCGATATGGAGCAAGATGCAGCGCAAACAGATCCCCTTCGAGGAGATATACGACCTGTTTGCCATCCGCATCGTGTTCAAGCCGCTGCCGTTCCCCTCGGAAAAGACCCAATGCTGGCAGGTATACTCCACCATCACGGACATCTACACCCCGAAACCCGACCGGCTGCGCGACTGGATCTCGATGCCCAAGGCCAACGGCTACGAGGCGCTGCATTCGACCGTGATGGGGCCCGACGGCGTATGGGTCGAGGTGCAGATCCGCACCCAGCGCATGGAGGACATCGCCGAAAGGGGATTCGCCGCGCACTGGAAATACAAGCATGCGACCATCTCGCAGGACGAGGACGAATTCGACAAGTGGCTCAAACAGATCCGCTCGGCGCTGAACAGCCCCACGGAGAACGCAGTAGACTTCCTGGACAACTTCAAGTTATCGCTGTATACCTCGGAAATAGTGGTGTTTACACCCAAGGGAGAGGCCCGGAAAATGCCGTTCGGCGCCACGGCGCTCGATTTCGCATACGACATCCACTCGAAGATCGGAAACAGCGCCATCAGCGCCAAGATCAACCACAAGCTCGAACCGATCACCACGCAGATCAACAGTGGCGACCAGATCGAGATCATCACGGCCGACAATGCGCGTCCTAAGCCCGAATGGCTGGAGATCGTGACTACGGCCAAAGCCAAGCAGTCGATCAAGAGCTTCCTCAAACGCGAGCGGCAGAACAACATCGAGCGGGGTATGCACATGCTCGACGAAAAGATGAAGTCGCTCAATATCAAGCTCAGCGGCCGCGTCCTGCGCAAAATAGTACCCATTTACGAGAGTAACAACAAGGAGGAACTGTACAGCAAGATCGGGGCGGGGATCGTCAACCTCGACAACCTCGAAAAAGTCCTGAAGGTCAACTCCAAAAGCAAAATCCTCAAATTCTGGACGCTGTTCATCAACAAAAAGGAGGAGGAAGACGGCGACGACACGGCCGCCCCGGGCGAAACCGCCCCGGAAAAGGAACCGGCGGCAGAACCCCAGTTCAAAATCGCCGAATGCTGCAAGCCGATCCCCGGAGACAAGGTCGTGGGGCACCGCGACCCGGCGACGGGCAACATCATCGTACACAAAGCCAACTGCGACGAGCTGGACAGGCTCGCAGCGCAATTCGGCAAGAACATCGTCAAGGACGAAATCAAATGGTCGCAGCACAAGGCCATGTCGTACCTGGTCACCATCGAGCTGCGGGGCATCGACCGCATGGGCATCCTGCTCGACCTGGCGAAGGTCGTGAGCGGCGATTTCAGCATCAACATCCGCGAGGTCAGCATCCACAGCCACGACGGCATCTTCGAGGGCAGCATAAGCCTCTATGTGAAGGATGCGGAGGGCCTGCACGACGTGATGGACAAACTGCGCAAGATAAAAGGTATTGAAAGTGTCAAACGAACCCTGAGCTGATATGGAAAACTTCTCGACCGTCCTATGGATCGTAGTGATCGCAGCGGCCATGATATTCAACGTGGTATCGCAGAGCCGCAAACAGGCGAAGAAACAGGCCCGGCAGGCCGACGACAGGCACGCCGGCAGCGAGGCATGGCCGTCATGGGATCCGGCAGCGGCCCCGCAACCTGCACCTCGGAAAGACGCCCCCGTCTGGCAGGAGGTGCAGCCGGCCGTGGCGTCGGCTGCGACCCCGACGATGGCACCGTCGGCCGGATTCGAAGACGCGGCCCCGGAGGGCGGTTCCGGGCACACTGCGCACCTCAGCGGGCGCGGCAACGCGCCAAAAGACCGTCTGGCAGCCGCGGAGCATCCCCACGCTGCGTATGACGACGCGCAGGAGGATGTTTCAGCCGAAATAGCCGAGGATTTCGACCTGCGCAGGGCCGTCATCTATTCGGAGATACTCAAGCCGAAATTCGACGAATAACGGCCGGAAAGAGGAGTTGCCCATGACACCCGAGGAGACAAAATGGCGGGCGAGCGTTTACGCCCCCGAAAAATTGAGGCGGAAGCTGAAGCTGCAATACTGGCTGCTCGGCGCCTGGAGCGTCCTGGCTGGAGCATGGGTCGTAGTGTTATGCACGGGGAGGGACACATTCGGCTGGATGACCGCCGTGGTACTGCTCGCCGGTTATGCCAACATACTGCTCGGCATCGTCAACCACAGGCGGCTCCTGGCCGGGAAAAAGCTGTTTTAGAGTGGGTGGGGACAACAAACGCAAACGGCGAAAGAACGCAAAAAAATACGGAAATCACAAAAAACGAAGCTATGTCATCCATCTTTACACGCATCATTGCCGGCGAGATCCCTTCGTATAAGGTCGCCGAAGACGAAAACTATTACGCATTCCTCGACATCAACCCGCTGACCAAAGGGCACACGCTGGTGGTACCCAAAATGGAAGTGGACTACATTTTCGACCTCGACGACAAGACACTGGCCGGCATGATGCTCTTCGCCAAAAAGGTCGCGGCCAAAATCAAGCAGGAAATAGCCTGCAAGAGGGTCGCAGTGGTCGCCTTAGGGCTCGAAGTACCGCATGCACACATCCATCTGATTCCCATACAGAGCGAAAACGACGTGGATTTCCACCGCGAAAAGCTCAAATTGACGCCGGAAGAGTTCCGGGAAATTGCAGCAAAACTCTTCGGATAAGGGGCTGTTTACAAAAATATAATTACTTATATCATAAGCGGATAGTGGGTTATTAACACTATCCGCATTCTTTTTATTTAACATAATATTTGCGAAGAGCAGGAGTTTGCCGAAAAAGCACTTGCTGTTTACCGGGAATACCGGGGAAAATCGAATTTTTTATCGAAAAAGGGTAGTGTATTTACAAATATAAATATCAAAGGGGAGGGCACTTTCCAATTGTAATTACAAATGTTAATCAACAACAAGCGTAATCCCTGTTGATTTATATTTTTGTAAAAACAGTAGGGGAGTGCAGACAAAGCCTGTCCGCAATGCAAAGTACATGAGTTAAATTGTTAAACAATCACACATATACACACTAAATACCAGCAAGTTACACTATTTATATACAAATTAAGTTAAACAATATCGGAATGGGTATAGAGTGGTTGTGCAAAATAGATTCCCAAGAGTAATTTTAGCATATAATTATGCTATTTATCAGCAATATACATATATTTATATTAACTAATAGTGGATAACAATCTGCCCGGATGAATTTAACGATATTATTTCTTTTACAGATGTAAACATTATCAACAATTATTAACATTTTACAAATGTAGATCTTACTTGTTTTACAAAAGAAAAAACTTTATATTTGTAAAAAATTACGCTGATGAGGGAAAAATTGCTCGATTTGATGAAAAACGAAGGATTGAAGCCGAGCCAGCTTGCAGAGCAGCTCGAGATCAATCCCGCCGGAATATCCCACATTCTCGCAGGACGCAACAAACCGGGCTTCGATTTGCTGCAAAAGATCCTCAGGAGGTTTCCCCGGATCAATCCGGATTGGCTGCTGCTCGATTCCGACAAAATGTATCGGGATGAATATCCGGCAGCCTCGTCGGGCCAGCAGGCCTCCCGTACAACGGCGGCACAAAGGTCGTCCCCCGAATTGGGCAACGACCTTTTCACGCCGACACTGCCGGGCGGACTTCGGGCGGATGAAAAACAGGACGCCGACGGGCATGACGGATCTGCGACGCAGTTTCCGCCGGCGTTGTTCGGCAAAGCGAATATCAAACGCGTCGTCGTGCTCTATGATGACCAGACCTTCGAAAGTTTTACGCCATCGACAAAGCGTTGAAATAATCCATGCGGGCAGATGCCCGGAATATTCGATTCTCGGAAAGATAAAATTCGGACAACCCGGTTTCCGCTTCGAAACGGACGGTACGTGGTCTATTCCCGAAACACTTGGCAATTACTTATTAATAGGTAAGGAGAAATTCCTGGCAACGGTACAATTGCCTGTCTTCATAACCCGCTTTATTTAACATAATATTAATATTAATTCAATAAAAACCCCACATGCGAACCCTCCCGAAACGGCGATAACATTACCCCAAACCCTGAGCGCCTCTATGAGACTGGAAACGTGCGCCTAACGGGTTACTGTTCCGCAACGTAATAGCGATCCCTACGTTTCAAATATCGCCTGCGCAGGAATCAAGCTACGCTTCGGTCGTGCTCCAAATCCCTTGCAGGATAGCACGCCGGAGACACAAAAGCACAAATTTTATCCGCCTACATACCAACACCTTAACAAAATACCAATACGGCACATGGCGATCGTATGTCATTTCCGTGTTTTTTTGCTATTTTTGTAACGGTTAAATCAAAACAAATGGCTGGAAATGACTGCTGTATAAAACGCTCGGCAATTATCCTCAGGGCTTTCATGCTTTTTTTCGTGCTGTGGTATTTCAATATAGCCGTGAGGCCGTTCGAAGGCTGCATCGGCAGTTCGCAGACGCTCCATTATACACTGAATTACCTGTTGGCGGGGCTTATTCCGACCTGGGCATTGTTCCTGCTGCACGCACGCCGGGACATCGCCTCGTCGATGGGCCTGTCGCACGGTTTCGGCACAGGGCTGCTCTTCGCCGTAACGGCGACGCTGCCGATGATCGCCGGGTATGCCGTCATCGGCGAGTTCGACCGGGAACTGACTGCCGACGCAGCATTTACCTGGATATTCATTGCCGGGATATTCGAGGAGCTGGTATACAGGGGATTCGTCTTCGGGCAGCTCTTCCGATACGCCCGTTGGGGGTTTCTGCCCGCGGCACTATTGACGGCACTGGCGTTCGGATCGTTGCATCTCTACCAAGGGCACGACCCGGTATCGGCACTGACGGCCTTCGGGATTACGGCACTGGGCAGCATTTTTTTCAGCTGGCTCTATGTCGAATGGAACTACAACCTCTGGGGCGTAATCTGGCTGCATACTCTGATGAACCTGCCTTGGATAGTGTTCCGCGTAAGTACGAGCGGCGCCGTCGGCGACACAGGGGCCAACGCTTTGCGGCTCTGCACCATAATCCTGGCAATCGGCCTGACTGTTGCATACAAGCGGAAACGGGGACTACCCTACCGAATACAGATCAATACATTAATTACCAACAAGATACAAAATGCGTAAAATCTACATCACCCTACTCATAGCCATCCTGTGCGGCGGCTGCACATCTCGCCGCCCGGCGGACGGCGAGCCGCTGTACGTCTCGATCCTGCCGCTCCGGAGCCTCGTACAGGGAATCGTCGGCGACGATTTCGACATCGAAGTACTCGTACCGCCGGGAGCGAGCCCCGAAACCTTCGAGCCGACACCCCGGCAGTTCGTCGGCCTGAACAAAGCCCGCATGGTCTTCAATGTCGGGCTTATCGACTTCGAAACCATGCTGTTGGCAAAGGTCGAAGACCAGGCGAAGGTCGTCGATCTCAGCCGGGGCATCGAGCTGATCACCGGCACTTGCTCGCACGGCAGCCACGGCCATACGCATACGCACGGCATCGACCCGCATGTCTGGACATCGCCCCGGGCATTGCAGAAGATGGCGGAAAACGCCTATGAGGCGATCCGGGAAGCCTATCCAGACTCGGTAAAGTATGAAACGAATTACAGGCTGCTGCAACAGGAACTGAAGGCACTGGACGAACGGACGGCGGCACGGATCGCCGCAAGCGACGTGGAATATTTCATCATCTACCACCCCGCCCTCACCTACTACGCCCGGGACTACGGGTTACGGCAGATTGCCATCGAAGCCGACGGGAAGGAACCGTCGGCAAAACAACTGACACAGCTTATCCGGCAGGCACGCGAAGACGGCGTGCGGCGCATCCTCTACCAGAGCCAGTTCCCGGCATCGGCCGTGGAGGTCATTGCCCGCGACATCGACGCCGAGTATGCGGAGGTAGACCCGCTGCGTGAGGACGTGATCGCAAACATCGAAGAGATAACCGGCATAATCACACGGAGATGAACCTGGTGACATTACACCACGTCGGCGTAGCGTACGACGGGTACGAGGCGCTGAAAAATGTCGACCTCACGATCGCACAGGATGATTTCCTGGGAATAATAGGCCCCAACGGAGGCGGGAAAACGACACTCGTGAAGGCGATCCTCGGGACGGTACCCCACACCGGCGAGGTCGTGCTCGCCCCGGAGTTGTTCCGCGGCAAGGAGCGGCTGATCGGATATATGCCCCAGATCAGCAATTTCGACCGGACATTCCCGATCTCGGTGTTGGAGGTGGTATTGTCGGGGCTGCAAGGGCACCGGGGCTTCGTTTCCCGGTACACGAAGGAAGACCGGGCGAAAGCCCTCCGGCTGCTCGAAACATCGGGGATCGGGGAGACGGCACGCAGCCCCATCGGCGAGGTTTCGGGCGGGCAGATGCAGCGGGCGCTGCTGTGCAGGGCGGTGATTTCAGACCCGAAGCTGCTGATACTGGACGAGCCGGCGAATTTCGTGGACAACAAATTCGAAAACGAGCTTTACCGGACGCTGCGCGAGTTGAACAGCCGGATGGCGATCGTCATGGTATCGCACGACATCGGCACGATCACCAGCGTGGTGAAGGAGATCGTCTGCGTGAACCGCCGCGTGCACCGCCACCATTCGAACGTCATCACCGAGGAGCAGCTGCGCAATTACGACTGCCCTATTCAGATCGTATCCCACGGGCATATCCCGC
>OOCX01002079.1_pt1 | contig 11186 bp, 12 predicted proteins | sample 1671231 | NCBI WGS metagenome assembly OOCX01 (sample SAMN06348135, study PRJEB24527) | human gut metagenome | biome: human gut; feature: ankylosing spondylitis patient; material: feces | host: Homo sapiens | place: China | collected 2015-10 | reverse complement strand
TCTAGCGCGTCCTCCGTCACGACAGGTAAGAGCGAAGGATGGTGAGCCAGCGTGGGGTTTCGAGGTGGATGATATCGGTGGGAACTCCGGCGGGAGCGTGCCCACCAAAGAGCAGGCCCGCGTCTGCCGGGTTGATAAGGCGCACGATCCACACGGCAACGACCAGCACACACAGAACAATAACCGCAATGTCGATGCCACGCTTTAGCTTGCTCGATGCCACCTCCTCGCGCACGAACGCGAGCGCAAACGCAATCGGCACCACCCAAAACAGCGGATGGCAGGCAAAGGCCGCCGAAAAATCGAGGCGCAGCGCCGCCAGCCAGGCCCTCGTCATGCCACATCCCGGACAGGGAATACCCGTCATCAGGCGAAACACGCAGCCGATATCGAGCAGGTAAAGTGCGAGCCAGGCGACAAAGAGCGCGCCGATGCAAGAAAGGGCGCGGCGAATGAGCTCCGCCGCGCCCTTATGTCCCTGAGAGCTGTTCACGCCGCTCTTGTCGTTAGGCACGAGCGCCAAGACGGGCGTTGTAAGCCGTTGCCATGGCATTGGTGTTCTTGATGATGATGTTCATGGCAAAGATGGGGCCAAGGCCGCACAGCAGCGCGCCGACAATCTGCCACATAAGAACGGTGGTGCCGTTCTCCTGGAACATCAGGCCATAGCGAGGGGCATTAGCCTGCAGGCGGTTACCAATCTTGTAGTACCAGTAGAGTCCGTAGAAGCCGCAGGTCACGAACGACAGCAAGATGAATGCTGCCAGACCCGGCGTGGAATCGCCGTCATCCTGGCACATGACATTGATGTCGCGGGCAAGGCAATAGAGGAAGTAATACGAATAGATGCCGCAGGTCACGATGGAAAGCAGGAGCCAACCGATCACGCCACGGTCGGTCTTAATCGGAGCATAGCCCATCGGGGCAGGCGCAGGCTGCTGAGCATACTGCTGCTGGCCGGCGTACTGCTGCTGAGGCTGGGGCTGAACTGCCTGAACCGGAGTGGGTTGAATCTGCGTGGGCTGCGGAGCAGGCTGGGGCTGAGGTGCGGGCTGCGGAGCAGGAGCAGCGGAAGCGGCACCGATGGCAGAACCGCAGACAGGGCAGAATTTGGCATCATCCGAAATGGGAGAACCACAAGTGGGACAGAACATAAGCTTCTCCTTTTCCTAAGGCGTTGCACGCCTTCAAACCTTACACGTCTATGTTCTCAACAATAGCCGCGACGTTGTTGCGCAACATTGACCAATTTCCGAGATTTTTTTCTGCAACCATTTTCCCAGGTATTTTCTTGCTTCCGCGGTAGAAAAAGGCACCCCGGGCTCAGTTGCCCAGGGCGCCTCGACCGACTATTCGGTTTGATTGTTTTCGGCAGCAGGACTATCGCCCGGCTCATCCGCCGGCGTGGCAACGGCATTCCAATCGGGTTCCGCAGGCGTCGCCTCGGGCGCCGGTGCGGGTGCCGGGGCAGGCGCGGGTGCCGGGGCAGGCGCGGGTGCAGGTGCGGGTGCCGGGGCAGGTGCAGCTCCAGTGGCGGCCGTGGGATTGAACCCCGCAGGAGCAGGCTTCTTCTCACCCGGGAGCACAAACGTCAGGACATCGTCGGTATCCTCATCGGCCCACTCGCTGGCATGGCGCGCTGCCCAGTAACCAATGGCGCGATACTTGAGCATCGTGCCAAACACATTCAGGAACACGGTAACAAAGGCGACGATCATCAAGAACAGGATGAGCGTAATGCCGCCACCCTCAATGATTGCCTCAAGACCCGAAGGACGAGAATAGTAGCCGTAGTAGCCATAGCTGCTAATGCCCAGCGCGGCAACAAAACCAAAGATGGCGGTGAAAATCCAGGTGATGATATTGGAAACAATGCCCGTCAAAAACTCGGGGAGAATCGATGCGCAGAACAACTTGCCCAGGTTGGCCTTATAAGACTTCCAGACCTTCTCGAGCGAAAACGCGCTTTCCACGCGGCCGGCGACTGCAAAGTGCATCACAGCGGCATCACCAAACATCTTAAAGAAAATGCCTAACACCGCCGATACGATCATGGCAAAGACAAGCAGACCCATCGACCCGATGAGTGCGCCCTCGAGGCCGCTCGAACCGAAGTAATAGTACGAACCAACGGCACCGATCACAGCGCTCTCAAGCACCGAGAACACCACGCCAATCACTGGAATAATGGCCACGAACCCGAGCACGTTCGTAATGACAGACGAGAAGATGCCCAGTCCAAAGGAGGTCGAGCGCAGCAGCGGACGCTCCATGCCGTTATCGTCCTTGAGCGACAGGTCGCGACCCCACTCGATAGCAAAGCCAGCGCCGCACACGCTTGCCACGTACGCAAGCAAAAAGCCAATGGCCGCCGCGATGCCACCGATAACGGGGATAAACAGCACCAGCACCGACACGACGCAGATCAGCGCCGGCAAAAAGGCAATCTGACATACGCGAACCAGGGCGCCGGGAACCTTAAGCATATCGTTGAAGGCCTGCGCCATGCAGCCCTTGGGCGCGTTCATAGCCGGCTGGGGCGCAACGAACGGCTGGGGCTGCGGTTGGACAAACGGCTGACCCTGCGGTTGGGGTTGGGGTTGAGCTTGCGAAGCGGGGCCGGCGGCCTTGACCTCGGTATTAGGGGCACCGCACACGCCACAGAACTTGTCGTTATCGCCCATGGGGGCGCCACACTGCGAACAGAACATCGAAATCATCCCTTCGTATCTAGAGCGAATCACCTGGATCGCAAACGATGTCTTTGGCAACATTATCGCCCAATGTGGGGACAAATACTCCAAGATGGCCGATTTGCAACGTAGGCGGCCTTATTCAATGATTCGAAGGGTGCGTCCGCGCTAGTTCGTGCCGCGGAAGCCTTTGCCCACGATCTCGGAGCTATCGACGATGGTGATGAAGGCGCCAGGGTCAATCTCGCGGGTATAGCGGCGCAGTTGCACTGCCTCGCGACGGCTCAGCACGCTCATGATCACCGTGACGCACTTGCCCGAGAAGGCGCCGTAGCCACGGCTGATCGTTGCTGTGCGGTTGAGATGCTTGACGATAAACTCCTCGACTTTGCGCGGTTCGGCGCAAATAATCGTACAGACCTTACGAAGGTGAATGCTCTCGATAGCCTTATCGACCACGAGCGTCTTGGCAAACAGACCAAGCACGCAGTACAGGCCGACGCGCGGGCCATACAGGAAAGCCGCGATGGTCACGATGCCGATATCGACCAGCAGCAGCGCGCGGCCAATCTCGAGCGTGGTGCGGCGTTTGAGGATCATGGCAAGAATGTCCGTGCCACCCGTCGAGGCGCCGATGTCAAAGACAATAGCGCTGCCGAGCGCCGGCAAGATGACGGCAAAACACAGGTCGAGCCACATATCACCCGTCAGAGAGACATCGGTCGGAATGAAGAGCTCAAACAGCGAGACGTAGGCCGAAAGCGCAAACGAGGCAAAGACGCTCCAAAGGATTGCCTTGCGCTCCAAAAAGATAAAGCCCAGAACGACCAGGACCGCGTTGATAATCCACATAAAGACGCCGACGGGCAGAGTCGGGAACAGCGTGGAAAGAATGACCGACACGCCCGAGGTGCCGCCGAAGGCAAAGTGATTGGGGGTTTTAAAGGCCACGATGGCGAACGCCGTGAGGATCAGGCCCAGATTGAGCTCGGCAAAAAAGCGCGGAAAGCCTGGCTCCTGGCTGCGCTTGCGGCCGGCGCGCTCGCCTTGCTCAATAACATCGCGATCGACCACGCGCTCCATCGGCACTACGGGAGGACGATGCACTTCCTCGGCAGCACGCGACGCCGCCTCTGCCGCAGCGGCCTCAATCGCCCATGCCTTGCTTTCGGTCTCGTGTTCGTCGGCCATTACGGCAACCCCTCGTTAACAATTTGGAAACAATGCGCCCATTAGGGTAACGCGGAACGCGAAGATTGCAACCCTTAGTTAGACGAGCGGTATGACCGCATCGAGGGCATATAGAAAACGGCCGGCCGCGCTTTTACATGCGCGACCGGCCGTTTGACGTTTACGCAGATAAAACCTGCCAAAACAAACCTGTCCCTTTTGGAAGGTTACTCGTGCTGGCTGGTGCGGTGCTCGTACTCCTCGGGGGTGATGACATCCTCGATGCGCAGGTTGACGCCCGCCACCTCAAGGCCGGTCATCGCGGCCAGACGCTCGGTGACACGCGCCTTAACGTCGTCAAAGATCGCAGGCGCATAGGCGCCGTACTCGATGATGACCGAGATGTTGACGACCACGCGGTTGTCGTCGGTGACCTCGACCGTCACGCCCTTGGTCGGGTTCTCGGCACCAAACTGCTCCTGCACAAAGTGCATGAGGTTGCCCTTCATGCCCAGAACGTGCGGCACCTCGCGGGTGGCCATGGCGACGATCTTCTCAATCACGCCGTTGGAATAGGTCAGCGAGTCCTCGGACTCGTCCGCCTCCTCGTCATCCTCGTCCGCCTCGTCTTCGGACTCTGCCTCGACGAGCGCCTCGTCCTCGAGCGTTACGTCCTCCGCCTCGGCGGCGACGGCCTCGTTCGTCTCGAGCTCGGTATCGGCCACATCGACCTTCGTGTTAAAAGCCATGGTTCCTCCTTATGCCTGCCACGGATGCGACAGTCGAATACATATTAGCGGCCGCTAAACAGACGGCCGAAGAAGTTAACGATACCGTTCTCGCCGTCGCGAATCTGGCCGATCACGGCGCCGATCAGCACAAAGAATGCGATGACGAGCGTGTCCCACAGGCCCAACGTAAGTACCAGCACGGCGAGGATAAAGCCTGCCACGGCGCCGAGCGTAGTGTTGGGGTGGCGCACGGCGTAGCTCCAGATAGCAGCGCCCGTACCTTTGATGAGACCCATGGCCTCGTCAAAGTCGTTGGCGGCGCTGTCGTGCTGCTCGCCGGCCTCGGGCTTGGTGTCGGCGGACTCGCCTGCCGGCATAGCGTTCTGATCGATCGTCAGGCGCGGCGTGCGGGCGATCTTGTCTTGGTTGGTATCACTCACCGGAAACCTCCACGGTCTGGACGGTAGTCTTGGACGGCAAAAAACGGACGCGCGCGGTCGTGCCCGGCGTGCCGAGCATGGTGTCACAGGCCTTCTCGATGCGCTGCTGCATCGAGGTGGCAAGAGCGGCAACGTCCCTATCATCGAGCGCGATGGCCTCGACCTTAAAACGAACGTGCGACTCGTCGGAGCCTTGAACGCGCGCCTCGATATGCTCAACCATCACGCGTTCATCGCACTCCGCCGCGGCACGGGCGCACGAGGAAAGCGCTGCGAGCGTGACCTCGATATTGCGCTCCCCCGCCGGATGCACGCAGGACGGCTCGCGACGCGCGAACATCAAGCGGAAAAAACCGATGAGCACGCCAAGCGCCACGATGGCGGCGCACACCGTAACGACGGCGCGAGGCATGGTGTCACGCAACAGCAGCATAAAGCGATACGTATACGGTCCCCAGAACTGGCAGACAAGCGCACCCAGCGCCACGATGGCGGCGGCAAGATACACGATCGCTAGGGCTCGTTTGAGTACGCGCATGCGGCGCTCCTTTCGGGTCTCGGTCCACAGAATGCAAAACGATTCGCATCATTATAAAAGAGCCGGGTCCGGTGCTCTACGCACGCGGATCCGGCTCATCTATTCCACGAGGCTTGCATGCTCGCTTCATTATGCCCAGATATGCGCGGCTTAACCCGCGCGGGGCTACTCCTCCTCGAGGGCAGCGATGACCTCGTCGGTCATATCCATGGTGCTGTAGACGTCCTGGACGTCGTCGAGCTCCTCGAGGCGATCGATGAGGCGCTGGACCTTCTTGGCATCGGTGCCGGAGACCTCGGTCGGGGTGGTCGGGACCATGGTGGTCTCGGAGCCCTTGACCTGGATGCCCTGCTCCTCGAGTGCCTTGGAGACAGCCATGACGTCGTTAGCAGCGGTCCAGACGATCCACTCCTCGCCGGCGTCCTCGTAGTCCTCGCCACCGGCCTCGGCGATTGCCATCATGAACTCATCCTCGTCACCGGCAGCACCGTTGGCGATCATAGTCTCCTTCTTGGCGTTCTCATCCAGGATCTCCTTGGCGACGACAATCTGGCCCTTGCGCTCAAACTGGAAGGCGACGGAGCCGGAGGTGCCCAGGTTGCCACCAGCGTGGGAGAAGGCGGAACGGACATCGGCGGCAGTACGGTTGCGGTTATCGGTCAGGCAGTCGACGTAGACGGCGACACCGGCGGGACCATAGCCCTCGTACACGATGTTCTCGTAGACGGCGGCATCGGCACCCGAACCAAAAGCCTTGTCGATAGCGGACTTGATCTTGTCCTTAGGCATGGACTGAGCCTTGGCCTTGGCAACAGCAGCAGCGAGGCTGGCATTGTTCTCGGGCAGCGGGTCGCCGCCGAGACGGGCGGCAACGGTGATGTTGCGGCTCAGCTTGGAGAAGAGGGCGGAACGCTTGGCGTCCTGCGCGCCCTTACGATGCTTGGTTGTGGCCCACTTAGAGTGTCCGGACATACGTGTCTCCTATCGGTTTCGACCTAAAGCCCAGCGCAGATGCTCGGGCAATATAAACAAACGTCGTTATGATATACCTACTGGCCTGCGAGATAAACCCCAAAATGAAGGCGTCGTGATGATACAGCCCCTTGGTGCAAGGGGTTGGTGCAAAGTAACCTGTCCCCTTTGCACCAAATTAGGACCAGAGGAGGTCGCTGCGGGTGATGGTGGCGCCGATGGCAAAGGGCATGCAGGCGATGACCGGATACAGGTAGCGCATGTAGGTCGAGCCGTTGCAGGGACCGATTAGGCACACGGCGAGCACGCCCAGCAGCGGCACCCAAATGGCCAGCCCGCGCCACGAATGGCGGCGCAACAGGTAGACCACCACGGCGATCATAATCCACACGTAGGTAGCCGAGCTCATGGTGAGCGAGATAAACGGGATGCGCTGTACTGCCACGCGATACAGGTTGATCAGGTGGTCGCACCAGTGCACGACCTTGCTATCGACCGGATGGAAGTCAAAGTACTTGAGGTTATCGGGCTTCGCCATAATCTCGGCACTGCGCGACGTGCTGTAGACCCACGCATCGCGGGCACTCGGATAAAAGTAACCGTAGTAGTTATTGATGAGGGCCGAGATATAGCACTCGGGATCCTTTTTGAACATCTGGGCCCACACCTCAAAATAGGCCTTGATGTCCTCCTGCGAGGCGTACTCGTTAAAGCAATTTTTGACGGCGTCGGACTTGTCGGGGTTGTAACGGCGGCCCAGATTGTCGTACTTGAGCACGCGATCGATCACGACGCGCTCTTCGTCGGTCACCAAGCCGTCGCAGGGAGCCTCCACGATGGTGCCGTCCTCCTTAACCGTGGGGTTGACGCCCGAGTTGAGGCCGTCGTGCTTTTGGACGAAACGAGCCGTCTGCTGGAACGGAATCGAGAGGATTTCGCGCTTGGAACCAGGCGTGATGTCATGCGCCGGCATAAAGACCTTGGTGAAGTACATATTAGAGGCAAGGCAGAGTGCAAGCACCGCGAGGACGCCAACCCAGCGGAAGCGCGGCGTGGCGCATGAGACCGCGGTGCCCGTCTGCTTAGCCGCACGACGAGCGACATGTACATCCCATGCGCAAAACGCCGCCGCAATCACGCAGGCCGCCAACGGAAAGACCAGGCCGCCATTGCGCAAAAACGTGGAACCCATGGCAGCCAGCGCAAGCAACAGCCAGTCGTGGCGCGCAAAGAGCACGGGGGCTTTCTCGCCCGCCCGCTCGACATTGGCATCACGACGGGGCAAGCCACATGCCACGAGCTTGACGGTCTGTACCAGCAGCACCAAAAACGCGTCGGCAAAGAGCACGTCTTTGGTGAGCAGGGCCGCGTAGTTAGAGAACATCGGCATAAACGCAAAGAACAGCAGGATCGCACCGCGAACCGGCAGGCTCACGCCCAGTTTGCGCAGCGACGAAATGGAATAGGCCATGCAGGCAGCCGTGATGACAAATTGAGCGCAGGTATAGATGATGAGGCCCGCGTTAGCGCTGTTGAACAGCGAAAGCCCCAGCTGCACGCACGAGCCGATGATAGCCGTGTGCACGACCGGGTGATGCCCGTTGAGCAGGACATTGGGGTTGAGTAGGCGCAGGCAGTCGCTCGTGCCGTTGGGATAGTTGAACCACTGGCGAATCTGCGCACCCGTATCTCCCATAAAAAGGCCGGGCAGCGAAGCGATGAGCGTGGGCGCCCAGGCGATCATAAGCACCAGGAAGGGCCCGGCAAAGGGATGGGCCGAGAGCACGGCGTGAGCCACACGCCATACGCGGCCAAAGTGCGCTTCGGAAAACGGAATGCGCCGAGAGCTCAGCCAATCTAGACACTCAAAAGCCAGGTAGAAGGCAACGATCGCCAAGAGCATCCAGCCCGCGCCGCCAATCCAGGCACAGATGATGCGGGCCTTGTCGCCAAGAACAATCTCGGCCGAGTCGGTGAGGTCGTAGCTGCGGCCGAACACCATGCAGATGGCGAAAAACAGCGACGGCAGAATGATCGACGGGCGCCAGGTGTCGCCACGGCCAAAGAATACGTAGCGAAACGGCAGCGTGAGCAGGCAGGCAAGCGCAAGCAGCATGACCGCGTCGGTATGGCCGGCAAACGAGAGGAGCACCTCGTAGCACACGTACAGCATGCCCGAGGCTTTGGGGTCAATCGCCAAGACTGCGTTGCTCGACACCGGGGCGGGATCGATGGAAAACGCCGTGGTCGCCAACAGCGCGAGCAGAAATGCGATGAGCGTCTGCTTGGCGGGGTAGCGCTTAAACCAGACGATGCGGGCAGCGTCGCGCGCAGCCGTTGTGGAGAGATCGGAATCCTTCACAGTCCGAAAGCCTTTCTAGAAACCTGCCAAAAAGGGACAGGTTTATTTTGGCAGGTTTTATCTGGGGAAACGTTACGGTTCTGTCATCATTGCCCAGCAAACCACCACAAAGGTGCCTGCCCCCTTTGTGGCGGTTAGGCGTCGAGGTAGATGCGCTGGGGGCGATTGCGGTGTCGGGCGAAGATGATGAGCGCCAGGCCCGCAATAACGAGCGGAAGGCTCAGCAGCTGACCCATCGTGATGACGCCGCCCAGCAGATAGCCAAGCTGGGCGTCGGGCACGCGCACGAACTCGACGAGGAAGCGGACGATGCCGTAACCCATCACAAACACGCCCATAAACGTGCCCTGGGGCAGCAGCGGCTTTTTGCGGCTGAGCACCTGCAGAATGCAAAAGAGCACAATGCCCTCAAGAAATGCCTCGTAGAGCTGGGAGGGGTGACGCGGCATATCGCCCGCGGTGCCACCGAAGACCACGCCCCAGGGCAGATCGGTCGGCTTGCCCCACAGCTCACCGTTGACAAAGTTGGCACAACGGCCCAGGCACAAGGCCAGCGGCGCGCCGATGACGGCAAGGTCTGCCAAAGTCCATGCGTCGAGCTTATACATGCGGCACACGATGATGCCGCCGATAATACCGCCCACCAAACCGCCATGGAAGCTCATGCCGCCCTCGTTGGTGGCAAAGATCTCGAGCGGGTGCGCCCAGTAGTAGCCATCACCGTAAAAGACGACGTAGAACAGGCGCGCACCGATAATGAGGCCAAAGACCACGCCGACCACGACACTCGTCAGGTCGTCAATCGTGATGTTAAAGCCCCAGCGACGCTGCGTGCGGTACATGACGACCGCCGTGAGCAGGGCGCCGACCACATAGGCCAGACCATACCAGTAAATCGTGATGGGCCCCGCCGAAATCGCGACGGGATTAAGCATATGGTAGAAGTCGTTGAGCATGTCGACCCTCCTACTCCCTACATACCAAATGCGGCCGCGGGCCTTGCGCTCGCAGCCGCATATTTGGGCGTAACGTCTATGCGGAGTATGCCGTCCGCAGCTTTCGCAGCTTAGAACGGCGCGTACTCGTCGTACAGGTCCTCGGCCTCGCCGGAGGCATTGACCTGCTCAACTCGTGTAACGCCGGGCACATGCTCCTTCAGGATGCGCTCAATACCCATGGACAGGGTCAGCGAGCTCATGGGGCAGCCGGCGCAAGCGCCCTGCAGCTCCAGTTTGACGACGCCCTCGTCGTCAACGCCCACATACTCCATATCGCCGCCGTCGGCCTGCAGGTTGGGGCGAATCTCTTCAAGAACCTTCTTAAGCAGCTCTTCGTTAACAGCCACAGGGGCTCCTTTCTCACAATTACGCGGGCGCGCCCGCGGACAGAAGCTATGTTACTACAGCCGTGTACCCGCTCACGAGCCGTCCATGCGCGCAGACGCGACTTTCACGAGTAGTCAATTTGGGACGGGGCTCTTTTGGCTGCCTTTTGTTGCCAGCTGGCGTTGCCACGCGCTACTGCTGAGCCTGCCCCTCGGTGCCGATGTGAACATCGACGATAACCTGGCGGTAGCTAATGCCGCAGGAGTCGAGGATGCGGCGGCTGATGCGTCCGTCATCGGTGTCGGCGTACTTGTTGTCCAGGTAGACAACCTCGCCCACGCCCACCTGCGCCAAAATCTTGGCGCAGTCGTGGCACGGGAACAGCGTGACGTAGACCGTGGAACCCTCAAGATCTTTGAGCGAGCCACGGTAGTTGAGCACGGCGTTTGCCTCGGCATGCACCACGTAGTTGTGCTTGTCCTGCAACGGGTCGTCGCTCGTGCCCCACGGGAAAAAGTCGTCGTTGAGCGCCGAGGGCGTACCGTTGTAGCCCACCGAAAGGATGCGGTGGTTGGTGCTGGCGATGCACGCGCCCACCTGCGTGTTGGGGTCCTTACTGCGGCGCTGCGCGGCGATGGCCACGCTCATAAAGAACTCGTCCCAGCTAATGACGTCCAGGCGCTTGCCTGACGAAGTTTGATGAAGATCGTCCGACATGGCAGACACCTCCGTAATCGCAATAATTTGACCCATTGTAGCAGGTGAAAGGTGGGGCTGTTTCCTCTCCCACCGATGTCCTCGGCTTTATGCGCGACGAGGCTTTTGATTGATGCGGTAGAGCTCGGCGAGACCCCGCAGCGTCAGCGCGTCATCGACCGTCAGGCTATGGCCGACCAGCGCCGCAAGTGCCTCGGCATCGTCGCCGGTAATGACGATGGGTACATTGCCCTCCCCC
>OOCX01002067.1_pt1 | contig 11245 bp, 9 predicted proteins | sample 1671231 | NCBI WGS metagenome assembly OOCX01 (sample SAMN06348135, study PRJEB24527) | human gut metagenome | biome: human gut; feature: ankylosing spondylitis patient; material: feces | host: Homo sapiens | place: China | collected 2015-10 | reverse complement strand
CGTGTGCTCTTCCGATCTTCTTTGATACCAAGTGTCTGTAACCAGTCACGGCAGAATCCTCTCCAATACTGGAACCACTCAAGATCAGTACCCGGCTCACAGAAGAACTCTAATTCCATCTGTTCGAACTCACGGGTACGGAATGTAAAGTTACCCGGTGTGATCTCGTTACGGAAAGATTTACCGATCTGACCGATTCCAAATGGGATTTTCTTTCTGGAAGTTCTCTGTACATTTTTAAAGTTTACGAAAATTCCCTGTGCTGTTTCAGGTCTTAAATAAACTGTGTTCTTTGCATCTTCAGTAACACCCTGGAATGTTTTAAACATTAAGTTAAACTGACGGATGTCTGTGAAGTTATGTTTGCCACATGTAGGACATGGGATCTGATGTTCCTCGATGAAATCTCTCATTTCTTCCTGTGTCCATCCATCCACAGAGCCCTTTAATTCAATGTTCTTCTCAGCAGCAAAATCCTCAATGATCTTATCTGCACGGAAACGCTCATGGCACTCTTTGCAATCCATTAACGGATCAGAGAATCCTCCGAGATGTCCGGATGCAACCCATGTCTGTGGATTCATAAGGATGGCACAGTCAACACCTACGTTGTAAGGGTTTTCCTGAATGAATTTCTGCCACCATGCTCTTTTTACGTTGTTCTTCAACTCTACACCAAGATTTCCGTAATCCCATGTATTTGCAAGACCTCCGTAAATCTCAGAACCCGGATATACAAATCCTCTTGATTTTGCAAGTGCTACGATTTTGTCCATCGTCTTTTCCATAATAAATTCCTCACATTCTATTATATTATTGCTGTATTATGCAATTATTTATAACTCGTACTTATGATTTATTGTATCATCGCGAGCCTATTTGTAAATGATATAAGTATAGACATCTGTACCGGATGAACCGCCGGAAAGATTTGTGACTACATCATTGCCGGAAGCTTCCTCTGTTCCTATGATCACTTCTCCCTCAATGACATCCCCTGCGTCTTCCGTACTTTCTGTCTCCAAGACGGCCTCTGTGGATGGTACTTCTTCTGCTTCCGTGATCCAGGTTTTCTCGATTCCGGTTCCCTCTTTAATGGAAACAGAATCTTTTCCTGTCACCGTCACGTTATCGCAGGAAACATATAAAATTTTGCCGTCAATCTTCACATCGGTATTTGCCTTAATAATGACAACTTTCAGATCTTCCTGTGCGAGAATATCCCCTCTCGTCACTCCCGTGACACTGCCGTCTTTATCCACGCCCGCAAAATCTGTGTCAAAATCATACCCGGCAGCCAATGCCTGCACGATTTTACCCTCATACAATTCCACACCATTAAACGCTGTATAATCATCCACCGTTTCATAGTCCATCCGGAGTTTTGCTGTGCCATCTTCCACGGTCAGATCATCCACTTTTACAGAATTTTTTCCATTCTCTGTATTGTACTCATCCACTGCGGAATCCACAAACTCTTTCAGCTCCGTCTCATCATAATAAGACTGGTCAAGCTGTTCCACATCCATTGAAACTACTTTGCCATGTTTTGAAACATAAACGGTATTTGTGTCTGCCTCCAGACTGGAACCACACCCGGCGAGCATACCTGCGCAGATCATGATTGTCAGTCCAATACACCCTAATCTCTTCATGTTACAGACTCCATCCTCTTTCTATTTCATTCAATGTTAATCTTGGATATTATACAATTTTTATATCATGTTTTCAACCTCTTCCAAAATTTTTAATGATTTAAAAGAATGGTTGATATAATATTTCATGTATTCCCTGATACACTGCTGTAATTCCCACAATACCTGATCGGATACAGAAAACGTGTAAAGTTTTGCAAGCTTTGCTGTCATAATATACTGCATGGTATAGACTGTGGATTCCTGCACTTTCTGATAGGTCGGCAACGCCGCCATATTTTCAGGTTTCCGCCTTAACTCATTCACGCAGTGATCGCAAAGCATGCGCGCCGTCTTTCCCGAAAACCAGTGCAGTGCCTCTTTTTTTCCGCATTTTGTGCACCCGAACACATTCGGTGCTTCCCCGTTGATTGTGAGTGTCCGGAGTTCATAGATACATCTCACAAGCCGGTTGGAAAAAGCAGGGCTTTCGAGCGCCCGGAGTGTCTGGTAAAGCAGTTTTAACATTTCTGTCTCATCGTTATTTTCCTGACAATAATAATCTGCAAATTCCAGAAAATAAAATCCATAATAGGCAGCGTTGAAATCTGCTGCAAGCTCCCGGAAATAATTCTGGATGGACACTTTGGCAACTGTATATGTAGAACGTCCCTCGAAAAGTTCAAATTCCCCGAAGGAGAAAGGATTTGTCGCAGCTAAAAACTGACTGTTTGGTTTTCTTGCCCCTCTGGCAAATGCTGTGATTTTTCCTCTCTCCCTCGTGAGCAGTGTTATTCTTTTGTCATAATCGCCAATCGGCATCGCATTTAAAACCATTCCGGTCATTACAAGGTTCTGCCCCATTCTGCCTTACTTCCTGCTCTCTGTCACTCTCTTTTTCTCTGCATATCTCCAGATAATCGTCAATCCGTCCTGTTTCCCAAAAAGTGTTCCAGGTTTTCTCCATCGTTTTTCCCTCCTGCCATCTGTATACAGATAGGATTTGCGTTGTGAAAAACCTTATACACGTTAAATATTGGCAACGGTTTAAATTTCGTCCTTATTGTATCCAAAATTTTTGATCAGAAAATCGCTGTCACGCCAGTCTTTCTTCACTTTCACCCAAAGTTTCAGATTTACTTTTGTATCCAATAACCGCTCGATCTCGTAACGCGCATTGCTTCCGATTTTTTTGAGCATTGCACCGCCTTTTCCGATGATAATTCCCTTGTGGGAATCGCGCTCGCAGATGATGGTCGCATCAATATCAACGATTTTTCCGTTCGGGCGGTCTTTCATCTGGTCGATCACAACGGCGATGCCGTGCGGGATCTCTTCGTTTAAGGCGTACAGTGCTTTCTCGCGGATGATCTCAGCCACGATCTGGCGCATCGGCTGATCGGTGATGGTGTCCTCATCGTAGAACTGCGGGCCGTACGGCAGATATTTGAAGATGCTCGGAATGATGTCATCGGTGTTCTGATGGCGGAGTGCCGAGCACGGAATGATCTCGGCAAACTGGAACAGCTTGCGGTACGTATCGATGAATTCCAGGATTTTGTCTTTCTCCACGGTATCGGTCTTGTTGATAATGAGGATGACCGGCGCATTGACTTTCTCCAGGATCTCTGCGATATGGCGCTCTCCTGCTCCGATGAAGTTGCTCGGCTCTACCAGCCAGAGAATCACATCGACTTCTTTTAACGTTTTCTCGGCTACATCGACCATGTACTCGCCGAGCTTATTTTTCGCCTTGTGGATACCCGGTGTGTCGAGGAACACGATCTGTCCCTCGTCACACGTATAAACGGTCTGGATGCGGTTGCGGGTGGTCTGCGGTTTCTTGGATGTAATCGCAATCTTCTGTCCGATCAGGTGGTTCATCAGCGTGGATTTTCCCACGTTCGGACGGCCGATCAGGGCTACAAAGCCGGATTTATAATTTGCATTGTTTTCCATTGCTGTCTCTTCTCCTCATTTATAAGTTCTCTACGTTCTTAAACAGTTCTTTCTCTTTCTGAATGGCTGCTTCGCTTCCGACAACGCAGATGTTGTTCTGTTTTAAGGCTACATCTACAAGGTCTGCCAGTGCATGAATGTCATCCAGGGTTGCATCGAGGATCTGGTCTCTCTCCTGCTGGAAGTCTGCTTCGGTGATGCCGTTGAACCATGCGCTCTCGGAGGTCTGGCCTTTTGCGGACGGGTTCATCGGGACGTCGAGTTCGCTGATCGTTCCGATGATGTATTTGGTCATCTGGCGCTCGTCTGCTTCGAAATTGCGCACGTAATCGCCGATACCACGGTATACTTCAAGGGTTCTTCCGACGTTCGGGTCACGGTAGGAAGAAATGCACGCGTTTCCGCCTCTTCCGAAAGCTCCGCCGCAGCCGTAAGCGCCGCCTTTGACACGGATGTTGATCCACAGATAGTCATAGCTCAGCATGACACGCAGGATGCGCAGGGCTCCTGTGTAGTCGTAGCCTTCACGCTCGAAGTTTCCACAGAGTGCCACGTACTGTACCTGGCCGGAGGTCTGGAAGGCTTCGTTTTTCTGTTCAAAGTCATACACAATGCTGCCCGGCTCCACTTCGTCGGTGTACAGATTCTCTTTGAATGCTGCGATTTTTTCTTCCAGCGGTGCGTAGCCTGTCTCGTCTGCGGTATAGGAGACGGTCAGATTCTCTTTGCGGAAGATGTATTTCATCAGGGTCTGCAGATTTTTAATCAGTTCTGCTTTTTTCTCATCGAAGTTCTCGTCCAGATCTTTTAAGAGCTGGTAGAAGCCGATGCCTGCGATGCGGTCCTGGAAATTGCTCATCGGGGAGTAATAGGAAGCTGCACGCATCACAGCCGTTGCATTTCCGGCGGAAGACAGGCGGTTCTGCAGGCCGGATTTCATGCTGGAGATGATCTCGTGAAGACGTTTCTCGTCATCCAGGCGGGAGGTGTTCAGGATTTCCTCGATCATTTTCATGACGAAATCCAGTTTGTCGTACAGGAATTTCGCGCGGATGCCGAACATTCTGCGGCAGTCGTCATCATTTTCCGGAATGCGGAATACCTGCAGTCCGCAGTTGATGCCGCCGGTCTGTGCATTGATCTCGTTGAACAGTTCGCCGTAGGTGTAGTGTTCGGTGTCCACATAGCCGAGAACGGATTTTAATACGCCCATGTACGGGATCAGATCGTTCGGCACATTTTTCGTATCAAACAACAAGCTTAAGTAACCGATGCCGTTCGTGAATACGTTGTGATGAAGAACCGTCGTTCCATCGACTTCATGCTCGTCATTGTAAAGTTTGACAGACTCACGTTTGATATCGCTTCGTTTCAGGAGCGGAATCGTCTCGAGTACTTCCTCGCTCTCCTCTTCTTCCTGATATGCTGCCAGCTCTTTGGTGTCAGCAATGATTTTCTCGATCTCTTCTTTTGACAGGCTCTCTTTGTATTTCTGCAGTTTTTCTGCGGTCTTTGCATCATTTTCTGCGGCAAGACCGGTCTTTGGAATGAGGGTCACGATGGAGGCATGGGTGTTGTCCAGCAGATACGTCTGGATCAGGTTTTCGAAATAGCCTTCTTTTGCCAGTTTTTTCAGCTCATCGTAGATCGCAAGCTGCTGCAGGTAGGCGAACGGTTTGTTCTCGTCGTACAGCCAGCTGTCGAAGACGTCGATGCCGTACATCAGGCCCTTTGGGAAGCTGGAGAAGTCCGCCTCACGGAAACGGAATTCGAAATAGTTGATGCCTGCCTCGATGGCTTTCTGATCCATGCCGTTTTTCACGATATCCTCGAGGGTGCCGCGGATGATGGACAGGAATTTTTCTTTCTCATTTTCATCAGCGTTCTTGGCTACGATGGAGAAGAATGGCTGCAGGATGCCGTCCTCGTAGGAACCGTAAACATCTTTTCCGATGTGTGCGTCAAGGAGTGCCTGTTTGACCGGGGCTCCCGGTGCGTCAAGGAGTGCATACTCCAGAACAGAAAATGCCACGTTTAATTTTACATCCAGACCGCTGCCAATGACCATGTTGTAGGACAGGTACGCATTGTTTTCAAGCGGATCGCCGTCGAGCACCGGGTACTCGTGTACAATGTCGAGGGTCTCTGCAAATGGTTTCTGATACGGGATTTCGGATTTTACTTCTTTTGCATCAAAATGGGACAGGTATTTTTCATCCATCCATGCCAGTTTTTCTTCCATATCCATGTTTCCGTACAGGTAGATATAGCTGTTGGACGGATGGTAATAGGTCTGATGGAATTTCAGGAAGTTTTCGTAGGTCAGGTTCGGGATGCAGGACGGATCTCCGCCGGATTCTACGCCGTACGGAGTGTCCGGGAACAGGGTGTTGAATGTTTCACGCTCCAGGACATCGTCTGCGGAGGAGAAGGCTCCTTTCATCTCGTTGTATACAACACCGTTGTAGGTCAGCGGGCCGTCTTTGCTTTCCAGATGATAGCTCCAGCCTTCCTGACGGAAGATTTCGTCGTGTTTGTAAATGTTCGGGTAGAATACGGCGTCCATGTAGACATGCATCAGGTTCTGGAAGTCGGCATCGTTGGTGCTGGCTACCGGGTACATGGTTTTATCCGGGTAGGTCATAGCATTTAAGAAGGTGTTCAGGGATCCTTTGACGAGTTCTACGAAGGGATCCTTTAACGGGAATTCGCGGGAGCCGCAGAGGACGCTGTGCTCGAGGATGTGGGCTACGCCGGTGCTGTCGGCCGGCGGGGTACGGAACGCGATGTTGAAGACTTTGTTGTCATCTTCGTTTTCGAGAAGGAGCACGCGGGCACCGCTCTTGTTGTGGCGGAGGAGGTAGCCGTGTGCATGGATATCGTCAATCTGCTGTTCCTGCAGCAGGGTATAGGCTTTGCAATGTTCTGCGTTCATTTTTGTATATCCTTTCTTGTTTTTCTTTATTATTTCCGATTTTATGCAGTCAAAAACGGACCGCAGTGCCCGTTTGCTGGGATTTTCTGCGGCCCTGTCGGTTTTATTCTTCGTTGTCGGTTTCTGCTGCGGTGTTCTCTGTCTCGTTGACGTGTTCTTTTACTTCGTCGTTTGCAGCGTTGTTCTGTGCATTTTTCTGTGCCTGTGCTGCAGCGGCCTGTGCCATCATTGCCTCAAGGTTCGGGCGGACGCTCTGTGCCTGGGCTCCCATGATTCGCTGGAGCTGTTCTCTGGTCAACAGAAGGTTGAAGCCGGACGGGTTGATGACGAAGCCTTTGGCCTGTTTCATCAGGTACGGCAGAAGGTGCTGGAACGGGATGGCTGCCAGACGGAGTTTTGCCTGCGGATCCGGACGGAATTTCTGGAATTCACCGATATCGGAAAACAGCGGCTGGAAGATGTCTTCGTTCTGGTTTTTGATGTACGGGATGCGCACGTCTGGTCCCGGGTTGGCCGGATCGAATTCGCCCTGTACCTGGGAAATGTCGATGGCAAGGATGAATTTGCTTCGCATCAGGTTGACAAGCATTTCTTCTTCGAGTTCACGCAGGTGCTGCATGCGCTCGGCATCGTCTCTTCTCTGATTTGGTTTGCGGAGCTCCTGCAGGAAATAAACTACAGTGAGCTGTACGCCAGGGTTGAGGACTGGAAGATGCTGTTTGTTCATTTTTTCCATGTCCGGTTTCGGGAAGATCTGCTCCAGCTCGATGCGGCGGGTCTGATCGCCTTCTTGGAAGATGACCATGTTGACACCTTCTGCGTAGAGGCCCATATAGAAGTTCGGCATCTGCTTGCGCAGTACTTTTACGGTAAGCAGCGGGGTATTCTTCTCTACATAGGATTTTGCAAATTCTTTAGCTGCTTCTTCTTCGGTAAACATATATACCTGATCGTCAAAGGTTTCCGGATCGCACTCTACGTATGGGAGTTTCGTGATCTGGGAAAATGTGACATAGATGATTTCCATGCTCTGAAATTTCTTCATTGTGAAGCTGTTGTCTACTGTCATTTGTGGTTGAGTCCTTTCTTCGCTCTTAGAGGATATGGTATCCCCAAAATATCTATGTGACATTATATCATACTTTTGGTGGGTTGCCAAAGGTTTTCTTTGGGGGTAACAGACCGCGCAGACCAAAGCTGTCGAAACGGGGCCTGACTTTGCATGACGGAGGGAGAGGGCTTTTCGTAGTCTGTAATTGGGGCGTGCAGACTACGGAATTGTTTTTTAACACATTCTAGTTAATCGCTTTGGCATTGGGGTAGATTTTTTCCATTCGGGCGTCCGGGAAATGGGCATCTATGGTCTGCTCGATGGCATTAGCAGCGGGCTTTTGGTGGGCGCGTTCGTCGTATCGGGCGAGAGCAAGGGTAGATACGAGCATGTTGGCCACCATGAACACAATCAGGATCCAAGTGATGATTTTTCCGAATTTCATCGGGATTTTTTCAATCCAGCGCGAAATGACAGGATAGAATTTTTTGAGCCAGACGACGGCGGCTATTCCCCAGAAGAAACAGTACAGGAGGTTGATACGGCCTCCGAGGTTGAAGGGAATGTCGCTGTAGTCCCAGAAGACTTTTCCGAATACGATTTCGGTGAACACACTGCAGATGTATTCGTAGGCTCCGCCGAGGAAGGTACCAAAGGCAAACAGGAATCCATCGGAGCGGTCGCGGTAGTTGTAGAGGAACCAGGTAGCGAGGGCGATGGCCAGGCCCCAGACGATGCTGAACGGGCCCCATACAAGGCTGCTGCGGCTCATCCAGACACCGGCGGTGATGCGACAGAATATGGTTTCTGTAATATCGCCCAAAAATGCGCCGATGATGAAGAGAAGAACGATTTTGTAAAAGCTGCATCCTTCGGCAAATACGCCGGTTTCTGTTTTCTCTTTTTTCTCCGAAACTGGCTGTACGGCCGGATAGGCACGTTCCACACGACGCTCCAGATAGCGGTAAACACGGACAGAAAGGCGTCTGGTGAAGGCGTCGATCTGATCGTTCATAGCGCTGATCCGCGGCATTTTTTTCGTGATGTGGTGCAGAACAGCATAGGAACCGACGGCATCTACTATCAATATACCAAAGAGAATCCAGGATGTGATATGCAGGAAACCGGCCGGAATTGAATGAAGAACTGTAAAGCAGAGGCGATTGCCGATTTTCATGGCAAGCAGTCCTAAAATTCCCCATAGTACAGAATACTGAAGGCAGATATAGCCGTCCATGTTCCATTTTTTATTGGAATAGTCCCACCATTTGCCATGGCCAATGCGTTCCAGTGCGTGACCGGCCAGCCACTCGACTGCGGTAGCGATAATCATACAGCCAAGGAACAAAAAGACGGGGCTTGACTGCAGTTCATACAGATAACGTGTCATAAAGACAGCTGTGATTCCATAGATGGCGCAGAGCGGACCATTTAAGAATCCTCTGTTTACCATATGTTTTTTCTGGATCGCGGCCACAGAAGTTTCCAGAAGCCATCCAAGGAAGGCGTAAAAGAAAAACAGGCCGAGATAGTCATAAATTGTATAGTTCATGTTCTTCTCTCTATTCTTTCATTATTTTTGCTATTTTAAGGATTTTATTTTCCACTGAATCCCTTGTATACTCTCCAGTATTTTGTTTTTATTTTTATCCTGCAAATAAGATGGATTTAATTTTGCTTTTTTATACTGCAAATATGTTCCTTCTGTTTTCTGAATCAGCAATTTTGTAAAATATTGTTCCCAGCTAAAAAACTCTGTGCTGTCGATATAATCTTCTGGATTTTCCAGAATTTTACGAACCTCTTTGTCCTGTAAAAGATCTGAATTTAAAATCAGCCATTCAAAAGACTCCGGTAAATATAAATGTACGTTCTGTTTTTCCTCTATTTTATTGCTGAGAAGATTCATTTCTGCTCCAATTGCAGCACCGTCCGCAATAATACAGGTTTCTTCTGTTCCTGCCTTGCCGATCATTTCCGGTATTTTTGTTTTTCCACCAGCGCTTTCACATGTAATATTCCTTTCTGCACATACATTTTCAAAAAATTGATACCCAGAATTGGAATCTTCCGTAATTATTTTTTGTACTCTAACAGGAAGCCGTGCTGTTTTGGGATAGATCTGATACATTTTCTGATATATTTTTCTGGTATCTCTGTATTTTCCGGAAACATGCAATCCATAAATCTCTTCTACACTATACGGCAAATTATATAAGTTTTCTCTCGTAATCAATACAAAATAGTTTTCTGAACCCCGTATGGCAGAAGCAAATTCTTCTGTTTTTATAAAATAATTCTCCTCGTCTATGAAAAAGATGCTTTCCCGGCTGTTTTCCAAAATAATTTTCCAATTAACACCTTCCAGCACTCTGCACGGTACTTCACAGGAAACGTTGATTCCGCTGGACTCCCCTAAATTTTCTGCCTGCCGGATCATATTTACCAGTGTTGTTTTTCCTGATGCACTATCCCCCTGGATGATTGTAATATTACGCTTTATCACAAATTCATAATGAACTCTGTTATTTTGAATAATAACTCTTTTCTTTCCCTTCATACATCCACCTATACATAAGCCTCGGCAACATCTACAAATTCGGACATATTCCGCACAATAGTCCCTGTATTTAAAATCAGGATTTCAAAAGGATCTTTGCCAAACCGCATCACATGACGCAGATTAATCGTCAGATCCTTTTGCTCTCCTAATTTTAAAATCCATTTTGCACAATTATCTCCACATACGGAGGCATTAAAGATCTTTCCGTCTGTCTCGTATGCCGTCTTCTGCTTGGTTTTGATTCCTCCGGATAAATCTTTCGGTGGAATCGGACCAAGCACCGGGCTGTCAATCAGATGCGCACTGATTACCTCCGAGCGATCCACATCGCGGATCATTTCTTTTGCCAGTGGCGTGGTCAGCCATTCATCTTCATAACAATTATCAAAATAGGTTGGCGGATGATAGATTGCACCTTTCATTTCTCCAAGATATATTTTCAACATAATAAAATTCCTCTCGCTAACGCTCATTATATCGTGATACGCACATTATACCATATCTCAAAGCCTTCTTGCGCAAAAATGTATCGTTTGTCAACATTTTCCGGGATAAAAATGTTGACAAACGATACAAAACTATTGCCAAATGTCGCTAATTCATTTTTTCTCCCAAAAAGAAAGAAGCCATACTCTCTCAAGTATGACTTCTCTCCTTTTTCAAATTCTTTTTAAGGAAAAAGAATTACTCTTCTTCTGCGCCGTACAGTTTTACGAGTTTGTTCAGGTAAGTGTAACGGTCTTTTGCTTCCTGCTCGTTCTTGCCGAACAGTCTTTCTGCTTTCGCCGGGTTTGCACGTTTCAGAGAGTTGTAACGTACCTCGCCGTTCAGGAATTCCTGATAATCTCCTGACGGAGCCTTGGAATCCAGTGTGAATGCGCTCTTGCCTTCTGCAGCGAGTGCCGGGTTGAAGCGGAAGCAATGCCAGTATCCAGTCTGAACAGCGAGCTGCTCCTCGGTCTGTGCTTTGCTCATACCTTTCTTGATACCATGGTTGATACATGGAGCGTAAGCGATAATGAGGGACGGTCCCGGATATGCCTCTGCCTCTGCGATTGCTTTGACTGCCTGATTGTAATCAGCGCCCATAGCGATCTGTGCTA
>OOCX01002064.1_pt1 | contig 11259 bp, 6 predicted proteins | sample 1671231 | NCBI WGS metagenome assembly OOCX01 (sample SAMN06348135, study PRJEB24527) | human gut metagenome | biome: human gut; feature: ankylosing spondylitis patient; material: feces | host: Homo sapiens | place: China | collected 2015-10 | reverse complement strand
TGTACTTAATAAAGTATCAACATCACGCAGTAGTTGTTTCATTTCAGCTCCTTTTTGTTTTAATAGCGGTAATTGCTTCCGGGAATAAGCTTCCGCAAATTCATCGCGAAGCTTCCCGAAATAATTCCCCAGCACTTGCCTTCCTATATTAACAACATCATATTCATAAGTAGAATGTCGATGTTCTCCGGCTTTCAACAACATCTCCCATACCTCAAACAAAGTTTCATTGGAATACGCTACCGTAGGCGTAGTCGTCCAATTGCCATTTCCTTTTAAACAAGGACGCGCATTCATCAATGTCCCCTGTCCCAAAGCAGCTGGTACTGTATAAATACTGTCATAAAGCAATTTCCATGCCCGACGCATTTGTTGGTTTCTCAAGCCAATTCGCCTGTCTGCCAGTTGTTCTATCCATACAGAGTCCGGCAGATTACAATCCCATGCTTTACTGAAAACATATTCATACATGAAAGGATTTACATCAAACCCCTCCAAAGTAGAACCCAGTCCCGAAAAGTTTTCTCCACCATTGGTATATACATTTTCGATTCGTTTCCCCACTTCTTTGGTGTTTCCGGCAAGCATTGTATTTCCTCCGAAATTTCCTAAATAGCACCATAAATATGGTTGCCCGAAATACCGATCTGTCTGCTTCCAGACTTCAGTATTCTCACAATAATAGTCCAGTAGCAACAGTTTATCTTGAGGGACTGCTTTCAAGAAAGCTTCTACCCGTTCGTTTGTCCATAAATGTCGGTCAATATAGAATAACCATGTCATCGATTGATAAATATGCTTCGAGCAATTGGCTAAAAATTCCGGTTCCCAACTTGGAGGGGCTACTTCATTAAAAGGATCTGCCCCATAAATATGGTCTGTTCCGAACAACTTAGTTTGCTCTTCCAGAAACTCTTTCTGTATGGTTGCAAACAATGGGTCAAGCGGATCCAGAAAGTGGCTTCTGTATTTATCCTCGAAACCTCCCCAAGAGCTCATCCGGCTAATCTTAGCTTCCGGATAGATTCTTTTAAGTTCCGACGGTACATGTCCGGCAAATGCAGGAAGTATGGGGCGCATATTAAATTGACGTTCACGGGCTACGATTTGTTTCTGCAATGCTTCTTGTGTATCCAGCCATTCTTTAGGCAGAGGCCCCTGCCAATAATCCAGGTTAGACATACGATGCCAAGGCAAGTGAGCAGGCCCTGTGAAATAGTTCCGTATTTCCTCATCCGTCAATCCTAATTTCGTCCATACGCGATACCAGACAGATTCTTGTCCGGTGATTGCTAAAGGCATATTGATTCCATTTAAAGCCATCCAGTCTATCAACCGTTCCCAATCCTTCCATGTCCACCATGGCATTGTATAACCGAAGGTACAGTAATTAAGAAAGAATCGGTTCTTGCAACGGGCAGTCGAAGTTATTTTTGCCGGTGGCATGGGTAATACTTCCGGCATCTCCACCGTATCGTTCACATACCAGGAAACAGAGGTAAGACAGTAATGATTCAGATAATAGTTCAGCCCTACAGCCATCGAATTTGCGTTATTTCCCCGTATTCGTACTGTTCCTCCTTGCGCTTCTATTTCATACCAATCTTTATCAATCTTTTCCGATTGTTCAAAACTAAATTGGGAAGCATACTCCGGAAATAAACGTTCCACCATCTGTTGCATCGCTTTTTCATCTTCTGTACTTTCTTTGCAGGAAGAACACAATACGATCAACATCAGTAGAAATAAACATTTAATCTTACACATACTATTTATATTTTCATTTATATATTTCTTTTAAAAAACGAATGTATCCGATGTTACCCACTAGACACATTCGCTTGTCAAAGGGAGTAGTGTGATTACCGACCTAGTTGGTAATCGTCAGATGTGTAAGTCCCGCATCATCAAAATTCTTTTTAGTAAGCGGCACATCCGGTCCTATAATAACAGTGTTAAGTTTCTTCAGTTTCTTCAGAACTGTCAGGTCCACTTTCGGATTAATCGTTTTATCCACCGAGAAGCCTTTACCCTTTATGATAGAAAGTGTTTCCAGATTAACAAAAGGTAAAATATCAACCAACGTTTGTATTTCTCCCTGAATCGTCAGTGATTTAAAATTCTCTATATCCTGGCAAGCAGGCATACGGTCGGCAAATCCTATCAACCATGTGTCCCACCAATCGAAATATTCAAAACGTAAATCGGTAGTGGACCAGTCTTCGCCGATTGTAGGACCATATATCAATGCCCATTCACCTGATAATGATTTTTTAAATTCCGAATCATTGTAGAAAGGAACATTTTCCGGACGAGTGTTTGAGGCAGGTACATATTTATCCGTCAAAGATTTAGTCTGTACTTCAATCGTTTGTTCCGGACCGGCAACTCCTTTCGCCAGAAGTTGTACTTTGATTGTACTCTTTTGATTATGAGGTAAATTGGCAACGTATGAATAATCCGTAGGTTTAAATTTATCCATCACCTCTTCACCATCCCGATCCGTATAAGAAACCTTTATCTCGTCAACAACGGGAGGAAATGCCCACTGCAAAACAGCAGAAGTGGCACTACTTACTCCGACAGCGGCTTCAATCGGTAAGGAAGACAAATCAATATCTGTCGTATTAATCACAGTCTGTTCTGAATAATTCCAGTAATCTCCTGCTGATTCCGTACGTCCCAAAGCTCTTAGATAATATGTGCTGTTAGGGTTTAAGAACAGAGTCTCCGTAAATTCTCCCGACAATTCTGTCAAATTCTTCTTTATTCGTTTGTAAGTATGTGAACCGCTTTCGCTTTCATTCATAGCCGTACGTTGTCCGGGATATTGCTCTTTGCCATATACCAATCCTATTTCCTGATTCTTGGAACGTTCGTCATTTACCTGATAAGTAAAAGTGACGTTCGCTGTAATGCCGTACAACACTTCCACCTTCTTGATTTTCAATGTTACATTAGGGGTAACAATCAAGTCCATTTTCTTAAAACTACGAATATCACCATAAATGGTATCCAACTCAAAGAACGGTCCGTTCGCCCATACTTTATAGCGGGAAGGATATACTTTGGTATTGCGATATGTTCCTTCAGGAAGTGTGTTATACTCCAAGGGAACCGCTACATTTCCATACTCCAGATCAAGTAACTTTAATTTAGCTCCATAATATTCGGTAGCCACCTTTTCACCGGTCAGCCTGTCAATAAAAGCGCCTTCGTAGCCACCGGTCAAATCGTCCACACGTTCGTCAAGTTCACACCCTGACAGATTCAGTGTTAACACTGCTAAAAGTAACAGTTTGATATTTATATATAATCTAGCTCTATTCATATTCTTTTCTTTTAGGGTTATCAATTCCAACCGTCATTCTGCACGATCCCCGGGCTTTTGCTTAAAGGAAGCGGACAATAATAGTCTCTTTCCTCGAACCATTTCACTCTCGTAGCCAAATCCGGTGCTTCTACTTTCTCCAACGTATAATAAACGGAGGCAGGAGAAGTTGTTTCATCGATATGAAGAATGGGATAGAGAGCCTTCAACGTTTTATTGTGCATCTTTTCTTCCCCAATGCGCCAACGCTTCAAGTCCCAATAACGGAATCCTTCATACATCAAGTCTATCCGGCGTTCATGCCGTACAACCTCCAAGTCCATCGTTTTGGCAGGCAATCCTCCATGTATACTACGCAATTGGTCAAAAGCGACTTGGGCAACCGCTAAATAGTCATTCACTCCATAGGTTGAAAGCTCAACGGCAGCTTCAGCCAAATTTAAAATAACCTCGCCATACCGAATAACGACTGCATCCTGATCGTTTTCTTGTATAAGATAATCATCCAGCCTCTTCACTCCATAAAGTGTTTTTTTCAGAAAAAATCCCCAGTTAGTAGTTCCTGCGGCAGAAAGGTTCAAGAAGATACCATCTGCTCCACTTTTCATGTATTTTTCGTGACCTGGCACTTTCCCCGCTCCCATCCAATCTTCAGATTTTTCATAAGAATATTCTTCAGTAGTTCCATCTGTCCTTTTTACGAGTGTTTTCCGGTAAATAGAGAAACGTTCTCCCAAGAACTCTCCTCCCGGATAAATGACAGTGGCATCCAGACGTTTATCACGGTTTGCAAAAAAATCTTCGGGATTATTCTTTGAAGCGGCATAGTCCAATGGCTGAATCTTTCCGTCTAATGTTTCAAATTGCTCGACAACATCTAAAGGAGGAACCATAAAGGCACAGTAACCGGCCCGTTTGATACGATAAGATTGATACCAGTAATCCTCATATACAGCCACTCCTGTCTTGGCAACGTTAGCAAAACGGAAAATTATCTCATTATTATTTTCATCTTTTCCATCAAACAAATCGCCAAATTCAGTAGAGAGCGCATACTTACCATCATCAACGATTTCCTTTGCAGCTTTTGCCGCTTCCAATAAATATGTTTTCGCCATTTCTTTGCGGATTCCCTGGAAACTATTATTTGAAACTTTTCCATACTTAGCAATAGTCCCCGCATACAACATAGCCCTCGACTTCAACGCCAAAGCTGTATACCGATTGGCACGGTCACGATCTTCTGATGCAATACGCTGTACTTTCGGAAGCAATACAAGAGCCGAGTCCAAGTTATCTTTTATATAATCCCAGGATTTTTCCTCTGTAGAACGATTGTTGATGGAGCTTACATCATCCAACGGACTTGAATACAAAGGCACGCCCCCATATCGTTTCACCATCTCAAAATACAGATAAGCACGAATAAAATAAGCCTCACCAACTGTACTCAACACCCCTTCATTATCCGAATTCTTATAAGTGGCGATAAACTTATTTACAACATTGATTGTCTTATAATTCCATACCGCCTCAAATATTTCACCTTTGCTTTGAGAAAAGACTCCTCCAAAAACAGTACCCGGAGTGTTATTTCTCATGACCCCATTCTCGTAGGTAATATTGCTCGCTCCATCATCGGTAAAAGCATCCAGATGATGTTGCCTGTACGACATTGCTCCGTCACCGATACAATGAATTGATTTACGTAATTCCGCATAATTGGATAAGAACTGTGCTTCTGCCAGTTCGGGATATTTGGCAATGTCCTCTTCACTAAGAATGGTTTTCGAATCGACAGTAAGCCAATCGCTACATCCACAGCACAAGCTCAATGCCAATACCATATATATGATAGATTTTACTTTCATAACCTGTTAGAATTTAAGATTTATACCTACATTAAATGACATGATTTGCGGATAGCTGGCAAACGAATACTGACTTTCAAGCTGTTCCGGATCAAAGAATTTCTGTGAGGAAAAGGTCAGGCAGTTATAAAGATTCGCATAAATCCTCAACTGTTTGATATTAGCCTTCTGGGTAATTCGTTGTGGCAAAGTATATCCCAATTCCACATTTTTCAGACGAATGTAACTTCCATTCCACATCCAAAAATTAGAACTTAGACGATTGATCGTTACTGATGTAAAATCTCGGACTGCCGGAAAATACCCGGGTATCCATTCAGAATTCGGATCAGTATAATCGGCACGATGCCAGCGATCGCCGAAATATTCCCAGGTGTTCAGGTTGGTAGCTCCTTCCTGGAAAGCATCCATATCGAAAGCACCGATCTGGAAGTCCGACAATGCCCCTCCCTGCCAGAACATGGAGAAATCAACTCCCTTCCAGGAAAGTCCCAGATTAATACCATATACCAACTCCGGATAAGCATTTCTTCCGATAGGACGTTGATCATAATTGTCAATATAGCCATCGCCATTCCAGTCTTCATACTTTAAGTCACCCGGCAATATGGCACTGTTATTATTCGAATTATTATGCATGGGTGCATTGGCTATTTCTCCATACGACTGATAACGTCCAATACAGTTATATCCCCAACGTACGTTATTCCAATGTCCTTCAGTGTTCCATTTCCATTCGTCATAACCGCTTGTAAATCTTCCGTGCTCAATGTTCCCTTTCCGGGTTCTGGACCACGACATGTTTCCTCCGACAAAATAGTTGACTTCTCCTATTTTATATTGATGATTCAATGAGAACTCAAAACCGCGGGTGTTGTCATGGTCTAAGTTATACCAAGTAGCCAATGCTCCTGCATTATCATTGGCCTTTTGTGCCGGAAGTCCCTTACGCTGACGATAGAACACATCTGCCGATCCGCTAAGCAAGCCATTCCACAACTTAAAATCAACACCCGCATTTATCATTGACGAGGTAGCCCATGTAAAATCCGGATTAGGATTCAAGGTGGGATTTAATCCATAAATGGTGCGGTCACCAAAATTCATCGGAGTACCCGGATATTGATAGCCGCTTTGAAAATAGTATTGCTCATTATTAGCATAATATTGACTGGCAGCCGACAAGTCACCCAATTCTCCCCAGGAGGCACGAATTTTAAACTCATTCAAGACTTTCTTCAACGGGTTCATAAACTCTTCGTTTGTCAGCATCCATCCTACAGAGGCAGAGGGAAAGAAACCCCACTTATCGGCAAAATACTGGGCACCATCATATCGAAAGTTGAAATCGACAAAATACTTGGAACGGTAATCATAAGAGAAACGACCGATGAAAGAAGCCGTCCTGTATTTACGGAAAACTTCACTATTTGTCACTTGTTTATTGGCAATTCCACCCGCCATCATATCCAACACAGTAGAAGGAAATTCTCCACGAGACGTAACAGTAGAACGGTTTTCCGCATCCGAAAATTCAAAGACCAGTCCGCTGTTTATATTATGATTCCCGAACGAACGGATATAATTGATAAAACCTTGTCCGGTTATATTATAGGAAAAACCATCTTCCAAACTCAAACTTGCTTTATTGGCATTAGAGGCGGAAGCACTCTCATAATATTCCTGCGCATCCTCCCGATAGCCCATATAAACGATATTCATATTCCAGTTCTTATTCCACGAATCAGATTGCGTATATCCCATCGTAGCCTTCAAAGAAAGCCCCTCTACAAAGGGAACCTTATACTCTAAAGAAAAATCCACATTCAGATTCTTGGCTATTTTCTTGGAATATCCGGATGCCTCTTTATCCGCCAATGCCATCGGATTCACCGTACCTTCCCCACCAAAAGCATAATAGTCGTCATGCCCCGGCCACTTTACCGGAATATTCGGAGCCATATCTTTCATTTTGCGGGCTATCTCATACGAAGCGGATCTCGGATAATTCAGACTGTTAATGACAGCTCCCACTCCGACAGATAACTTCAAGTTTTTCAGTATATCCGCATCCAAATTACTACGGAAATTGAAACGATTCTTATCAGTAGAATTTGTTGACCAAATACCTCCCTGATATAAATAGCCGGCTGAAATAAAATAACTGACTTTATCTGTGCCTCCCGAAATATTGATATTGGACTGGGTGATGGGAGCGTTCTTTATCATTTCCTCATACCAATTGGTATTATAAGCATAGTCACGCGTAGCCATATCAGCGGGAGTAATTACCGCGTTCTTATCATTAATCAATTTCATATTAGCATAATATTCACCAACTAATGTCTGCCACAGCGGGGTTGATGCAGGCTGTGGATAGTTATGAGGCATTTGCAATCCGAAGCGCGTATTGATATCCAATGTCGTCGGTTTGTTTTTTCCTCCTCTTTTAGTCGTTACAAGAATAACTCCATTTGCTCCCTGCATCCCATAAACAGCGGCAGCCGATGCATCTTTCAATACGGAAACGGATTCAATTTCGGAAGGATCGATATCACTGTAATTTCTTCCCGGAATACCATCTACTACCACCAAAGCAGAACCAAAACCGCGAATTTTCAAATCGGCACCATCTGAACCCGGTTCAGCACTAGTCTGACGGGAAAAGACTCCGGACACACGCCCTGTCAACGCATTCTCCAGATTGGGGACTGTGGACTTAACTAATTCCTGATTGTTTATAGTCGAGACGGAACTGATTAATTTCTCACGTGTACGGGTCGTATATCCTACCACAACCACTTCATCAATTGTTTTTGTATCTTCAACTAACACCACTTCTGACAGCTTATTCATTTCTTTTGCCGAATAAGTCACAGGAGCGAAACCTATATAGGAGAAAATAATCTTCGAATCATCCGAAGGCACATGAATGGAATAAGCTCCATTAAGATCACTGACGGTCCCGATATTAGTACCTTGCACTACAATACTAACTCCGGGCAACGGTTCACGAGACTGGTCGAATACCACTCCTTTTACAATAGAGCTTTGACCTTCTTTCTTCGTTTTTTCCTGCAATACTTTCTTTTTAATAGTTATCTGTTTTTTATTAATGCTATAGGCAAGCTCCATGTTAGCAAAAACTTTATCCAGAATTTGCTCTACTGTCATGTTTTTGAAACGTGCAGGAACCTTCACATCCTTATCTATCAATACGTCATAGTAGAAAAAGACATAATCACTCTTTTCTTCTATCTTCTTAAAAAGTTCCATTAGTCCCAACTCTTTATAGTCCAAAGTAATTGTTTTCTTCTGGGCATACAATTCAGTAGGAAAAGCGGATAGCAGAAACACACCCAATGCTAGAAAAAAGCATATAAAGGGCCTTCTCACACTTAGGCAAGTGTGATTCTTTTTTTGATGTTTTTCATTCATCTGTTTAAGAATTAAAATTATACTTCAATATTTTAAGGCTATTCTATTACGAATAAAACTGACTGGTATCCTTTCTCTCTCAAAAGGATAAATTAGAGTATGGTTTTTCACATATTAATCATAGGCTATTTTTTCTTTATTGTTACTTTATAAACATTGTTTTCCTTACTTATTATCACAGGAGCCGTTTCTGTGATAGTATTCAATATCTGTTCGATCGTATCGTCCAAATTCAGTTTTCCGCTACAAGTGATTTGTTGTTGTTTATCATAATCAATCCTTACGTTATAGTATCTGGACAGTTGTTTGAGTATTCCGCCAAGCTCTGTGTTTTTAAACGATAATCGTCCCTCCTTCCACGACACATAATCCTCCACATTCACTTTATCTACCACATATTTATCAGTGGATTGCCTGAACCGGTCATTGGGTAAAATACGTACAGATTCTCCATTAGATGCTGTTACCTCCACTTTACCTGTAACCAGCACAACACTTTTCTCTACATCTTCCCGATAAGCCGAAACATTGAAAGAAGTCCCCAACACTTTTACTCCCATATCCGACGTCTTAATAATAAAAGGTTTCTCCGGATTAGGAGTCACGTCAATATATATTTCTCCATCTACATATATTTCACGCTTCTTATCCTCAAAATGTGTTGGATATAGAAGCACCGTTCCTGCATTCGCCCATATTTTCGTACCATCGCAAAGAGTGACACGGGCACGTTTGCCATACGAAACAACTAATTTATTAAATTCCCCTTCACCAGCATCTGTCGCCATTTGATCGTAAGCCAAATCCGGATTACCTTCAAAAGTTTCTTTCAACTGATCGTCAACAAAAAGCTGCGTTTTACCACTCATAAACACAGAGTCATTCACTTGCAACAAAGCTAGATAATCAATTGCCGGAGCACTTTTCCAAATAACCTCTACCAAAACAATCAGGATAAGAATAGCTGCCGCAACTGAAGCGCTCCACCATCTCATCTTATACAATCGATGTTTACGTTGAGACATTTTCCGATTTTGAATGGCTTGTTCCAGTTTCAAACAAGCATTATCCACTTCTTTTGGGGGTAAAACCGGCTTTTCCCACTTTAACGCCGCCAGTCTCTCCATCGCTTCTTTTAAATACGGCTCACGATCGGGACAATCGGCAATGATTTTTCGATAATAATCTCCTTCTCCGGAATAATACCAGAAAAGAAATAAATCATCGTTCAAAAAATCAGCTGTAGTATATGATGAATATTCTTTCATTATTTATTTCAATTAAAGACCTGTTTACTATATATACGAGCTTCGTATGCCTTTCATCTCCTTTTTTCCTCAAAAAAATAAATAAAAAAGCAGAGAGGTATAGGTTTACGCTCCCCGCCTTCCGTATACAATACTCTTTTTCAATTATTTAAAGACAGAAACGCCATGCAGGTATAAGATAAGAAAAAACAGAAAATAATCTTTTGAATCCAGTTTTCTTAATTTCTCCATCGCTTTAAAGACTTGTCCGCGCACCGTTTGAATTTTCATATCCAGCATTACCGCAATCTCTTCATAAGGCATTTCCTCTATAAAATGTAAATAGACTATTTCCCGCTGATGATCTGTCAGCAAATCAAGAATTCTATTCACCCTTTTTTTCAGTAATAAGTCTTCTTCATCAGAAATAAAGTTTTCTTCAACGGATACGGATAATTTAAAACTCCTTTCCTCTTCTTCTATAGAAGATGTATCTTTCTTTGTACGCTCCCAATCAATCAGCTGATTCCTAACCGAACGCAACAAATAAAATTTTATTTTCTTCTCATCAATACACAGGCGCTCATTGAAATACAATTTTAGATATACTTCTTGAATTGCATCTTTCACATCTTCGGTATTGAACCCCAAACTCACTCCATAAGCATACAAATCTTGATAGTAGAATTTGTAAAGTGCAATAAATTGCATATCCCCTTCCTGAACAGATTGATGATTTGATTCCCAGAACTTCATTTTGATATTTTCGATATTTTCAGCAGTTCATTAAACTTTCAATTAACAGATTGGCACAAAGATAATAAGCTTTCGGACTTTATTCGTTCATTATTTAAAAAACTTGCCAGGTTCCCTGCCACTTTAACTGGTATCTTCTTTTTCCATACAAAAATGAATCAGGTAATTGATGTAACGCATCGCCAAAAGTTCTCCATCAAGATCGGAAGAGCACATCAAGATACTATCTTTATTTCTTTCACTGCCTAATATAATTAATCTCACTGCCTATTTTTACTTCGTTTGACTATAGTTACCCTTACGTATGACTATAGTTATACGCAAGGGAGACTATAGTTATTCTTGCGTATAACTATAGTGAAACGAAGTAATACTAACGAACGAAGTAAATCCGAATAGGCAAGCAATTATAAAAAAATGGCTAAATGAACAATTCTCCATAACAGTACATTCTCACTATAGCTACATTCGGTTTATAGCCGTACTCAAAACAGCTTCCCCTACCCAAACTTTTCATTTACCAATTATATTATTGGGAACTTTGAGCTTTAACTAAAATTATTACGGAAAAATTTCTTTAATCAGGATTATCGTTGTAATTTTGTCGCGCTAAAAG
>OOCX01002062.1_pt1 | contig 11261 bp, 9 predicted proteins | sample 1671231 | NCBI WGS metagenome assembly OOCX01 (sample SAMN06348135, study PRJEB24527) | human gut metagenome | biome: human gut; feature: ankylosing spondylitis patient; material: feces | host: Homo sapiens | place: China | collected 2015-10 | reverse complement strand
ATCGAGCACCGTGGTATCGACGGGAACGGCGGCGTCGCTCTCCCCCACACCCATACCCTCGACCGGTAGCGGATAGGTACCCTCGACCTCCATGCGACCCGACGTGATGGTGCCCGTCTTGTCCAGGCACAGCACGTCGACGCGAGCGAGCGTCTCGATGCAGTAGAGCTGCTGCGCCAGCACCTTGCGGCGGGCCAGGCGCACCGTGGCGATGGCGAGCACCGACGAGGTCAGCAGCACCAGGCCTTGCGGGATCATGCCCAGCAGGGCGCCCACCGTGGACAGCAGCGCCGACGAAGGCACATGACCAGCCAACAGCTCGGAGAAGCACCACGAAAGCGCGCTATCGCCCGGGGTTCCCGCGGCATCCCACAGCTCGCTCACACTCGAGGCAAACAACGCCAAACCGAGCGGGATCATGATGATGCTCGCAAAGCGCACGATGGCGTTAAGCGCGTTCATGATCTCGGAATTGACCTTTTTGACGTACTTCGCCTCGTTATTAATTTTGGCCACGTAGTTGTCGGCGCCGACATGGATCACGCGGGCGCGCAGCAAGCCCGAGTCGATAAAGCTGCCGCTCATGAGCTCGGAACCGGGCTGTTTCTTAATGAGGTCGCTCTCACCCGTCAGCAGGCTCTCGTTCACGAGCGCCTCGCCCGAAACCACCACGGCGTCAGCGGGAATCTGGTCGCCGCGCCCCAGGCGGATGATATCGTCGAGCACGATCTGGTCCAGGTCGAGCTCCACCTCGGCGCCGTCGCGCACCGCAATGGCCTTCTTGGAGGTCAGCAGCGTGAGCTTATCGACCATCTTCTTGGAACGCATGGACTGGATGACGCCAATAGCAGTATTGAGGAACACTACGAACAGGAACGTCAGATTCTTAAACGAACCGGTCAAAATGACTAGGAACGCCAAAATCACGTTGATCAAATTGAACAGCGTGCAGAGGTTCTCGATGATGAGCTCTTTGACCGACTTGGTCTTGAGCTCCATGTTGCGGTTGATCTTACCGGCGGCGATGCGCTCCTCGACCTCGGCGGTCGAGAGTCCGCGCTCGATATCCGTTGCTGCCATACCACGTCCCATCACGTCGCGTCGGTATAAGAAAAACCGCCCGGACCATGCGAGGTTCGGACGGTCTCACGTTCGATGGTGCCCCATGTTGGATTCGAACCAACGGCCTTCTGCTCCGGAGGCAGACGCTCTAATCCCCTGAGCTAATAGGGCCAACGTTTGGCATTATACCCAAGTGCACCACGGGCTATCAAAATAAAAGAAAAAGCTTTGCAATTCCGGGGAAGACGCGGCGCAACGGCTCACTTTAGAAGGCAAAAGCGAATCAGATAGTATAAACTCTCATGCACCATATATACACGGCTCGCGATGCGGGCCGTTTTTGCAAGGGTTATCCATCGAGGTGAGAGGCACACCATGATTGCAATTTTAAAGCAGAGCGCCAGCGACGAGGCCGTCAGCCATATCGTCAGCTGGATTGAGAAAAAGGGCCTGAAGACCGACGTCTCGCGCGGCGAGAACGAGACGATCATCGGCCTGGTGGGCGATACGACCAAGATCGACCCATTCCTGCTCGAGTCCATGGACGTCGTCGAGCGCGTGCAGCGCGTCTCCGAGCCGTTCAAGCGCGCCAACCGCAAGTTCCACCCCGAGGACTCCGTCATCGACTGCGGCCACGGCGTCAAGATCGGCGGCGACCAGTTCCAGGTCATCGCCGGCCCGTGCTCCGTCGAGGGCGAGAACCTCATCCGCATCGCCCGCCGCGTGAAGGCAGCCGGCGCCACGATGCTGCGCGGCGGCGCCTACAAGCCCCGCACTTCCCCGTACGCCTACCAGGGCATGGGCCCCGCCGGTCTGGACCTGCTGTGCGAGGCATCCGCCGAGCTCGACATGCCGATCGTCACCGAAATCATGGACCCGCGCGACGTGCAGGTCTTCTTGGACAAGAAGATTGACGTCATGCAGATCGGCGCCCGCAACGCCCAGAACTTCCCTCTGCTCAAAGAGGTCGGCAAGACCAAGACCCCGATTTTGCTCAAGCGCGGCATGTCCGGCACGATCGACGAGCTGCTCATGGCTGCCGAGTACATCATGAGCGAGGGCAACGACAACGTCATCCTGTGCGAGCGCGGTATCCGCACCTTCGAGACCCGCACCCGCAACACCTTCGACCTCAACGCCGTGCCGGTGCTACACCACCTGTCGCACCTGCCCGTCGTTGCCGACCCCAGCCACGCCACCGGCTACACCCGCTACGTTGAGCCTATGGCACTCGCGGCGACCGCCTGCGGCGCCAACGGTCTGGAGATCGAAGTCCACGATGAGCCCAGCCGCGCATGGTCCGACGGTGCCCAGGCCCTCACCCCCGACCAGTTCGACGACACCATGCGCCGCATCCGCGCCATCCGCGAGGTTGTCTGCCAAGAGACCATGGAGTAGCCCATGGGTACGGTGAGAAACGCGCGCGTTAACCAGGGCGGCCCCAAATGCGCCGGCATTGTGGGCCTGGGCCTCATCGGCGGTAGCTTTGCCCGTGGCTATGCGCGGGCGTCCGCGTGCTGGCCTGGGACCCCGACGATGACGTCATGACGGCCGCCAGCATGGGCACCGTCGCCGGCGAGCTCAACGACGAGACGCTCGGCGAGTGCGACATCATCGTGCTGGCCTGTTACCCCGAGGCCTGCATCGAGTGGCTCGAGGCGCACGCCCAGGCACTCGCCGACGCCACCGACACCGACGCCATCATGGGCCCCGTGGTGATCGACACCGTGGGCGTGAAGGGAATCGTGTGCAAACGCGCCTTTGAGCTTGCCCGCGAGCACGGCTTTTACTTTGTAGGCGCACATCCTATGGCGGGCACGCAGTTCTCGGGCTACGCGCACTCCCGCGCCGACCTGTTCCAGGATGCGCCGCTCGTGCTCGTTCCGCCCGCGGTAGACGATGCGCTTAAGCTTGAGCTCTTGGGCCAGGTGCGCGAGATGGTGCGCCCCTTGGGATTTGGCAAGTTCAGCGTGACCAGCGCCGCCGAGCACGACCGCGTGATCGCCTTTACGAGTCAGCTCGCTCACATAGTGTCCAACGCCTACGTTAAAAGCCCTACCGCCCAGGTTCACCACGGTTTTTCTGCCGGCAGCTACCGCGACCTCACCCGCGTGGCACACCTCAACCCCCAGATGTGGTCCGAGCTCATGATCGACGACGCCGACGCGCTCGCCTTCGAGATCGACCATCTGATCGAGGCACTCGAAGCCTACAGCCGCGCCCTCAAGGACCGCGACCAGCGGCATCTGGAGAATCTCCTTGCCGAGGGCGACCGCATCAAACGCGCCCTGGACGACGAGGCAAGTAACTAGTACACCCAACACGCCAGGTCGAAAGGACCACAGCATATGGCAATTACCATCGATATCGATACCGCACGCCCCTACCAGGTACATGTCGGTACGTTTTTGCTTGAGCAGACTGGGCCGATCGTGCGCGCCACCGCCGGCGGCACGCGAGCCGTCATCGTGACCGATACCAATGTGGGTCCGCTCTACCAGATGCCCGTCAAGCAAAGCCTGGAGTCCGCAGGCTACGAAGTAAGCATCTGCACCTTCCAAGCCGGCGAAGCCCACAAGCGTGCCGAGACCTACGTCAACATCCTAGAGTTTGTGGCCGAGCAAGAGCTCACGCGCTCCGACGTGATCGTGGCGCTCGGCGGCGGCGTAGTAGGCGACGTGGCCGGTTTTGTGGCCGCCACCTACATGCGCGGCTGCAAGTTTGTACAGATTCCCACGAGCCTGCTCGCCATGGTCGACTCGTCGGTGGGCGGCAAGACCGCCATCGATCTGGCCGCCGGTAAAAACCTCGCCGGAGCCTTTTGGCAGCCGAGCGTAGTTATCGCCGACGTGGGATGCCTTGCCACCCTCACGCCCGAGCAGTTCGCCGACGGCTGCGGCGAAGTTATCAAACATGCCGTGATCGCCGACCCGGAGCTCTTCACCGAGCTCGAGAAAACCCCACTCACGCTGGAGCTCCTCAACAAAGACGTGGCCCGCGTGGTGCTCATCATCGCCCGCAATATCGACATCAAGCGCGCCGTGGTCGTCGCCGACGAGCGCGAGACAAACCAGAGGAAGCTCCTTAATTTTGGACACAGTGCCGGACATGCCGTCGAGGCCTGCGAGCACTTTGAGCTGGGACACGGCAACTGCGTGTCGATCGGCATGGGCATCATCACGCGCGCCGCAGCCCTACATGGCATTTGCGATGCCACGCTGCCCGCACGCATTGAGGAACTCTGCGCCCGCCATGGCCTCAAGACCCGCTGCAACTTGGACGCCGACGCTATCTTTGCCGAGACGCTGCACGACAAAAAACGCGTGGGCGACACCATCGACCTGGTAATTCCGCACGACATTGGTCGCTGCAGCATCGACCGTACGCCGCTTTCCACCTTCCACGAACTCATTGCCGAAGGTCTCGGCCAGAAGGGAGACGCCTCCGCATGCTAGCCCGCATCACTCCGTCCCCACTCAAGGGCACCGTTCCCGCCATCGCATCCAAATCGATGGCGCACCGCTTGATCATCTGCGCCGCGCTCGCCAACGGCGAAACGCACGTGACCTGCAACACCACCTGCGCCGACATCGATGCCACGGTGCGCTGCCTCACGGCCCTCGGTGCCCGCATCGAGACCGTCGAGGACGGCTTCCAGGTCCACCCCACCATGAAGAGTGTTGAGTTTGGACTGCTCAAGGCCCTAGCCGGCGGCACGCTCGACTGCGGCGAAAGCGGCTCTACGCTGCGCTTTATGCTGCCCGTCGCCTGCGCGCTGGGCGCAGAGGCAACCTTTGTGGGCCAGGGCCGTTTGGGCGCCCGCCCGCTTTCTCCACTTTCAGATGAGATCATCGCAGCCGGCTGCGACTTGAAGGGCCTAGGCGGTTTTCCGCTCAAGACGAGCGGCCGTATGCGCCCGGGTACGTTCATCCTGCCGGGCAATGTGAGCTCACAGTACATTTCGGGCCTGCTGCTGGCCGCTCCGCTGCTGGCTCAGCCCTCCTGCGTACAGGTGACCGGCCTGATCGAAAGCCGCCCCTATATCAACCTGACCATCCAGGCCATGAAGGCGTTTGGCGTTGAGGTCAATGTCGAACGCGTTCCGGCAAAGGACGGGCAGCCCGAGATTACCAACTTCCGCGTAAGCAGCGGATCGTACCGCACGCCGGGCACCGTGACCGTGGAGGGAGACTGGTCCAACGCCGCCTTTTGGCTGTGCGCCGGCGCCATCGGTACCGACCCCATTACCGTCGAAGGCGTATCGTTGAGCTCTGCACAGGGCGACCGCAACGTGCTCGCCGCGCTTTCGCGCTTTGGCGCCCGCATCGTGCGCTCCACCAACGCCGCCACCGTCCAGTCCGACAAGCTCGCCGGGTTTGAAATGAGCGCCCACGACATTCCGGACCTGGTGCCTGTCATCTCGGCCGTGGCATCGCTGGCTCAGGGCCGCACCTTCATCCGCGACTGCGCCCGCCTGCGCATCAAGGAATCCGATCGCCTGGCCACCACCACCCGCGAGCTCTGCGCGCTGGGCGCGCAGGTACGCATCGCCGGTGACGACCTCATCATCAAGGGCGTCGATGCCTTTACCGGCGGCGAGGTCGATTCGCACAACGACCACCGCATCGCCATGATGGCCGCCATCGCCGCGAGTCGCGCCACCGGCGAGGTCGTGATCCACGGCGCCGAGGCCGTCAACAAGTCCTATCCCGACTTCTTCGACCACTACCGCCTGTTGGGCGGCAAGGTCACGCTCGAGGAGGAATAGCATGTCCTCGACCTTTGGCAACGTCTTGCACTTAAGCATTTTTGGTCAGTCGCACTCCCCTGCTATCGGCTGCTCGCTCGACGGCATCCCCGCTGGTATTGCCGTTGACCAGGAGCAGCTGCAGGCCTTCCTCGATCGCCGCGCCCCCGGTCGCGACGAGACCGCGACCAAACGCCGCGAGGCCGACGCCGCGCATATCATCGCCGGTGTGGTCGATGGACACACCACCGGCGCACCCATCGCAGCGATTATCGAGAACACCAACACGCGCTCCAAGGACTATTCCGAACTGCGTCGCAAGCCCCGCCCCGGGCACGCAGACTTCCCAGCCCGCGTGAAGTACCACAACATGCACGACGTCGCCGGCGGCGGGCATTTCTCCGGCCGCCTAACAGCCCCCTTATGCATCGCCGGCGGTATCGCGCTGCAGGCACTCGAGGCCCGTGGCATCAAGGTCATGGCGCACGTCGCGCAAATCGGCGGCATCTCCGACCTGCCCATGGACGACATGGTCTATCGCGAGGCTGACCGCAAGGCGATCCTTACGAACGACCTGCCCTGCATTGACGCCGCGGCTGCCGGTCGCATGCGCGAGGAGATTCTGGCCGCGCGCGACGAGCTCGACAGCATCGGTGGCATCGTGGAGTGCGGCATCTACGGCGTGCCTGCGGGCATCGGCGACCCCATGTTCGACGGTATCGAGAACCGCATCGCGCAAATCGCCTTTGGTATTCCCGCCGTAAAGGGCGTGGAGTTTGGCATGGGCTTTGCCGTGGCCGCCATGCGCGGCAGCGAGAACAATGATCCGTATCGCATCGATGCCGAGACCGGCGAGATCGAGGTCGAGTCCAACAACGCCGGCGGCATCCTGGGCGGTATTTCGACCGGCGCGCCCGTCATGTGGCGCATGGCCGTAAAGCCGACGCCCTCGATTGGCCGCGAGCAGCAGACGGTGGACATGGACGCTATGGAAAATGCCGAGCTCTCGGTCCACGGCCGCCACGATCCCTGCATCGTCCCTCGAGCCGTCCCCGTAGCCGAGGCAGCCGCCGCCCTCGCCATCTGGGACGCCCTCCTAGAGGACGCAGACCAGCGCTAACTACCCACCCCTCAACATCCCCCGACACGTGAAAGGGGTCTCCATGGACCTTGCTGACATCCGCCAGGCCATCGATGGCATCGACACCACGCTCCTCAACAGCTTTGTTGAGCGCATGGACATTGCCACCGAGGTCGCCAAGTCAAAAATCGAGATGGGCAAGGCCGTCTTCGACCCCGCCCGTGAGCGCTCCAAGCTCAACAACCTCGCCAGCCGCGCGCCCGAGCGCTACGAGGCGCAGACCATCACCCTGTTCCGTCTCCTCATGAGCATGAGCAAGGCCGAGCAGCAGCGCTACATCAACGAGCTCAAGGGCATCACCGTCTCGCAAAAGGCCCACGCCACGGCTGCAGCCTCCGACACGCCCTTCCCTCAAACGACCACCGTCGCCTGCCAGGGTGTAGAGGGCGCTTACAGCCAAATCGCCGCGTGCAAGCTCTTCGACGTGCCCGACATCGCGTTTTTCGAGACCTTCGAGGGCGTCATGTGTGCCGTGCGCGACGGCTTCTGCGAGTTTGGCGTGCTGCCCATCGAGAACTCCACCGCCGGCTCGGTCAACGCCGTCTACGACCTGCTCGCCCAGTTCGACTTCCACATCGTGCGCTCGCTCCGCCTCAAAATCGACCACAACCTGCTCGTCAAGCCCGGCACCAAGCTCGCGGGCATACGCGAGGTCTACAGCCACGGTCAGGCCATCGCGCAGTGCGCTGGCTTTATCGAGGCGCACGGCCTGCACGCCACCAAGTACCCCAACACCGCCATGTCGGCCGAGATGGTCGCCAGCTCCGAGCGCACCGATGTTGCCGCCATCGCATCGCGCAGCTGCGCCGCACTCTACGGCCTGGAGGTACTGGAGCCCAACATCCAGGACTCGGACAACAACTACACGCGCTTTGTCGTCATCAGCCGCGAGCCACGCGTCTACCCCGGCGCCAACCGCACCTCGCTCATGATTACCACGGCCAACGAGCCGGGCGCACTCTATCGCGTACTCGAGCGCTTCTACGCGCTCAATATCAACCTCATCAAGCTCGAGAGCCGCCCCATCCCCGGGCACGACTTTGAGTTTATGTTCTACTTTGACCTGGACTGCCCCTTTGGCAGCAAGGCCCTCGATGACCTGCTCGATTCCATCGACGACGTGTGCGAGAGCTTCACCTACTTTGGCAGCTACACGGAGGTGCTCTAGATGACCGATACTGCCGCAACCCGCCCCTACGGCGTGCTGGGCCGCGTGCTGGGCCACAGCTACACCCCGACCATCTACAAAGAGCTCGCGGGGCTTGAGTACGTGCGTTTTGAGCGCGAGCCCGAGGACCTCCAGGCTTTTATGACGGGTGACGAATGGGAGGGCACCAACGTGACCATCCCCCACAAGCGCGCCGTCATGGAATACCTGGACGAGCTGAGTCCACTCGCCGAGCGTATGGGAAACGTCAACACCATCACGCGCCTGCCCGACGGCCGCCTGCGCGGCGACAACACCGACTACTTTGGCTTCCAATGCCTGGTCGAGGAGCTGGGCGTCGAGGTTGCCGGCAAGAAGGCCCTCGTGCTCGGTGCCACCGGTGGCGCCGGCACCACGGCAAGCATGGTACTCGGCGACCTGGGCGCCATCGTCGTGCCGGTGGGCCGCACGAGCGAAGTCAACTACGACAACATCGCGCAGCAGTCCGACGCCGCACTGCTCGTCAACTGCACGCCCGCCGGCATGTTCCCCCACTGTCCCGATGCCCCCTGCACGCTCGAGGGGCTCGATGCGCTCGAGGGCGTCATCGACATTGTCTACAACCCTGCACGCACGGGCCTGATGCTCGAGGCCGAGCGCCGCGGCATCCCCTGCATCGGCGGCCTGCTCATGCTCGTGGCCCAGGCGGCGCAAGCCGTTGAGCGCTACACCGGCCAGGTCACTCCGCGTGAGCGCATTCTGGACGTAACGGAGCGCCTGTCACGCCGCGAACAGAACATCGCGCTGATCGGTATGCCAGGCTCGGGCAAGACCCGCGTGGGCGAGCAGATTGCCCTGCTCACGGGGCGAGAGCACATCGACCTGGACCGCGCCCTCGAGGAGCGCCTGGGCATGCCCTGCGCCGACTTTATCGTCGAGCGCGGCGAGGCGGCGTTCCGCGAACAGGAGACGGCGGCGCTGGCCGACATCTCCAAGCGAAGCGGCCTGGTGCTTTCCACCGGCGGCGGCGTGGTCACGCGCGACGAGAACTACCCGCTGCTGCACCAGAACAGCCAGATTGTGATGCTCAACCGCAAGCTCGACGAGCTCGCCCACAAGGGTCGCCCCATCACCGCCCGCGATGGCATCGACAAGCTGGCCGAGCAGCGCATGCCGCGCTACCGCGCTTGGGCCGACTGCATCATCGACTCACGCAACTGCGCCGCCAACACCGCCCAAGCCCTCCTCGACACCCTCCCATCCGCTCTCTAATCAAAACCACCACAAAGGGGACAGGCACTTTTGTGGTGGTTTTCCAATCGCAAAGGAAGCAACCATGAAAGCACTCGTCATCAATGGCCCCAACCTCAACATGCTCGGCATTCGCGAGCCGGGCATCTATGGCAGCGACAACTACGACCGCCTAGTGCAGATCTGCCAGCAAGCGGGCGCCGCACAGGGCTTCGACGAGGTCGAGGTCTTCCAGTCCAACCACGAGGGCAGCATCGTCGACAAGATCCAGGAGGCCTACGGCAAGGTCGACGGCATCGTCATCAATCCGGCGGCCTACACGCACACGAGCGTGGCGATCCTCGATGCCCTCAAGGCCGTCGCCATCCCTGCCGTCGAGGTACACATCAGCGCCGTCGAGACGCGCGAGGACTTCCGCCAGATGAGCTATGCACGCCTAGCCTGCTTCGCCACCATCACCGGCGAAGGCCTCCAAGGCTACGCCCACGCGTTGGAGCTGCTGAAAGAGCATCTCGAAAAGTAAAATGCCAACCCCAACAAACAGCAGCGGCTTGCTCGCGCTCGGCTCCAGCAACACACAAGATGAAAAAAGCCCAGACCACCAAGCGGTCTGGGCTTAATAAACGATGGTGCTCCATGGCGGATTCGAACCGTCGACCTTGGGATTAGAAGTCCCCTGCTCTATCCAACTGAGCTAATGGAGCAAATAACCGCACGCCCAAGCAAGCACAAGCCTGTCAGGCGCAAGTAATTATAACCTAGTTGAACTGCTCGCGGTACGCCTTGCAGACCTCATCGACCGGGCCGTCCATGCGAAGGTCACCCTTCTCAATCCAAACGGCACGCTGGCAGATGCGCTCAACCTGCTCCATAGAGTGCGAAACGAACAGAACCGTCACGTCGCCGCTCTGGATAAAGTGCTGGATGCGGGCCTCACACTTTTGCTGGAAGAACACATCACCGACGGACAGCGTCTCGTCAACGATCAGAATATCGGGCTCGGTAATCGTCGCGATTGCAAAGGCGATACGCGCCACCATGCCCGAAGAGAAGTTCTTAAGCGGCATATCGACAAAGTTCTGCAGCTCAGCGAACTCGATAATGCCGTCAAAGTTGGCGTCGATGAACTCCTTGGTATAGCCGAGCAGGGCGCCGTTCAGATAGATGTTCTCGCGGGCGGTCAGCTCGGGGTCAAAGCCGGCGCCAAGCTCAATCAGCGGCGCGATGTTACCGTGCACCTTAACGCTGCCCTCGCTAGGCTCAAGAACGCCAGCGATAATCTTGAGCATCGTAGACTTGCCGGAGCCATTGGTGCCGACCAGACCCACAACCTCGCCGCGATGAATATCAAACGAGATGTGCTTAAGCGCCCTAAACTCCTCAAAGAACAGCTCGTGCTTGGCAAGCTTAATGAAGTACTCCTTGAGGTTGGTCAGCGACTCGGACGCCATGTTAAAGATCATGGTGACGTCGTCGACCTCGACAGCCAGAGGCTGCTCGCTGTAATCAACAACAGATTCAGTCATCACAGCACTCCTTAGATGTAGAGGATAAATTTGCGCTCGGACTTATGGAACACGGTATAGCCAATAATAAGCGCAAGAACCGCCCAAGCGACGCACATACCAAACGTCATAAGCGAGGGCGTAGTCTGGAACAGGAAGATATCGCGCATAAACTGCAGGTAGTTGAACATGGGGTTCGCATACATCAAGATACGCACGAGATGCGGCATTTGCGCAATATAGTCAGTCGTCCAGAAGATGGGCGTAATGTAAGTCCACGCCGTAATGACGACGCTCCACAGATGCATAACGTCGCGGAAGAAGACCGTAAGGGCAGAGAGCATCATGCCCAGGCCCATGCAGAAGCACATAAGCAGCAGCAGGCAAACCGGCAACAGAATCAGGTGC
>OOCX01002059.1_pt1 | contig 11267 bp, 10 predicted proteins | sample 1671231 | NCBI WGS metagenome assembly OOCX01 (sample SAMN06348135, study PRJEB24527) | human gut metagenome | biome: human gut; feature: ankylosing spondylitis patient; material: feces | host: Homo sapiens | place: China | collected 2015-10 | reverse complement strand
TTTTACTCAAACCTATAATCAATATCCAGTTATAGATGTTGGCTATAGCAGTTTAAAGTAAGATACGCTTTGCCTGCATCATAAATATTTTTTATCAACATTGCCTGATTCTATTATATGCATACCAACTTATATAAGTTATGAATCTTCAGAAAACTAAAAAAGGTCCACCGGACCTTTTTGTCGTATGCTTGGCAACAAAAAAAGCCGACACTTTGCATTCTTTGCAAAGTGTCGGCTTTTTTCTACTTTCTGATATCCACAACTCCTGCTTCCAGCATACCTTCGTTAAAATCATAGGCACCGCCTTCGCCATCCAGATTCAGGTACATATCCGCCAGATTATCTTCATTGACGATCCATGCCATGTTGACTTGAATACTCTCGCCCGGTTTCAGAGACGAAATATAATTACCACCATTCCCATAATCTTCTCGCACACTACTGTATCTGCAGTATGCGCCACACCGTCCCAACTCACACGGTCATATCCGTTACCGGACTGTTCCATTGCATTATAAATATGGTATTCACCATTTTCATGACGAATCAATGCCAGATTTCCGATATACAACATGTGCTTGATTTCCTGATCTGAATTATTTGTATACGTGACTGTTGCATAAACAAGTTTTTGATTTACATTTTCTGTTTTAATGACCCGATCTACAGAATTCACACCATCGCCGGATTTGATATAAGAAACTTTATTCTTTACAAGTTTTCCGTTGGAATTGATTACATTTTCCCATTCTTCCGGTAAGTCTGCACCGTTAAGCAACTTCAGATCATCCGCTATCTGAACTGAATCTACGTGGGCAGAAATTTTATCATTTACGATATTGTTTCTGTCTTTATCTTCTCCTGATACAGATAATGTAAAATCTTCGCCAATCTTGTACACCTTTAATTTATCCTCAGACACAGACGTTACCATTTCATCTCCGGTCTCAACGTTCGGGTTGACCTCATCGCTCCAGGTATACATCTTCGCTGTTTCCATCATCTTGTCATTTTCTGTAATCTCAAGATTTTCTGCTACTTTCACAGCATCATCTTTCGATACATCATCTCCGATATAGATTGTGATCACACGGTATTTATCCGGGCATAAGAGATAGATTCTTTGGTCAAATGCACCTTTTTCAGTCTTTAAATTGTTATATTTCAGATATACACCTTCGTATTTGCCAAATGTTCTCTCCTCGGACTCGACAACATTTTTATTTTCCAGTGCCTGATTCAGATCATCATTGTCCAAAAGTACGGACGCAAAACTAAATCCACCCATACGTTTGCTTTGCGGATATTCCAGATGTGACTCGTCTACCCATTTCATGCCATCCGGAATATATCCGGTCTTGAAATCAATATCGTGAATCTGCACCGGAAGATCTGCTAATTTATTTTCTGATGTTATCCCCGTCTTCACACTGTAATCGCCCTGTTTTTCCACATACATGCGGTACATTTTCACACCCGCATAAGCTGCTGTGGAAGTTGCCAGCACGCAGACCATTGCTGCCGCTGCCACTCTTGCACCGTTCCATTTCTTCTTTTTCTTCGGAATCTGTATAATTGTAGTTCCCTGAAGCTGTCTGTCTACTTCATTTTGTATCATTTCATGGATAAAATCCGGAGTCTCCGGAATATTGTTTTTCATATCTTCAAACCTCATATCGCCGCCTCACTTTCTCGCAGATTGCATCTAAGTTTTCCTCTTGCCCTGGCAAGTCGTTTCTGTACTGCACCTTCTGTAATATCCAGAATCTGTGCGATTTCCCGGATATTAAAATCCTCAATATAATACAAAATTACCGGAAGTCGCAATTCTTCTTTTAATGCATTGATTGCTTGGTACAATTCACTGTAATCAGCCTTTTCCTTTGTCATCATTATTTTTTCTGCCTTCGTCTGCTCATCCATCATATCCAACGAAGTCAGTTTACTGGATTTTCGCAAAATGGTATAACATTCATTGATCAGGATCCGAATCAGCCATGTTTTTGCATATTTGTCATTTTTCAATGTTTGAATCTTGGAAAATGCCTTTACAATCGTATCTTGAATGGCATCAGCACAGTCCTGATCACTGTATAAGATTGTCTTGGCTGTAGAATATAACTGCCTCTCGCAGTCGAGAATCAGTACTCCCAACTGCTCTTTTGTCACTTTAACACCACCTTTATATCGGCCGATTTATTTTTTCTTACATAGATTAGACGCATATAGATAAAAAATATCCCGAAAAATATGAAAAAAATAGCTGCCCTGTATCGTAAATATTTTCAGGACAGCTATCTTGTGATAACGAATTATGAAATTTTCCCTGCCTACTCTGCTTTTTTTATAATTCCAACCCCTATTGGATATGGTCCTGTGTGTACTCCGATTGTTGCACCAATCTGGTGGATTTCAATCTCTTCGATTCCGAGACGTTCTTTTACGAGATCTTTTAACATCTCCCGGAATTTGACTGCTTCTTCATAATCATATCCATAGCCGATGCAGAAGCTGTACTCGCCTGGTTTTGCGTTGATTTCATCCAAATAATCTTTTGTCATCTCCACAACCTTTTTCATAGATTTGATGCGGTTTCTTGCAAGTCCGGAACTGAAGATTTCCCCTTCTTTCAATGTGATCATCGGTTTTATCCCCAGTGCACCTGCTGCTATCCCCGCAAGTTTTCCGATTCGTCCGCCATGCCTTAAATAATCAATGCTTCCGATTGTAAAGAAGATCCGGCCGGTCTCACGGATAGGAAGGATTCTTTCCATGATTTCCTCATAATCCAATCCCATGTCACGCATTCTGCATGCCTCCAGTACAAAAAGTCCCTGAAGAACGGTATTGACCGTGGAATCAATAACTGTGATCCTGAACTCTGGATATTCGTCCTTTACCATCTCTTTTGCAACCGTTGCAGATTGCAGGGAGCCACTGAATTTTGTCGTAATACAGATGCAGATCACCGGAATATTTTCCTTTGCACTTTTTACAAATGTCTGATAAAAATCATCTACTGACGGCATAGATGATTTTGGAAATACATCCGGGTGGTCTACCATTTCCTGATAAAATTCCCGAATTCCAATCTCTTCTATTTCTTTCTGATAAGTCTCACCGTTAAATGATACATAAAATGGTACGACTTCTATATCATGTGCATCTGTGATTTCCTGTGGAAGATCCAGTGATCCGTCACTGACGATCTGAACTTTCTTTTGCATAACTACTACCTCTTATCTCATGAAATTACGATTCTATATTGTTCTGATTTCCTTTGCATACCTCGAAAATATCAGGCTTACAGAATGAATTATTCTAATACATAGTTTCTAATACTACTTCTTATAGAAACGTAAAGCAGTATAACACAAAGGCAGTATTATGTACACGCTTTTGGCAAATAATTTTCTAAAATTTTAGAATTAAACCGTATGCTTTAAGTTTGGATCTCTTGTCACTTTATACTTGATTTATAAATCTTAAAAATGCTTCTTTTCCTTCTGGTGTCCGTTTGTAAACTCCGGCCTGTTCCAGAACTTTTGAAAAGACAATTCCAGTCTCTTTCTGAACGATTTCTTTTACATTTTCTGCTGTAATTTCGTAGTTCGCAGCAATATCTGCCGCCCACTTTGCATGAGACTTGGTCAGCGGATCTTCTGTCATATCCTCACCGGAAAGGAGTTTTTCTTCCACTGCCTCCAGCTCTTTTTTCAGACGTCCCGGAAGAATTGCCAATCCCATAACTTCAATCAGGCCGATATTTTCCTTCTTAATATGATGGAACTCTTCATGTGGATGATAAATTCCAAGTGGATGATCCGGCGTTGTCAGATTGTTTCGAAGCACCAGATCTAATTCAAAATCTTCTCCTCTGCGACGGGCAATTGGGGTGATTGTATTGTGAGGTTCTCCATCTGTCTCTGCAAGAATCATAGCTGCTTCATCTGTATACCCACGCCAGCTTCCAAGAATTTTATCCGCAAGATCAATTAATCTTTCCGGTTCTTTTGCATTTAAACGAATAACAGACATTGGCCATTTTACAATTCCTGCTTTTACATCTTCGTATCCTTCAAAAGAAATCTCCGTCTCAATCGGTGCGCGTTCCATTGCAAATGTATAATGTCCGCCCTGGAAATGATCGTGCGCTAGAATGGACCCTCCAACAATCGGAAGATCTGCATTGGAACCAACAAAATAATGCGGGAACTGTCTTACAAAATCTAATAACTTCGCAAAGCAGGCTTTATCAATTTTCATCGGTGTATGCACTTTATTAAAACAGATGCAGTGTTCATTGTAATATACATATGGAGAATACTGCAAATACCAGTCAGTATTGTTGATTGTCACTGGTACAATACGGTGATTCTGTCTTGCCGGATAATTAAGCCGTCCGGCATATCCCACATTCTCCTCGCAGAGCATGCAGCGTGGATAATCGGAAGCTGGTTGGTTTCTTGCTGCTGCGATTGCTTTTGGATCTTTTTCCGGTTTTGACTGGTTGATGGAAATGTCAATCTCACCATATTCTGTCTCGGTCTTCCAACGGATATCTTTCGCAACTCTGTCCTTTCGGATATAATTCGTGTCCTGACTGAACTGATAATACCAGTCCGTTGCCCTCTGGGAAGATTCTTCCTGAAGTTGTTGAAACTTCTTCATCACCTGTACCGGTCGCGGTGTCAGGCTGCCCATGAGTTTTGTATCAAAAAGATCGCGGTATACGACTGAATTTTCTTCCAGTACGCCACGCTCATATGCATCATCGATCAATGTGTCCAGTATCTCTGTCAGACCAGCTTCTTTTCCCTTTGCTGACTCTTCCCATGAGAAAGAATCTGCCTGCATAACCTCCAAGATCCGGTTTACTGCCCATACTTTTTCTTCCTGCTCAATCAGCTCTTTCTCCAATGCATAATTCACTAACGCAGTAATTGCTTCATTTCGATTCATCTCATTTCCCCCTCATTCTTTAAAGGATAAGTCCACCAGCCGGACGGATACTCAATACATGACAGCATCCTTCACTCAACATAGTTTCCATCGTTTTCTTAAATTCACACACATCTTCCACCGGGACAAATGCCTGGATTGTTCCGGCAAATCCACCTCCATGTACGCGGCATGCGCCCTTTCCATTCAGCGCTTTCTCAGCCACGGCCAATGCAACTGCCATGTCCTGATGTGTGATGGCTGCTGCCGGTGTAATATTCTGAAGAAGTTCCCATGAAGAACGTCCGGACTCTTTTACAAGATTTAAAAACGCCTCTTTATCTTTCCGATCCAATGCATCTGCTTCCTCTGCAGCTCTTCTGTCATCTGCATAGAAATGTAAAGCCCTAAGAACAGCCCGGTCTCCTGCTTCTTTTCTGACCTGTGCCAGATCTGCCAGCAGATCTTCTTCTTTGACTTCGCGAAGTACTTTTTTACCAAAATGCACTGCCACTTTGCTCATTTCTTCCGGAATAGACGCATATTCATTGGTAAGTGCTGCATGATCCGCACCACAGTCGATGATACAAAGTGCAAGTCCCAGTCCTGTAAGATCCGCATTGATGGATCTTACTATCGGGTTTGCCGGATCTTTAAAATCAATGGCTACTGCATCTCCCACGGAAGAAGCAGTCTGATCCATCAATCCACACGGCTTACCAAAATATTCATTTTCTGCTGCCTGACCGATTTTTGCGATTTCTACTGCATCAAACTTGTCCTGACAAAACAGATGATTTCCCGTTGTTCCAATCAGCACCTCACACGCTGCGGAGGAAGACAGTCCGGATCCAGGCAATACCGTTGATGTCACATACATATCAAAGCCTGCTACCGGATATCCTGCTTTATGAAGCTTGGCCAGCACGCCTCTTATCAGAGAAGCAGTTGTTTCTTTTTCTTCTTCCTTCACTTCCAGATCACCAAGATCAACACTTGTCATTGGCCAGCCTTCTGACTGAAAATGCACAACACTCGTTCCGTTTAATGCGACACATGCCAGAAAATCCAGATTCACTGCTGCCGCCAGCACTCGTCCATGCTGATGATCGGTATGATTTCCACAGATTTCTGTACGCCCAGGCGCAGAACAAAGTGCGACCATCGTATCTTCTGTTGCTCCAAAGCTCTCCTTAAATCCTTCCATCACATGTGTGGCTCTTTCTCTTGCTGCTTTCAGATTCTCACACCCGGTCTTCAGAAGTGACGCGTCCAAATCTCCATTTTTTACCATCTGATATACTTCATTCCACTTTTTCAAAATATAGTTCCTGCCTTTCCTATATGATTTTATATGATGTTGGGGTCAAAAGCCCCAACTATGATGCCTACGGATTGTTACGCGCGTTGCACTCCCACAACCCTGGCATCATTTATATGTTAATATATTTAACATGCTTATTTTTTCAGAAAATGTTCCCGGTTCGGGTATTCCTGACGAAATGCCTGAAGTGCCGCCTCCTGTAGAAGGGCAAATTCTTTATCCATGTGCAATGCATGGGGTGCCTGAAATGCAATGGCGCTGATCTGTTCCGCGATTTTTTTCACAACTCCTTCATCCGATAGCTGTCCCATTCCAAACACAAGTGAAGTAAATCCTCTTCCGTCTCTGCTGACTTCCATAAATTTCAAAAAGACATTTTTTAATTCCAGTAGAAGATTTTCTCTTAATTCTTCGTCCAAAGAATCTGCATCTGCCAGACATAATGTACTAATAATCTTTGCTGCCTGTTTTCTTCTTTGTCCGCCAAAATCTAACGATGTGCCTTCTGCCAGACATTTCAGTTCCATCAGGCTTCCTACGAATGCATCTTTTGTCGGTTTTCTCTTTCCATATCTGGCGACCCATAATTTTTTTCGGAACACATCCGCCTGCGTTAATTCATTTTCTGTATTCTGTTTTAGTAATTCCAGCCTTTTTGGCGCATCTGTCTCCTGATAAAATGTCTCGATCCATGCTGCTTCCATTCACTTCTTACCTCGTCTGTCTTTTTATAAAATCTTCCACATTACTGCTGTATACCGGCTGATACTCAGAAACATAATACCTGCCTTCTTTTAACTTGTTTCGGTTCACATCTTCTCCTCGGAAAATCTCTACAGCTAGCTTCGCTATCTGCAACGCCTGATCTTCTTTATCATTATACACTGTCCCCTGCATTTCACCAGCTTTTATTGCTTCCAATGCATCATCTAATCCATCAATACCGAAAATGACCGGCCACTCTGCCTGTTCATATCCGGCTTTTCGATATGCCTCCACAGCTCCAAGTGCCATTTCATCATTGTTAGAAATGACAAGTTCAATTCCATCTTTATACTGACTGATCAGGCGGTTCATCCGGTTTTCGGCCTGTCCCCGGTTCCAATCTGCGAACTGATAACTTAATTTTTCCAGATTTACCTCTTTCTCGATCAATGTTTTTACAGAGAAATCCGTTCTGCTGATTGCATCCTGATGCCCAGCTTCTCCTTCCAACAATACATATTGTATTTCACCATCCTGATTCTTGTCTACTTCCGGATGATTTTTAATATAATCTGCCGCTATCTCTCCCTGCATCACTCCAGATTGTTCTGCGTCACAACCTACATAATACAGGTCTTCCCACTGCATCAAATCCTCCCAGACCGGTTCCCTGTTAAAGAAAATAATCGGGATGTCATTCTGTTTTGCCAGCCTGATGATCCGGGACGGAGCAGTTCTGTCTACCAGATTGACGCACAAAACATCACAACCGGCATCAATCATCTCTTCCACTATATCATTCTGATCCTGCTGATCATCATTTCCATTTTTTACAGATACGGTAATCTTCATATCTTCTGTTTCCATAGATTTCAGATTTTCTTTTAGCTTATCTGCCAATGCATTGATAAAAGGATCATCCTGTGTATATGTTACAACACCTACACGCAACACTTTATCAGATTTTATTTTTCCTGATCCACAGCCGGAAATACACAGCATCGCTACCATTACAACAACTGCACAGACACTTTTTTTTCTACATTTTTTACTCATAGGAATATAAAAACCTTTCTATTTCGTCATCTAAAAGCTTAGTATCCTGATCCATAATCTTTACTTCCGTTTCGTGGCTTTCCATTTTGTAAAGTCTGTTTTTTATTTTCTTTGCAATTTCTTCTACACTTTTATATCCTATCTCATATCCATCCAGTACGACAAGCCCTTGTGTCTTTCCGTAATCCTGAAGTGCAATTGCTTTCATACTGCTTCCGATCCCATAAATCTTCGTTCCTGCTCCCTGTTCTTGTGTTTCTTCCTGTGCTTCCTCCTGCGTTTCTTCCTGCGTTTCTTCAAACTGGTCTCCCAGTTGATCTAATGCACCGGGATCTAACACTACCAGCGTATCTACTTTTGGCTGTTCTTTCACTTTCTCGCAGACATCCTGGTCTTTTTCCTGATAATAATGCCATAGGATCTGACAGTCGGAACCTTCCAGTGCATCCGTAAGCCCGCGGACTGCACTGGCTGCCGCTTCCGTATCTTTCCTTCCCACAACAATTCCTATGGTCTGTTTTCTTGAATTTATCTGTCCGCCAATATATTTTCCCATCTCATAGTAATCTGGTGCGACTACCGAAAACTTCGATGTTGCTTCTGCGTCCTCGGTATACAGATCTTCCACGACCAAAACAACCGGAACATCTGAACATTCTTTTGTCAACATCTCTTTTGTATCTGTTCCAGGTGCAGGAAGCACAATAAATGCATCGATATGATTATTTTTCTGCTCTTCGATAGCTTCCTTTTCTGCTTCTGCATTTTCAATATCATCTGTGTTGCAAATGACCAGATGTATATGATTCTCTTTTGCCGACTGCTTCATTCCTTTGATCAGAGAATCCCATCTCTGGTCTCCGGATTCCGGAAGTATTACGGCTACTCTTTTTTCCGGCACGTTCTGAATAAAAATCTTCCACACAAAAAACAGTGCCAATACAAGAAGAATCAATTCCATAGCAAAGAATGTTATTTTATTCTTTTTCATGTGCATTCCCCCTCTGGCTGTATTTTTGCATTTCCAGCTTTTCTGCATTTTCTTTTGTGTATGGGATTGCCGGAATGTGAATAACGACTTTCGTTCCTTCATCAGGTTCACTGTAGACAGTAAGTCCGTATCCTTCACCAAACATCAGTTTAATTCGGGAATGAACATTAATAACTCCGACTCCTGACCCATGTTTTGGAACTTTGTTGTTATCTGTCAAAATATTTTCCAACACTTCTTTGCGCATTCCCATTCCATTATCTTCTATACTAATGTATATATCATTGTCTTTCTTTTCCCCGGATACTACAATTCTTCCATCATCGTCTTCATCCATATGTCCGACTCCGTAATAGATCGCATTTTCCAAAATAGGCTGGATGACCAGCTTTACAATACAGTAATTATAAAGTTCTTCATCTATCTGAAAATCTATCTTAAATCTTTCTTTATAGCGTACCAGTTGAATATTCATATAACTACGGCTATGCTGAAGTTCATCCTTGATTGGAATAATCGTCTTACCCCTTGACAGGCTGACTCTCAACAGTTTTGCAAGCTCAGAAATCATAATGACCGCTTCTCGATTCTTCTGTGCTTCTACCATCCAGGTGATAGATTCCAACGTATTATAAAGAAAATGTGGATTGATCTGGCTCTGAAGCGCATCCAGTTCACTTTTTCTCCGCTCGTTTTGCTGACGCATAATTTCTTCCATCAACTGTTCGATCTGTTCATATGATTTCTGCACGGAATGTCCAAGATGTCGTACTTCCAAAGATCCCCCGATATAAATATCCGGTTTTTCTCCGGCTTCATAAGCCTTCACAGAAGCATCTAATTCGCGGATCGGCTTTGATACTTTCTGGGAAATTAACCGGTTTCCCTCTAAAAGCAGCATCATCAATATAATGATCGTTGTAAAAATATAATATCTGAAGTTGTTAATATTGGCTGTCTGCACACTTTCCGGTATCACACCGATCAGTTTCCAGCCTGTATAGGAAATACTTCCGACAATAACATTTTCTTTACCATCGCCAGATGATATCTCATAGACTCCATCCTCATATCCTGCTGCCTTAAGGCTGTTCTCTTTGAATAATTCACGGTCTATCTCTGCTCTTCTTGGATGATAGAGAAGCTCCCCGTCCCGATTACAAACATAATAGTAAACTCCGTCCGAAGACTCATTGATCTGCTTTAAAACATTTTCAACAACAGAATATTTCATATCTACCAGAAGCACTCCGCTCCCCGGTCTATCTCCGTCATTAATATCAACCGAACGGCTAAGCGAAATGACTCGATGATACCGATAAGTTCCGTCCTGGAACAAGTTCTGTACATGAGGCATGGAAAAATGAATATTTTCAATCGCATTTTCCGCATTCTGATACCAGTCCTGGTTTTTAATCTCTACATTTTCTTTTTCTAAAGATACCGGCTCTGAAGCAATAAGATTTCCGTCACTTCCATACAATGCCATACTCTGTATCTTATCTGAATTCGTCTCATACAGCAGACTGAACTGCTTTGCAAATTCCTGACTGGAAATATCAAATTCCTGAATAATATTGTAATTAGCCGCATTAAAAATCTGTCTGATATCTAACAGATCAGAATTCAACCGGTCCACGCTGCTTTCGACCGTTGCTTCCGTATTCGATACAGCGGTATTATCCATTGCCAGTTTGAATCTGTAGTAAAGCAACAATCCCATTATAGTAATTGTAATCAGTGTCGATGCCATAAGAACAGACATGATAATGGATTGTATGTTAAATCCGCCTTTTCTTTTCTTCACGCTTTCTTTTCCCCTCATATGGATTATTTCTTCAAATGTTCATTCCGATATTTCGAAGGTGACATCCCAAATTTCTTTTTAAAAACATAGCTGAAATAATTTGCATCCAGATATCCTACTTTTTCTGCAATGGTATAACTCTTTTCTGTCGTATTCAGTATCATCTCTGCCGCAATATCCATCCTGACACGCTGTGCGCTCATTCCAGAAGCGCTTATATCGAATGAACCTAAAAATGCCATAACAGTTCCCTCCTTATGGGGTCGGAAGCGTTTCTTTTTGATACCAAAATCATATCACTTTGCCGCACCGCTGTCAAGAGAGGGACGCAAAAAAAGAACCTGCCCATCCGTAAAATGGACAGGCAGGCCCTTTGTTTATGGAGAAAAATGGAGAAATATCGTTTAGGAGAGAAGTTTTAACGCTTATACTTCGCAGCA
>OOCX01002056.1_pt1 | contig 11271 bp, 8 predicted proteins | sample 1671231 | NCBI WGS metagenome assembly OOCX01 (sample SAMN06348135, study PRJEB24527) | human gut metagenome | biome: human gut; feature: ankylosing spondylitis patient; material: feces | host: Homo sapiens | place: China | collected 2015-10 | reverse complement strand
GAATTCATCTGTAACATCTTCTATGTATAACTTGGCAGCGCCGCAAGATAAAGCTCTTTCTTCAAGACCATCTAACTCTTCACCCTGTCCGCAGTCTGCACATACGCAGATAACATCATAATCAAATGTTTCCTTTAACCAAGGGATGATAGCAGTAGTATCAAGTCCGCCTGAATAAGCCAAAACAACTTTCTCTTTCATTAAAAAGTACCTCCATAGATAATTATGTATAATCTGGTTACAACATCATAATATTGCTATTAATAAAATAAATGATTACTGCCGTGTAGCAATATTTTTATAGTACTAAATAAAACAATAAAATAATGAATAAACTCTGCCAATTATAATAAACTACTTAAGAAGAAAATGCAATAGGAAAAAATGAATATTATGCAAATTTATGCATATTTTATGCATAAATATAAAAACAATATGAATAACCTCTTTACATAAGGAAAAAAGTTGCTATAATGTAATTTATCATTTTTATTAATTCATTTACATATATGAATTACGATGAAAATATTCACACGAATGAATAAATAAACATTCAGATGGAGGACGTATGGTTAAGGTTGGAATTATCGGTGCTACCGGATATGCAGGTAACGAATTAGTAAGAATTCTTTTAGGACACAAAGACGTAGAGATAGTATGGCTCGGTTCAAGAAGCTATATAGACCAGAATTATTCGGATGTATACAGAAATATGTTTAAGCTTGTTGATGCTAAATGTATGGATGATAACATGGAGCAGCTTGCAAATGAGGTTGATGTAATATTTACAGCAACTCCACAGGGTCTATGTGCATCACTTGTAAATGATGATATTCTTTCAAAGGTAAAGATAATTGACCTTAGTGCAGACTTCAGATTAAAGAATGTTGATATATATGAAAAGTGGTATAAGTTAGAGCATAAGTCACCACAGTATATTGATGAAGCTGTATACGGACTGTGTGAGATTAACAGGGATAAGGTTACTAAGGATACAAGAATAATTGCTAATCCGGGATGTTATACAACAACATCTATTCTTACATTATATCCACTTGTCAAGGAAGGAATAATTAATCCTGATACTATTATAATAGATGCAAAGAGCGGTACTTCAGGCGCAGGAAGAGGTGCAAAGGTTGCCAATCTTTTCTGTGAAGTTAATGAGAGTATGAAGGCATATGGTGTTGGAACTCACAGACATACACCAGAAATAGAAGAGCAGTTAGGATATGCTTGTGGAAGAGATGACCTTAAGCTTATATTTACTCCTCATCTTGTTCCTATGAACAGGGGAATACTTGTTACAGCATATGCTAATCTTGCAAAGGATGTAACTTATGAAGATGTAAAGGCTGCTTATGACAAGTATTATGATAAGGAATACTTTGTGAGAGTTCTTCCTAAGGATGTATGCCCTGAAACAAGATGGGTTGAAGGAAGCAACTTTGTAGATATTGGATTTAAGATAGAGCCAAGAACTAACAGAATTATAGCGATGGGCGCACTTGATAATCTGGTAAAGGGTGCAGCCGGACAGGCAGTACAGAATATGAATCTGTTATTTGGCTTCGATGAGGCAGAGGGACTTAATATGGTTCCTATGTTCCCGTAATAATTAATAATAGGAAAATAATTATCAGAAAGATGCATTATAATGCTGATAGTTATATAAAAATATAAGGATGATTTAATAAAATGAGTAATGAGAATAAATATGAAATAAGGGTTATGACGATAGATGACTATGACGAGGTGTACAGCCTCTGGCAGACCATTCACGGCTTTGGAATCCGTTCTATTGACGACTCAAGAGAGGGAGTCCTTAGATTTCTTAAGAGAAATCCGACTACGAGTGTTGTAGCGGTAGAAGATGGAAAGATAGTTGGAGCCATACTCTGCGGTCACGATGGCAGAAGAGGCTGCCTGTATCATGTATGCGTGGATGAGCATTACAGAAAGTGCGGCATCGGAAAGAGTATGGTGGTTGCCTGCATGAGAGCACTTCAGGCAGAGCATATCAACAAGGTGTCAATCATAGCCTTCAAGGTGAATGAGCTTGGAAACCACTTCTGGAAGGAAGAGGGATGGACATTCAGAGAAGACTTAAATTACTATGATTTCACACTTAACGAAGAAAATATAACAAGATTTAACAAATAAGGAGCAGTACAATGGCAGATAAGAACATGGAACAGGTAATGGAAAAGGCACAGGTGCTCATAGAGGCACTTCCGTATATACAGAGATTTAACAGAAAGATTATCGTTGTAAAGTACGGCGGATCTGCAATGGTTGACGAACAGCTTAAAAAGCAGGTGATCCAGGATGTCACACTTCTCAAGCTGGTCGGCTTCAAGCCTATCATCGTACATGGCGGCGGCAAGGAAATCAGCAAATGGGTAGGAAAGGTCGGTATGGAGCCTGTATTTGTAAACGGACTCAGAAAGACTGATGCCGATACAATGGAGATTGCCGAGATGGTACTGAATAAGGTAAACAAATCTCTCGTTACACTTGTTGAGGAGCTTGGTGTGCAGGCTGTCGGAGTAAGCGGCAAGGACGGTGGCCTCTTAAAGGTAAAGAAAAAGTATTCAAACGGAGAGGATATAGGCTTTGTCGGTGAAATCACTGATGTCAATCCAAAAATTCTTTATGACCTGTTAGAGAAGGACTTCCTTCCAATCGTGTGTCCAATCGGTCTTGATGACGAATACAATACATACAATATCAATGCAGATGATGCAGCATGTGCTATCGCCAGAGCAGTTTCAGCAGAAAAGCTTGCATTCCTCACAGATATCGAGGGTGTATATAAGGACCCTTCAGATAAGAATACTCTTATTTCAGAGCTTACAGTCTCAGATGCAAAGAAGCTTATAGGTGATGGTTTTATCGGCGGAGGTATGCTTCCTAAGCTCAACAACTGCATAGATGCTATCGATAACGGAGTTTCAAGAGTACATATTCTTGATGGACGTATCGCGCACTGCTTACTGCTTGAGATATTCACAAACAGAGGAATCGGAACAGCTATTCTTGGAGATTCGGAGGAGAAATTTAACAATGAGCAATAATATGGATAAACAGTCATACATTGATGAGGCAGAAAAGGAGCTTCTTCACACCTACAACAGATTTTCGCTTGTGCTTGATCACGGAGAGGGAGTACATCTTTATGATACAGACGGCAATGCATATCTGGACTTCGCTGCAGGAATAGCCGTATGTGCACTTGGATACAGCAATGAGCACCACAAGGAGGCATTAAAGGCACAGGTTGATAAGCTTTTACATACATCAAACCTCTACTACAATGCGCCTGTCATCGAGGCGGCAGACAAGGTACTTAAGGCAAGCAAAATGGACCGTATTTTCTTTACCAACAGCGGTACAGAGGCCATAGAGGGAGCTATCAAAGCAGCAAAGAAATATGCTTTCACAAGAGATGGTCATGCCGGACATGAGATAATTGCCATGAACCATTCCTTCCACGGAAGAAGCATCGGAGCGCTTTCTGTCACCGGCAATGCACATTATCAGGAGCCGTTTGAGCCACTTATGCCGGGAGTTAAGTTTGCGGATTTCAATGATTTAGAGAGTGTTAAGGCTCAGGTGACAGACAAAACCTGCGCCATTATTATGGAAACTATTCAGGGTGAGGGCGGTATTTACCCGGCAAAGAAGGAGTTTATCGAGGGAGTGAGAGCTCTCTGTGATGAAAAGGATATTCTTCTTATCCTTGACGAGATACAGTGCGGCATGGGCAGAAGCGGCGAGATGTTCGCATGGCAGAACTATGATGTAAAGCCTGATATCATGACCTGTGCGAAGGCACTCGGCTGTGGTGTGCCGGTTGGTGCCTTTCTCATGACACAGAGGGTGGCAGACAAATCCCTTGCACCGGGCGACCATGGTACCACATACGGCGGCAATCCGTTCGTAGGAGCCGCAGTGAGTGCAGTGTTTGATGAGTTTAAGCGTCTTGACATAGTAAGCCATGTAAAGGAGGTTGCACCTTACCTGGAGAAGAAGCTTGATGAGCTTGTTGCAAAATTCGACTGTCTCACAGCCAGAAGGGGTATGGGACTCATGCAGGGCGTGGAGTGCAGCCTTCCTGTAGGAAAGGTCTCAGCAGAGGCTTTAAATCAAGGCCTTATAGTCATTACGGCAGGCAGCAATGTGCTTAGATTTGTGCCTCCTCTTGTTATCGAAAAGAGTGATGTTGACGAAATGATAGAAAAACTTGAAACAACACTTGTAATACTGTCAAAAAGTCTGTAAAATAAAGAGGACATCGATTTCTCCTTTGAGATTATGATATTAATCAAAGGAGACCATATGAAAAAAATAATATTATTAAGTGCGTTTATTTTAACAATAGCGTTTGGCCTTTGCGGCTGTAAAAAGGATGATGCCACAGTTCATTTTGCTTCTGAAACGGAGCAGACTGCTGTGGTTTCAAGTGATGTAAACAGACAGACTGCCGATTCCAAGGAGAAGAAAGCTGCATCCGATGGAGAACAGGAGCAGAAGGCAAAAGACACAGCAGATGACACTGATGAATCTACTGAGTGGTGCGTCTATATCTGTGGTCAGGTTGCCAATCCCGGTGTATACAGAGTAAAGCCGGGCGCGAGAGTTTGTGAGCTCGTTGATATGGCAGGAGGCATGCTGGATACAGCTGACAAAAGCTTTTGGAATCTGGCATCAGAGCTGTATGATGGGCAGATGCTGTATTTCCCGACTGTAGAGGAGCTTAAGTCGGATCACATACCTGAGGGCACATATACCACCGGCATAGATGGCTCGCTGATGAAGGGCGGCGCTGAGGAGCATATAGGCGTAAAGGATGGCAAGCTCAATATCAATACCGCAACTGTCGAGCAGCTAATGGCTCTTTCCGGAATTGGTGAGAGCAAGGCAAAGAGTATTGTTGAAGATCGCGCCAAAAATGGATTGTTTTCTTCGATTGAGGATATCACGAGGGTGTCCGGCATCGGTGAAGCGATGTTTAATAAAATAAAAGATGATATAACAGTAAATTAGGAGTGTATAAATGGCAAAAAAAGTGCTGGTCGTTGACGACGAAAAGTTAATTGTAAAAGGAATACGTTTCAGTCTGCTGCAGGATGGTATGGAGGTAGACTGCGCATATGACGGTGCGGAGGCCTTTAATATGGCGAAGGCCAATTCATATGATATGATTCTTTTAGATGTCATGCTTCCAAAGATGGATGGCTTTGAGGTGTGTCAGGCAATAAGGGAGTTTTCTGATGTCCCGATTGTCATGCTCACTGCAAAGGGCGATGACATGGACAAAATTTTAGGACTTGAGTACGGCGCTGATGACTATATCACAAAGCCATTTAATATTCTTGAGGTAAAGGCCAGAATCAAGGCAATCATGCGGCGTACTTCACCGGAACGCGCACCACAGGTACAGTCATCTGTAATTGAAAAGGGTGATATCAAGCTCGACTGTGACAGCAGACGTCTGTTCATAAACGATAATGAAATCAATTTGACTGCAAGAGAGTTTGAACTGCTCGAGATTCTGATCAAAAATGAAAATAAAGTGTACAGTAGGGAGAGCCTTTTAAAGATTGTATGGGGCGAGGATTACCCGGGTGACGTGCGTACGGTTGATGTGCATGTCAGACGTCTTCGTGAAAAGATTGAGGCAAATCCAAGCGAGCCGAAGTACGTTCATACCAAGTGGGGTGTGGGATATTACTACAACCAGAAGTAATACTTTCAGAAAGGTTCTAAAATGTTTAAGAGTAAAGTACATTTTGCATTTTATAAGAGTCTGAAATCCAGGCTGATTTTCATGATTTTTGTTCTCGTTCTGGTACCGGAGGTGGTGCTGTGCTTCGGCATACTTAACACCTACGAGTCCAGAGCGGTTTCAATCCGCGAAAGTGAAGTGCTTAGTCAGGCAAAGATTCTCGCAAACAAGATATCCACAAGTAAATACTTTGATAAGGATGGCAGTGACTTGAGTAATATTGATGCTCAGATTGACACTCTTACTACTATATATGAGGGCCGTGTGCTCATAGTTGACAAGCATTTTAAGATTATTAAGGATACGTACAATTTAGATGATGGCAATACTATTGTCTCAGAGGAGGTTATCAAGACCTTCTCTGCTTCAGAGATTACTAACTATGATTCTAAAAACCACTATATCGAGCTTTCTGTTCCGATAAGCAATCCAAACGACAAGGATTCAAAGATAGAGGGAGCACTTGTTGTAAGTGTGTCGACGGACAATATATCGCTAAATATGTCGTATCTGACACAGATTGCTGTGACGGTTGCAATTATCGCAGGTGCGGTGGTGCTCTTTTTTGGTGTGCTTGTGCTTTTGCACCTTTTTGTTCCGATTAAGAAGCTTTCTGACGAGATATCAGATATTAAGGATGGCTTTGGAAAAGAGCAGCTGGATGTAGATGACTATGCGGAGACTGCTATAATAAGCAGGAATTTTAATGAGCTGATGAGCGGAATGAAGGTCATGGATGAGTCCAGACAGGAGTTTGTATCGAATGTGTCACATGAGCTCAAGACACCTCTTACTTCCATGAAGGTACTCGCAGATTCCATCAACAGCATGGGTGATGAGGCTCCGATTGAGATGTACAGGGAGTTCATGGGAGATATCACAAGCGAGATAGACAGAGAGACAAAGATAATAAATGACCTGTTATCACTGGTCAAGATGGATAAGTCGGCTGCCACGCTGAATATCGAGAGTGTTAATATCAATGACCTGCTCGAGCAGATTATGAAGAGACTTCAGCCGATTGCTGACAAGCAGCAGGTGGAGCTTGTACTCGAGAGCTTCAGACCGGTAACTGCAGAGATAGATGAGGTGAAGTTGACGCTTGCTTTTACAAACCTCATTGAGAATGCCATCAAGTACAATGACAATGAGACCGGTGGCTATGTTCATGTATCCTTAAATGCGGACCATCAGTATTTCTATCTGAAGGTAGAGGACAACGGTATCGGTATACCGGAGGAGTCCTTAGAGCACATCTATGAGAGATTTTATCGCGTGGACAAGTCGCATTCGAGAGAGATTGGCGGTACAGGTCTGGGACTTGCCATTACAAGAAGCTCTATTCTTATGCATAGGGGAGCTATAAAGGCTCACAGTGTGATGGGAGAGGGCACTACCTTTGATGTGCGTATACCGCTCAACTATATTGTATAGGAGGCTTGACGTGAAAAGAATAATTATATTCGTGCTCACTGCAGCAATTCTGCTCTCCATGGGCGGCTGCACAAAGAAAAAAGCAGACAATACGGTTGAGGTGTTTTGTCTGAATATGGATGTTACGAGCAGTGTGCCGGAGTCATATGTGCTTAGAAGCAAAAACTCAGATGTGGACAAGCAGGTGGATGAGCTTCTTGGAAGACTGCAGGATAAGCCTGAAGACTCAAGACTGCGCAAGGCGATTCCGGATGAGGTGTCTGTGAGAGGTCATGATGAGAATAACTATAACTGCACTGTGGATTTCAGCAAGGAGTATTATGACCTTACGGCTGCGCAGGAGGTGCTTTTGAGAGCTTCTGTAGTCCGCACGCTCACACAGCTGGATAGTATTTCATATGTGACATTTACCGTAAACAGTATTCCTCTTGTGGACTCGGATGATGAGATTGTCGGCAGCATGGCTGCTGATGATTTTGTCGAGAATCCGGGTGAGCAGATTAATACAAGTGTGAAGGAGACGCTCACGCTTTATTTTGCTGACAAGGATGGTACAGGGCTTGAGAAACAGACCAGAGTGATACATTACAGCTCAAATATAGCGCTTGAAAAGCTTGTTGTTGAGCAGCTTATTGAGGGGCCGAAGGGCTCTAAGCTCAAGGCAACTCTTCCGGGCACAACAAAGCTTATCAATGTGTCTGTGGCAGATAGAATATGCTATCTGAACTTTGACTCTTCATTCAGAAATACTATTGACAATAAGCTGACAGAGGATGTGGTGCTGTATTCGATAGTTAATTCACTCACCTCACTTCCTACTGTGGACAAGGTACAGATCTCGCTTGACGGTGAGAATGACGGCATGCTGCTTTATAATTACAAGCTAAGCGACATGTATGAGTTTAATAAGGATATAGTGGATTCTGATGATTCCACGGAAAAAACTGAAAAATAGAATAGATTGGATTAGATTAGGAGGAGAAGAGTATTAGTAAAAGACCGATGTTTTTATTTGCGTTGGTCTATACTGCAGGAACTGTTTCAGGTATGTATGGCAGGGGCTTTGGCTGTTTGGTTTTTGCCATGCTGGCTGTGGCTTTAATAGCTGAGTGTGTGGTGTCTAAGGGCAGTTTTTCCGGTGTCAGGCGCATAGTTGTTTTGCTTATCCTGACATCGTCAGCTGTTTTTGCCACAGCACAATTCAGATACGCTTCAGTGGATGAAAGCCGTGACAGCTATATGCAGTATATGACAGATGAAAAATCTGTCATCGTCTGGGGGAAGATTTATAAAACTGAATACAAGTATTTCTCATACAGGTATTATATGACGGACTGCGTAGTGCAGCCCGGGTACGGCAAGGCTTTTGGCAGAAAAATATCCTGTGGTGATGTCGTGGTATACTGTGACAGCAAAAGCGCACATCTGGGCGATTATATGAAAGCTAACGGCAAGATAGGCTTGTTTAAGTCTGCAACCAATGAGGGAGAGTTTGACAGAGAGCGCTTTTACCGCTCACAGGGAATTGATTTCTCGGTGAATGCAGACAGTATTAAGACAAGCGCCGGTAAACATGCATGGTATTACCACAGACTTGAAAAACTTCGTGATACGCTGTCAGCTTCACTTCTTGAGGTGACTGATGAGACAACGGCAGGAGTGCTTTCGTCCATGCTGCTTGGAGACAAGTCGTATCTGGATGATGAGATAAAGGATTTATACCAGGTCAGCGGTATTTCACATATACTGGCTATTTCCGGACTTCATATTTCTATAGTTGGCATGGCCTTTTACAAGCTTCTCAGAAAAAGAAGGGTGAGCTATACAGCGGCATTTGTCTGTTCTGCAGCACTTATACTAAGCTATGCTGTTATGACAGGAAATGCCGTGTCCACAAGGCGTGCCGTGGGGATGTTCATACTTACAATGCTTGCGGCAGCTTTAGGCAGATGCACAGATATGCTCAATTCTCTTGGCATCATGGTCATTTACCTGCTGTGGGACAATCCTATGGTTTTGGGATATGCCGGATTTGTGTTCTCGGTAGGGGCGATACTTGCTATAGGTATTGTGACGCCTGTGATGAGTGCACCTAAGGGCGGGAAATTCTGGGCATCAGTATCCATACAGCTTCCGATGCTTCCTGTTGTGGCTATGAACTATTATGAGCTGCCTCTTTTTGCGGTGTTTGTAAATCTCATTGTGATACCGGCTTTACCGGTCGTATTTATTTCGGGTCTGCTTGCGTCTGCCGCAGGCTGCTTTGGCGTGATGCCCGGCAAACTGCTGGTGTTTCCTGCATTTGCGGTGTTAAAGCTCTATGAGGTGCTTTGCGGTCTTGTTATGAAGCTTCCGGGGGCATCGGTTATCACAGGAGCTCCTGATGGATACAGGATTTTCCTTTTTTACGCTGTTATGAGTGGCTTTTTGGTGGCATTTTCGCTTAAAAAACGAGCCATAGAGTGTGACTCAAAAGAAAAAGGCCAAATCCTTTACAGTGTCCAAAGAGTGGTGTGTACAGCAGTCCTGCTTGCAATTTTACTTGTGAAGCCAAAAACTGCTGCGCAGCTTGATATACTTGATGTGGGGCAGGGAGATGGCATATTTTACCGATTTGAGTCAGGCACATGCATCTTTATTGATGGAGGAAGCTCTGACCGAAAACAGCTTGGCGATAATGTGATTATGCCGTTTCTTAAGTATAACGGCATACAGAGTATATCATACTGGTTTGTTTCACATGCAGACAGTGATCATATAAGCGGATTGTTTGAGGTGATAGACAGTGGGTATACTATAGAGCATATAGTTGTGGCAGAAGCGGCGACTAATGAGGAAGCTATGGAGGAGCTGCTTTTTAAAGCTAAGGAAGCAGGAATTGATATATGCCTTATGTCAAAGGGGGATTCGATTGAAATAAATGATGCATCAGGTTCGCGCAGTACTGCAAATGAAGAAGCTGATGGTATCATGTGCATGTATCCGGGGCCTTATGATACTGCCTTAGACAGAAACGATATGTGTCTTGTGCTGAAGCTCACGGATGGCAGGTTTAGTGGTATTTTCGGCGGAGATATATCATCTGAGGTAGAAAAGAAGCTTGTTAATGAGTATGGGGATGAGCTTTCTGTGGATTTTTACAAGGCAAATCATCATGGTTCCAAGTATTCAAGCTCTGCAGACTGGATTGAGGCTTTAAGCCCAAGGTGGGCTGCAGTATCATGCGCGGCAGAAAACCGCTATGGACATCCGGCTGATGAAGCCATGGATAGGCTTATGGATGCAAAGTGCCGTATTTTATACACAATGCAAAGTGGTCAGATTAAGTATAAAGAGAGTACTATATATGAAAACAATAGACAATGATATAAAAGCAGGAGATTTCAAAAAGGTTTATCTGCTGTATGGACAGGAGAGATACCTCATAAAACAGTACAGGGACAAGCTGATAAAGGCTATGGTCAGTGAGGGCGACAGCATGAACTTTTCATCGTTTGAGGGCGATGAAATCAACCAGAAGGAGATAATTGACCTGGCGGAGACACTTCCGTTTTTTGCGGATAAAAGAGTGATTCTTATAGAGGATGCAGGCATTTTTTCAAAGGCAGGCGATGAGCTTGGAGAGTATTTAAAGGATTCACCTGAGAGCACGCACTTTATATTTGTTGAGGAGAGCGTTGATAAGCGCTCAAAGCTTTATAAGGCGGCAGCCAAGTGCGGTAATCCTGTGGAGTTCAAGGAACAGACGGATGAGACACTTGCCAGATGGATAGGAATGAGGATTAGAAAAGATGGAAAGGGCATGAGTCAGGCTGCCTACAACAGCTTTATAGAAAAAACCGGCACAGATATGGAAAATATCGACAAGGAGCTTGAGAAGCTGCTGTGCTACTGCATGGACAAGGACGTGATTGAGCTTTCGGATGTTGAGGCTGTAACGACAGAGCAGATCACAAACAAGGTGTTTGAGATGGTTGATGCGATTGCATCACACAAACAAAAGCGTGCGCTTGAGCTGTATTACGATCTGCTGGCACTTAAAGAAC
>OOCX01002045.1_pt1 | contig 11295 bp, 7 predicted proteins | sample 1671231 | NCBI WGS metagenome assembly OOCX01 (sample SAMN06348135, study PRJEB24527) | human gut metagenome | biome: human gut; feature: ankylosing spondylitis patient; material: feces | host: Homo sapiens | place: China | collected 2015-10 | reverse complement strand
TTGACCACGCCTACCCGCTGGACTACGCCACCCAGTTTACCGCCGACTGCTATGCAGACGGCTCTACCCTGCTGACCATCCCGGACGCACAGGCAAAGTTTCTTGTCCGGCCGGAGGGCGCTGCCACCCTGCGCACCGTGCCTGCCGGGGTGACCGTGCTGCAGCAGCCGGTGCAGAACATCTATCTGGTGTCCACCTCTGCCATGGACTTGTTCCTCCATCTGGACGCGCTGGACAGCATTGCCCTTTCCGGCACCCGCGCCGAGGGCTGGTATCTGGATGAGGCAAAGCAGGCCATGCAGGCCGGGCGCATCGCCTACGCGGGCAAGTACAGCGCCCCGGACTACGAGCGCATCCTGACCGCAGAATGCGGCCTTGCGGTGGAAAATACCATGATCTATCACACCCCGGAGGTGAAGGAGCAATTAGAACGGTTCGGCATTCCGGTGCTGGTGGAGCGCTCCAGCTACGAGAGCAGCCCGCTGGCACGGATGGAATGGATCAAACTGTACGGTATCTTGCTGGGCAAAGAAGCCCTTGCCGAGGAGGTTTTTGCGCAGCAGGCGCAGCGCATTGCACCGCTGCTGGAGCAGCCCTCCGCCGGCAAACGCTGCGCGTTTTTCTCCATTACTTCCAGCGGCCTTGCCACTGTGCGCAAAAGCGGAGACTATGTGGCGCAGATGATCGGCATGGCCGGGGGCGAATATGTTTTTGCAGACCTTGCCGACAGCGGCAACAGTCTTTCCACCATGAATATCCCACTGGAGGATCTTTACGCTGGGGTCAAGGATGCCGATGTGCTTATTTATAACGGCACCATCGAGGGCAGCATCTCCACAAAAGAAGAACTGCTTGCCCGCTGCGCGTTGCTGGCAGAATGCAAGGCGGTGCAAAGCGGGAACATCTGGTGCACGACGCCCAGCTTTTTCCAGCAGAGCATGGCACTGGCAGATTTTATGCTGGACCTCCACGCTGTTTTTACCGGGGAGACTGCCGACCCCGACACCCTGCATTTTTTGACCAAAATTACCTGAGGAGCCGCTTATGACCAGCCGCAAACGCCTTATTTTTTCCTATTGCTGCCTTTCTCTGCTGCTGGCGATGCTGTTTGCCGTGAGCCTGTTCTGGGGCAGCGTTGCGCTTACCCCGCAGGCCGTGCTTGCAGCCCTGACCGGACGCGGACAGGACGCGCTGAGCGTAGGCATTATCACACAGCTGCGCCTGCCCCGCGCGGTGATGGCCGCGTTACTGGGCGCTGCGCTCTCGGCAGCGGGCTATCTGTTGCAGACCTTTTTTGCAAACCCCATTGCCGGCCCCTTTGTGATGGGCATTTCCAGCGGGGCTAAGCTGGCGGTGGCGCTGGTGATGGTGCTGTTTTTGAACTACGGCCTGCTGACAAGCTCTGCTGTGCTCATTCTGGCAGCCTTTGCGGGCGCTATGGCGGCCATGGCCTTTGTGCTGGCCGCTGCCCGCCGGGTGCAGCGCATGAGCATCCTTGTAATCTGCGGCGTGATGATCGGTTACATCTGCTCTGCCATCACCGAGTTTGTGGTGGCCTTTGCACAGGACAGCAGCATCGTCAACCTGCACAACTGGTCGCAGGGCAGCTTTTCCGGCATGACGTGGGGCAACGTGCGCACGGCAGCGCTGGTGGTGCTGCCCGCGCTGGCAGCGGCGTTCTGCCTTGCAAAGCCCATGGCCGCTTACCAGATGGGCGAAGCCTACGCCCGCAGTGTGGGCGTGGATGTGCGGCGGTTTTCCCGGCTGCTGGTGCTGCTTTCCAGCCTGCTGGCCGCCTGCGTTACCGCCTTTGCCGGGCCCATCTCCTTTGTGGGCATCGCGGTGCCGCACCTTGTCAAGCAGCTGCTGGGCAGTGCCCGCCCGCTGTATGTGCTGCCCGGGTGCTGCTTGGGCGGGGCGGCGTTCTGCCTGCTGTGTGATCTGATCGCCCGCAGCTTGTTTGCGCCCATGGAACTTTCCATCAGCGCGGTCACCGCTGTATTCGGCGCGCCGGTGGTCATTGGGCTGCTGCTGCGCCGCAACCGGGAGGATGTGCGATGAAGTACTCTGTTGAAACCAACGCCCTTGCCATCGGCTACGGCAAAGCTGCCCTTGCCCGGGATATCGCGCTGGGCGCTGCCAAGGGGCAGGTGCTGGCACTCATCGGCCCGAACGGCGCGGGCAAATCCACCCTGCTCAAAACATTGGCGGGGCAGCTGGCCCCTTTGGGCGGCGCGGTACTGCTGGACGGGCAGGAGCTGGCACGCATCCCCGGCAACGCCCGGGCGCAAAAGCTGGCGCTGATGCTGCCCCACACCCGCCGCACCGAGTTGACCACCTGCTTTGAGTTTGCGGCGGCAGGACGCATCCCCTACACCGGGCGGTTGGGCATCCTTTCCGCCGAGGACAAAAAGCAGGTACAAAACGCGCTGGAGCTGGTGGGCGCGGCGCATCTGGCCAACCGGGACTTTAACTGCGTCAGCGATGGGCAGCGGCAGCGCATTCTGCTGGCGCGGGCAGTCTGTCAGCAGCCGCAGGTGCTTCTGCTGGACGAGCCCACCTCTTTTCTGGATATCAAGGGCAAGATCGAACTGCTGACCATTTTGCAAAAACTGGCGCATGAGCAGCAGCTTGCGGTCATCGTGACCCTGCACGAGCTGGACATGGCGCAGAAGATCGCGGACGTGGTGGTCTGCGTTTCGCCGCACGGCGTCTCTGCGCCCATGTCCCCGGCACAAGCCTTTGCCCGGGAAAATATCAGAGCGCTCTACGGCCTGACCGAGGAACAGTACAGCGCTGTTTTTGACCCGCCAAAGCCGGAAAAGCCGCAATTTGAGCACTATGTGCGCAGCGGGCAGAAGCTGCTGCGTTGCGGGTACACCACCGGCACCTGTGCGGCGCTGGCCGCTGCCGGAGCTGCCCGGCTGCTGCTGACCGGCACAGCACCGGAAACCGTCGCCCTGCGCACGCCGAAAGGCATTGTGGTAGAGGTTGCCCCCCTGTTCTGCCGCACCGTTGCCGAGGGTGCGGAATGCGCCATTGAAAAGGACGGCGGCGACGATGTGGACGTGACCACCGGTCTGCCGGTGACCGCCACGGTGACGCTGCTGCCCGGCACGCCCGAGATATGTATTACCGGCGGCGCGGGAGTGGGCCGGGTGACGAAGCCCGGGCTAGACCAGCCGGTTGGGCAGGCCGCCATCAACCATGTGCCCCGGCAGATGATCACCGAGGCGCTGCGCCGGGAGGCGGAAGCCGCCTGTTACCCCGGCGGCTTTGCCGTGACTATCTCCATCCCCGGCGGCAAGGAGGTAGCCCGACGCACCTTTAACCCCCATATCGGGGTGGAGGGCGGGCTGTCGGTGCTGGGCACCAGCGGCATTGTAGAACCCATGAGCCAGCAGGCCATTCTGGACACCATCCAGCTGGAGATGAATCAGGCGGCGCTGCGGGCAAAGGACCACCGGCGGCTCATCCTTGCCCCGGGCAATTACGGGTTGGACTATCTGCACGAAACGTATCCGCAGTTTGCCACCATCCCGGTGGTCAAGACGTCCAACTTTATCGGAGATACGCTGGATATGGCAGCGGCGGCGCACTTTGAACAGGTGCTGCTGGTGGGACACATCGGCAAGCTGTGCAAGCTGGCGGGCGGCATTATGAACACCCATTCCCACACGGCAGACTGCCGCACGGAACTGTTCTGCACCCATGCTGCCCTGTGCGGTGCTGACCGGAAGGTGTGCACTGCGCTGTACAATGCAGCCACCACGGATGCCTGTCTGGAGATTCTGGACACTGCCGGGCTGCGGAAACCGGTGCTGCAAAGCCTGCTTGCCGCCATCCAGCTGCATCTCGACCGCCGCGCGGGCGGGGCGTTCCGGGTGGGCGCCGTGCTGTTTTCAAACCAGCATGGCCCGCTGGGACAGACCGAAACTGCCGCCCGTCTGCTGAACGAATGGAAGGAGTAACGCACATGGTACATTTTGTAGGTGCCGGGCCCGGCGCACCGGATCTGATCACCCAGCGCGGCGCAGCATTTTTACAGGCCGCAGACTGCATTATTTACGCAGGCAGTCTGGTCAACCCGGCACTGCTGGGGCTGGCAAAGCCGGGCTGTGCCATCTATAACAGCGCCGAAATGACGCTGGAGCAGGTGCTGGACGTGATGCGCCGGATGGAAGCTGCCGGTAAAAGCACTGTGCGGTTACACACTGGCGACCCCTGCCTGTACGGTGCCATCCGGGAGCAGATGGATGCACTGGATGCAGACGGCATTTGTTACGATGATACCCCCGGTGTTTCCAGCTTTTGCGGCGCTGCCGCTGCGCTGAACGCCGAGTATACCCTGCCCATGGTCAGCCAGACGGTCATCATCACCCGCATGGAGGGGCGCACCCCCGTACCGGAGCGGGAAAGGCTGGCAAGCCTTGCCGCCCACGGCGCAACCATGGTGATCTTCCTGTCCATCGGGCTGATTGACAAGGTGCAGACGGCGCTTTTGCAGGGTGCGTATACACCGGACACCCCCGCCGCCGTGGTGTACAAGGCCAGCTGGCCGGAAGAAAAAATCGTGCGGTGCACAGTTGGTTCTTTGGCTGAGAGCACCCGTGCAGCGGGCATTACCAAGACGGCACTTATCGTAGTGGGAGATTTTCTCGGCACGCAGTACGAGCGCAGCAAGCTGTACGACCCCGCCTTTACCACCGAGTTCCGCAAAGGAGAACCGGTATGACCCGCGCTTACCTTGCCTTTACGGAAACTGGCCTTGCGCTAGCAAAGCGTCTGGCCGTCGCCTTGCCCGGCAGTGTTGCCCGGTGCGGGCGGGATGGTGTTTCTCTTGCAGAATGGGCAAGCGCACAGTTTGTGCATTCTGATGCGCTGATATTTGTAGGAGCTGCGGGTCTTGCAGTGCGGGCCATCGCGCCCCACTGCAAGAGCAAGACTACCGACCCGGCTGTGGTAGTGGTGGACGAATGCGGGCGGTTTGCCGTGCCCATTCTGTCCGGACATCTGGGCGGCGCGAACGATCTTGCGCGGGCCATTGCCGCTGTATGCGGAGCCGTGCCTGTGATTACCACCGCCACCGATGCCCACGGCATTTTTGCGGTGGACGAGTGGGCAAAGCACCAAAACTGCATGGTACTGGAGCCGGAACGCATCAAGCTGGTCAGTGGCAAATTACTGGCCGGGCAGCCGGTATATTACCGGGCTGATTTCCCGGTAATGGGCACCGTGCCCGCAGGGTTATTCCTCGCTGATACCCCGGAAAAAGCCGACTTTGCACTCACCCTTTGCCCCACCGGGCAGGCACTGCATCTTGTGCCGCGCATCGGAGTGCTGGGCATCGGCTGCAAGCGGGGCACAAGTGCTGAAACGCTGGAAGCTGCCTTTGCCGCCTTCTGCACCCGGTACGGCTTTGCTGCGCGGGCAGTCACCGCCGCCGCAAGCATCGACCTAAAGCAAAACGAGCCGGGCTTGCTGGCCTTTTGTCAGGCGCACGGCTGGCCGGTGCGGTTTTACTCTGCCGCACAGCTGCGCAGCGTGCCCGGACAGTTCACCCCCTCCCCTTTTGTACAGAGCGTGACCGGGGTAGACAATGTCTGCGAGCGAGCGGCTGTGCTGGACGCAGGCGGCAGCCTGTTTTACCCAAAATTTGCCTGCAGCGGCGTGACCTTTGCGCTGGCGTACAGGCCCTTTGCCCCGGACTGGAGGTGGCAGAATGATTGACGTGATGGAAATTGACATCGTCCGTCCCGAGAAGGTGGTCTATGTCGTGGGGCTTGGCCCAGGCGAACCTTTTTATATGACCCAGCAGGCCGCGAACACGCTGGAAAGCGTTGACGCTATCTGCGGGTATAAGGTCTACCTTGACCTCATCCGCGATGAATTCCCCTGCGAGGAATACTATGCCACCGGCATGACGCAGGAGCTTGACCGCTGCCGCTGGGCGCTGGAAAAAGCACGCACCGGCAAGCGGGTGGCGCTGGTCTGCTCCGGCGATGCCGGGGTGTACGGCATGGCAAGTCCCCTGCTGGAACTTACCCCGGACTACCCGGATGTTGCCGTGGAAGTCGTGCCCGGGCTGACCGCTGCCCTCAGCGGCGGGGCAGTGCTGGGCGCACCGCTGGCGCACGATTTTTGCGTCATTTCCCTTTCCGACCGGCTGACCCCGTGGGAGGTCATCGAGAAGCGGCTGGCTTGCGCCGCTATGGGAGATTTCTGCGTTGCGTTGTACAATCCCTCCTCCAAGGGCAGGCCGGACTATCTGGCAAAGGCGGTGTGCATCCTGCTGGAAAACGGCAAAAGTGCCGATACCGTCTGCGGCATCGTGCGCAACATCGGCCGGGAGGGTCAGACCGCCCGAATCCTGACCCTTGCCCAGCTGAAAGACACTGCGGTGGATATGTTTACCACCGTGTACATCGGCAACGCCGCCACAAAGCAGCTGGGCGGCAGAATGGTCACCCCACGGGGGTACCGCAGATGAAGGCAGTGGTTTTCAGCGGCACTACCGAGGGGCGGGTGTTCTCCCGGCAGCTGGCGGCGCTGGGAGCGGAGGTTCTGGTCAGTGTTGCCACCCCGCTGGGTGCAGAGGAACAGGGCAAAGCGGACGGCATCTCCGTGCACTGCGGGCGGCTGACCCCCGAGGAAATGGCCGCTCTTTTACAGGGCGCTGCTCTGTGCGTGGACGCCACCCATCCCTACGCGGTGGATGCCACCAAAAACATCCGGGCTGCGTGTGCCGTGGTCGGGGTGGAGTACCACCGGCTGCTGCGGGAAGAAAGTCCCTTGCCTGCCGGGAGCATGGTATTTGCCACCGCCGCCCATGCCGCTGCATTTCTGGCCGGGTGCAGCGGCAATGTGCTGCTGGCTACCGGCGCAAAAGAGCTTGCCGCTTTTGCGGCGCTCGGGCCGGAGCGGCTGTTCCCCCGGGTGCTGCCCACGCGGGAGGGCATTGCCGCCTGCGAGGCCGCCGGTATCCCGCACAGAAACATCATTGCCATGCAGGGGCCATTCAGCTATGCGCTGAACTGCGCTCTGATGGAACAATTCTCCATCCGGTATCTGGTCACCAAGGACGGCGGTGCTGTGGGCGGCTTTGCCGAAAAAGCACAGGCCGCGCAGAACACCGGTGCACAGCTGATCGTGGTGCGTCGCCCGGCTGAAAACGGACAAACTGCTGCACAAATTCTGGCACGCTGCAAGGAGGTTCTGGTATGATTTCTCTGATCGGAATGGGCTCCGGCTGCCCGGAAAGCCTGACCGCGCAAGGGTTGGCTGCACTGCAAAGCGCAGGGCTGATTCTTGGGGCAAAGCGCCTGTTGGAGCATTTACCGGCGGGGTGCACTGACAACTGCAAAGCCGTGTATAAGCCGGAGGATATCCTTGCGTGTCTTACTGCACAGCCGGATACGGACACCGCTGTTTTGTACAGCGGCGACACCGGGTTTTACTCCGGTGCGGCAAAGCTGCTGCCCCTGCTGCGGGCTATGGGTTACTCTGTCCGGGTGCTGCCCGGGCTTTCCAGCGTGCAGCTTTTAGCCGCAGCAGTGGGGCGCCCTTGGCAGGACTGGAAACTGGTATCGGCCCATGGTCGTGCCTGCGACCCCATAGCCGAGATTTTAGCGCATCCACAGGTGTTTTTCCTCACCGGCGGCGGGGACACCCCTGCCACCCTTTGCGCCAAACTGACCGCCGCCGGGCTGGGTGCTGCCCACGCCCTTGTGGGCGAAAACCTTGGCACCCCTGCAGAAGCCATCCGCTTTGGCCTTGCCCGGGAACTGGCAGAGCAAACCTTTGCACCGCTGAGCGTATTGCTCATCGAGCGGGAGGCTTTACCGCCCCGCCGCACCCCCGGTCTACCGGATGAGGCTTTTATCCGGGGCGCTGTGCCCATGACAAAGCAGGAGGTGCGCGCCGCCGCGCTGGCAAAGCTGGCGGTCACCCCCGCGGACACCCTATGGGACGTAGGCGCTGGCACCGGCAGCGTGAGCGTGGAGCTGGCGCTTGCCGCCCCTGCCGGGCAGGTATATGCCGTAGAGTGTGACCCGAAAGCCTGTATACTTATCCAGAAAAACCGTGAGAAATTCGCAGTTTATAATCTAACCCTGATCGAGGGCAAAGCCCCTGAAGCTTTGGACATGCTGCCCGCCCCGGATGCTGTATTTATCGGCGGCACAAAGGGCAATATGGACGCTGTTATAGACGCCGTGCTGCACAAAAATCCAGTTGCCCGGCTGTGCGTTGCCGCCATTGCGCTGGAAACGCTCAGTGCTGCCGTGGCTGCCCTGACCGCCCACGGCCTTGCCGCCGAGGTGACACAGATCGCCGTCAGCCGCACAAAAACGGCGGGCAGTCTGCATTTGCTGATGGCTAACAACCCGGTGTTTCTCATTATGGGGGCACGGACATGATGCAGTTTCTCATCGCCGCGCCGCGCTCCGGCAGCGGCAAGACCACCGTTACCTGTGCCGTGTTGACCGCCTTGCAGCGGCGCGGGACTGACCCTTGCGCCTTCAAATGCGGGCCGGACTACATCGACCCTATGTTTCACCGCAGCGCGCTTGGGGTTGAAAGCCACAATTTAGACCTCTACCTCTCTGCCCCGGATACGGTGCGCACGCTTTACGCCCGGTATGCCGCCGGGCACGGCGCTGCCGTATGCGAGGGTGCCATGGGCTTTTACGACGGGCAGGGACTGACAACCCGTGCAAGCGCTTGGGAGCTGGCCGATACGCTGGCGCTGCCGGTGCTGCTGGTAGTGCAGCCAAAAGGGGCAAGCATCACCCTTGCCGCCGAGCTGCGGGGGCTTTTGCAGTTCCGCACGCCCAGCCATATCGTGGGCATTCTGCTTAACGATTGCTCTGAAGCCTTGTACAAAACGCTGCGTCCAATGCTGGAAGCCGAGACCGGTCTGCCGGTGGTGGGGTATCTGCCCCATCTGCCGGGGTGCGTCATCGAAAGCCGCCACCTCGGGCTGAAAACCGCCGGAGAGATATCGGACTTACAGCAAAAGCTGGGCAAGCTTGCCGATGCCCTTGTGCTGGACTGGGCACAGCTGGCAGTGTTGACCGACCGCCCTGCCCCGGCTGCGCCGCCACTTCCTACGCCGTGCGCACCCGCCGTGCGCATTGCCGTAGCGCGGGATGAAGCCTTCTGCTTTGCCTACGCTGAAACGTTGGACGCCTTGCGGGATGCGGGTGCAGAGCTTGCATTTTTCAGCCCGCTGCGGGATGCCGCCCTGCCGGAAAATATCGGCGGGTTGTACCTGCCCGGGGGTTACCCGGAGCTGTACGCCCGGCAGCTGAGTGAGAACATCGCCCTGCGTGCTGCTATCCGGGACGCAGGGCAAGAGGGGCTGCCCACCGCTGCCGAGTGCGGCGGCTTTCTGTACTTAGGGCAGACGCTGGAGGGCACAGACAGCAAGGTTTACCCCATGACGGGTGTGCTGCCGGGCAGCGGGCACAACACCGGGCGGCTGGTGCGCTTTGGCTATGCCGCCATGACGGCAAAGGCCGACAGTATGCTTTTCCACGCTGGAGAAACGCTGCCCGTCCATGAATTCCACCACTGGGATTCCTCCGAAAATGGCGCAGACTTTTCTGTGTGCAAAGCTAAAAAAAGGCAGTGGGAATGCGGCTTTGCAAGCGCAAATTTGTACGCCGGTTTCCCGCATCTTTACTGGGCGGGCACTGCCCTGCCCCGCCGCTTTGTACAGACGGCGCAGCACTTTTTAAAACACAAAGGATGACGAAAATGACCGAAGCTGAACTGATGCAGCTGCTTGCTGCCATCACCCCGCCGGACGAAACCGCCCGCGCCGCCGCCCATACCCACTGGGCCAGCCTTGCCAAGCCCTTGGGTGGGCTGGGCGCACTGGAGACCCTGCTGGAAGATGCCGCTGCGCTGACCGGCACGGCGCAGTTTGATTTTTCCCGCCGGGCGGTGGCGGTGCTCTGTGCAGACAACGGCGTGGTGGCGCAGGGCGTAAGCCAGACCGACCAGAGCGTGACCCGCGCCGTAGCCGAGAACCTTGCCGCGCGACGCACCAGCGTCTGCCGGATGGCGCAGGCGGCGCACTGCGATGTGCTGCCGGTGGATATGGGCATTGCCGGTACGCCGGTGCCCGGCGTGCGGGACTGCCGCATTGCCGCCGGAACTGCGGACTTTACCAAAGGCCCCGCCATGACACGCGCCGAGGCGGTGGAGGCTATTGGCCGAGGCATCACCCTGACCCGGCAGCTTGCCGCCGAGGGTTACGGGCTGGTGGCCACCGGCGAGATGGGTATTGGCAACACCACCTCCTCCAGCGCCGTAGCCGCCGTGCTGCTGGCACAGCCGGTGCAGACCATGACCGGGCGCGGTGCAGGGCTTTCCGACGCAGGGCTTGCTCGCAAGGTGGACACCATCCGGCGGGGCATTGCCTGCAATGTCCCCAACCCCGATGATGTATTGGACGTACTGAGCAAGCTGGGCGGCTTTGATATCGCCGGGCTGTGCGGGATGTTTCTGGGCGGGGCGCTGGCGGGTGTGCCCGTGCTGATGGATGGCTTCATCAGCGGGGTGGCAGCGCTGTGCGCCGTGCGGCTGTGCCCGGCAGCATCCAAGGCCGTGTTTGCCAGCCACTGCTCCACCGAGCCTGCCGCCCGGCTGGTGCTGGAAGCGCTGGGCAAAACACCCCTGCTCACCGCCGGGCTGCATCTGGGCGAGGGTACCGGCGCAGTGGCCAGCATCCCGCTGTGGGATATGGCGCTGGCAGTATACGAGAGCTGCTATTCCTTTGCGGAGGGCGGCATTGCGCCGTATATGCCCCAATGCTGACGCTGGTGCTGGGCGGCGCTGCCAGCGGCAAAAGTGAATACGCCGAAGCCCTTGTGCTGCGCTGCGGTTTGCCGCGGTACTATCTGGCTACCATGCAGGTGTGGGATGCCGAGTGCGCCGCCCGGGTAGAAAAGCACCGCAAAATGCGCGCTGCGAAGCAGTTTACCACCATCGAGTGCCCGCTGCATTTAGAGACGGTGCATTTGCCCCGCAGGGGCACGGCGCTGCTGGAAGACTTAGGCAATTTGACCGCTAACGAGCTGTACGACCCCGCCGGGGCGGGCGATGCCGCCGCCGCGCACATTTTGCAGGGGCTGGATGCCCTTGCAGCGCAGTGCGAAAATTTAGTTATTGTCTCTAACGAGGTTTTCAGTGGCGGCGCGGACTATGCCGGAGACACGGACCGCTATCTGCTGGCGCTGGCGCGGGTGAACAACGCCCTTGCCGCCCGGGCAGACGCCGTGGTACGGG
>OOCX01002042.1_pt1 | contig 11320 bp, 3 predicted proteins | sample 1671231 | NCBI WGS metagenome assembly OOCX01 (sample SAMN06348135, study PRJEB24527) | human gut metagenome | biome: human gut; feature: ankylosing spondylitis patient; material: feces | host: Homo sapiens | place: China | collected 2015-10 | reverse complement strand
GGCAATACTGGGAGTTCTTCGGAGGCGCTCTGATTCTGATCGGTGTAAAGGTGCGCGATAATTCCCGACTTGTGAACAAACATCTGTCCGAATTACTGAACGAACAGAAACTCTATCATATCGTTGCCATCAAACGGCAGAACGAGACCATTATTCCCCGTGGTACGGATCGTATAGAATCGGGAGATATCGTTTTTTTTACAACGACTAAAAGCCATATCGAAGACGTCCGGTTGCATGCGGGCAAGCGAGACCCCGAAGTAAAGAAAGTCATTATTATGGGTGGAAGCCGTATTGCGATCCGTACCTGCCAGTACCTTCCGAACAATATCCGTGTAAAAGTAATCGAGACTAACAAAGAAAAGAGTCACCGTATAGCTGAGGTTGTCCCTGGAAATGTCTTGATCATCAATGGAGACGGACGCGATACCGATCTGTTGATGCAGGAAGGGATCAAAGATGCACAGGCATTTATCGCACTGACGGATAATTCGAGTACGAACATCTTGGCTTGTCTGGCTGCTAAACGCGCCGGAGTATTCAAGACTATCGCTAAGATCGAAAATATCGACTACATACCTTTAGCGGAGAGCATGGACATCGGCTCGGTTATCAATAAGAAACTGATTGCTGCCAGCCATATCTACCAATTCCTGTTGGATGCAGACGTGTCGAACGTGAAGTGTTTAACTTTTGCCAATGCAGATGTGGCGGAACTTGTTGCCCGTCCCGATTCGAAAATTACCCGTAAGCAGGTAAAAGATCTGAATCTTCCGAAAGATTTGACGTTGGGCGGATTGATTCGTGACGGTGAGCCTATGATGATCAAGGGTGATACACATATCCAAGCTTATGACCACGTTGTGGTGTTCTGTTTGGATACGGCTATGCGTAAATTGGAGGACTACTTTAATTAATTGTCAATGGACAACTCTGGGTTGTCTCTTTTCTCTGTTCAATGTGTCAATTGTTAATAGCATATTATGCTGAACATTCGTTTTATAATTAAGATGTTAGGGATGATGTTCATCCTTGAGACGTTGTTTATGCTGGCTGCAACGGCAGTCGCTTTCTTATATGAAGGAAATGACTTCTATCCGCTTCTTCAGTCGAGTGGTATCATGTTCGGAACGGGAGTCCTTTTTATGCTGATCGGACTACGAGCCAATGAACATACGGCCGGGCGCAGGGAAGGGATGCTGACTGTTACATTAACTTGGGCTCTTTTCTCCCTTTTGGGGATGTTACCATTCTATTTAGGTGGCTATATAGATAATGTGACGGATGCTTATTTCGAAACGATGTCTGGTTTTACGACGACAGGCTCTACCATATTGACCGATATCGAAGCTCTTCCGCACGGGATATTGTTTTGGCGGAGCCTTACGCAATGGCAGGGCGGTATTGGAATGATCGTGTTTACCGTAGCGCTGATGCCTATTATCGGAGGTGGGGCTACCCAGATGTTCAATGCCGAGACTCCGGGTATCACGCACGAACGTTTCCGTCCGCGTGTTACCCAGGTGGCCAAGCGCCTGTGGGGAGTTTATTTGTTCCTGACCATTATCCTTATTGGTCTTTTATGGGCGGGTCCAATGGACTTGTATGACGCTGTCAATCATGCGCTCACTTGTATTTCTACAGGTGGCTATTCCACGAAAAATGCCAGTATCGCTTACTGGGACTCTGCCTATATCGAATATACAATTACGATTTTTATGTTTATCGGTGCGACCAATATTACTTTGATATATTTCTTTTTTAACGGTAGGCCCAAGAAGTTATTTGCGGATGAAGAAACACGCTGGTTTTTCTGGTTCGTACTGATTATTACGGCAATATCGACAGTCTGGATCATGTATAAAGGAATTGTGGACGATTTTGGTACAGCTTTTAGGCAAACGGTATTCCAGGTCGTGACATTGGTGTCTACATGTGGGTTTGCAACGGTCGATTATATTCCGTGGGGACCGTTTTTCTGGCTGTTAGCGCTAGTTCTGATGGTGGTATGTGGTTGTGCTGGCTCTACTTGTGGAGGTTTGAAAATGGGCCGTTTTGTGATTTTGACCAAGAACCTCTTTAATGAGTTTAAGAAGCAGACGCATCCACATGCCATTATTCCGGTACGAATGAACGGGCATGCTGTTTCTGGTGATATCGTCCACCGGGTATTGGCGTTCGCTTTTGCCTATATTGCTTTAATATTTGTCAGCTGTATGGTGCTGATGATCGATGGGGTAGGATTTGAGGAGACGATCGGGGCTACTATCTCTTCGATCAGTAACGTTGGACCGGGACTTGGTAGTCTGGGACCGGTCGGAAACTATGCTGATGTTCCGGTGGTATCGAAATGGTTCTTGTCTTTTCTGATGATGGTCGGACGTTTGGAGATCTTTACGGTGCTGACAATCTTGTTGCCGGGGTTTTGGAAACAATAATACCAAAAAAGATAGTTCGGATATACGCTTTTGTCTAATTTTGCGTTATAATAGGTGCGAATCATAAAGACGTAAGATACATGATAGAATATATCAAGGGAGAGATAGTAGAACTGACACCGGCCAGGATGATCTTGGAATGTGCCGGAATCGGTTATGAACTGAATATCTCCTTGAATACATATACTTTTTATAATGGGAAACCGACCGGGAAGATTTACGTGTACGAAGTGATACGTGAGGATGCCCATTTGCTTTTTGGCTTTGCAGGAAAAGATGAGCGCGAACTGTTTCTGATGTTGACTTCCGTGTCGGGAGTCGGTCCCAATACTGCCCGGATGATCCTTTCTTCCCTGTCACCATCCGAATTGATCCGGGTGATTGCAGATAAGAACGAAACAGCTCTGACGTCAGTCAAAGGAATCGGATTGAAAACAGCTCAACGTATTCTAGTTGATCTCAAAAACAAGGTAAAGCCGATAGAGGGAATGACAGTGACAGGTGGCTCCTCTTCTGTCGCTGCCAGTGGTGCTGTCACAGAAGAAGCAGTGGCGGCATTGGTTATGCTTGGATTCCAGAAGGCCGCTTCGCAAAAGGCGGTTAACTTGATATTGAAAGGTTCGCCTGCACTGGCTGTCGAGCAGGTCATTAAAACAGCCCTAAGAATGCTTTAAGCAATGGATAATTGGCAATTGGCAATTTAGGAGAATTTGGAATTGTCGGTTGTCATTGTCTGTTGTCAATTGTCAATTAACATGAGAAGGACACTGAAATTTATACTCTGGATAACAATTCTACTGTTTGGTGCAGGTCTGTATTCTATGAATACGGATTTTCTGGCCTATGAGATGTCGTTGCCGGATACTGAACAGCCGGTCGTTCCGGATGATACGGTGCCGAAGGTGCGCACCCGCTTTCCGGTAGCTAAGACGGTCCCTGAAGAATATCAGGATCTTACCAAGCAATCACCTGCTGACTTGAAGACGCCGGATAACGTGAAATCAGTGGTCGAATATGATATCAGAACCGGGACGTATGTAGTCCGTACCAAGTTAGGTGATGCCGATCTGACTACTCCTATTTCGTTGACCCCTGAGGAATACCAGGATTATAGTTTCCAAAAATCCGTTCAATCCTACTATCGCCAGAAAAACGAGGAAGAATTTCAAAAGGCGGCTAATAAGCAGTTCAACTTAGCTGATATGCAGTTCAATATCGGTGCGGCGGAACGTATCTTTGGGCCGGGCGGTGTCCGGGTGAAAACGCAAGGTTCGGCCGAAGTGGAGTTAGGCTTGAAGCAGAATAAAACCAAAAATCCCTCTTTGCCGGAACGTGCTCGTAACCGTACCTTCTTTAATTTCGATGAGAATGTTCAATTGAATGTACAGGCATCGGTTGGTAGCAAAGTGAATTTCGATATGAACTATAATACCGAAACCTCTTTTGATTTCGACTCCAAAAAACTGAAATTAGCTTATACCGGGGAGGAAGATGAAATTATCAAGTCGCTGGAAGCCGGAAATGTAAGTATGACAACCAGTAACTCCCTAATCAACGGAGGAGCAGCCCTGTTCGGTATGAAAGCGGATCTCCAGTTCGGGAAGCTGCGAGTCAATGCGTTGTTTGCACAGCAGGAGTCGGAATCGAAAACGGTCAGTTCTAAAGGGGGCGTGCAGACAAAACCTTTCGAATTGACGATTGACCAGTATGACGAGAATCGTCACTTTTTCCTGTCACACTATTTTCGCGACCGCTATGATGAGGCGGTGAAGAACCTGAATACGATTTCCTCTCCCGTCACGATTAGCAAGGTGGAAGTTTGGGTGACAAACAAACGGGCTACTTATGACCAGGCGCGTAACGTGGTCGCTTTTGCTGATCTGGCCGAGCATGATAATATTTCGAATACGACGGTCGTTTCTCCTTCGGGGGCGCTGTCTATCCCCTATAATAATACGAATACATTATATAATACCCTTAACCAGCAATTTACCGGTGCTCGTGATATCAGCACGGTAAATCAGGCGTTGGGAGGAACTTTTGTTAACGGTACGGAGTATGAAGAAGTGGAAAGTGCTCGTTTGCTGGATGCGTCCGAATATACGGTCAATACGAAGTTGGGGTATATCTCGCTGAAAACACAGTTGCAGGCAGATGAGGTATTGGCTGTCGCTTACAATTATACTTATTCGGATGGAAAGACTTATCAGGTTGGTGAGTTCTCGACTGACAATCCTTCATCGGCTGCCTCTTGCCTGTATGTGAAGTTGTTGAAAGGAATTACCATGTCGCCTGATATGCCTTTTTGGGACCTGATGATGAAAAATATCTATTCATTAGGAGCTTACTCTGTCCAAAAAGAGAAGTTCAAGTTGAATATCATGTATCAAAGCGATACAACCGGTACGTATGTCAACTATTTGCCGGAAGGGGCGATTGCCAACCAAATCTTGTTACGAGTGCTGAACCTGGATAGCTATGATTCCAACAATCAGCCGCATCCGGATGGTATATACGACTTTATTGAAGGTGTGACCGTCCTTGCCGATAATGGGAAAATTATTTTTCCAAGTGTGGAACCATTCGGCTCCTATCTGCGTAAAAAGATTAACAATGATGCGATTGCTGACAAATATGTATTCCAGGAACTCTACGACTCGACATTGACTGTCGCCAGACAGATTGCTGAAAAGAATAAGTTCAAACTGGAGGGGGAATACAAAGCCTCTTCGGGTGCCGAGATACAGTTGGGAGCTTCCAACGTAGCGCGAGGTTCAGTGAAAGTAACGGCTGGCGGAGCGATATTAACCGAGAATGTAGATTATACTGTTGACTATACTTCCGGCGTGGTAACGATCCTGAACGAAAGTATTATTTCTGCAGGCACGCCGGTCAGTGTCTCGCTGGAAAACCAGACAGCCTATAACATGCAGCGTAAGACCATGATGGGATTGGACTTGAACTATCAGTTCAACCCGAATCTGATGGTAGGCGCTACCATCATGCACATGTCCGAAATGCCGTTGACCACCAAGACGACGATGGGCGACGAAGCGATAAAGAATACGCTCTGGGGTGTCAATATGGCTTATAAGGGCGAGAGTCAGTGGCTTACCAATATGTTCGACAAGCTGCCGTTGCTGAACCTAAGCAAACCCAGCCAGATATCTTTCAATGCGGAGTTCGCTCATTTGATTGCCGGGCATTACGAAAACAAGAACACGGGGGGATATTCGTATCTGGATGACTTCGAGTCGACACAGAGCAATTTCGACCTCTCCGACCCTTATCCCTGGCAGTTGTCCAGTGTGCCTTATGACGATGGTACGCCCCAATTGTTCCCGGAAGCCGGGCTGACCAATAATATCGATTACGGGAAAAGTCGTGCTTTGCTCGCTTGGTACACGATCGACGGATTGTTCACGCGTAAAAATTCTTCTTTGCGTCCGAAATATATTACGACAAAAGATTTGTCCAACCATTATGTCCGTGCTATCGAGACGAGAGAGTTGTTCCCGCAACGGCAGCAAAGCATGAGTGAAAGTAATACGTTGACAGTTCTGAACATGGCTTACTATCCGCAGGAACGCGGACCGTATAACTTGGATGCCGATAATATTAATCCTGACGGAACATTGCAAAACCCGGAAAAGCGTTTCGGTGGAATGATGCGAAAGATAGACCAGAGTGACTTTGAGACGGCGAATGTCGAATATATCGAATTTTGGATGCTCGATCCGTTCATTTATGATCGTCAGACAACAGGGGGGGATCTGTATTTTAATTTGGGTGAGATATCGGAAGACATATTGAAGGATGAAAAGAAGTTCTTCGAAAACGGATTGCCAATCGATGGCGATACGTCTAAGGTCGATTATACTGTTTGGGGTAAGGTTCCAAAACAGCAGAGTACAGTTTATGCCTTCGACAATACGGCAGGTGCACGTCTGTTGCAGGATGTCGGCCTGAACGGTTTATCCTCGGATGAAGAAAAGGAATATCCGGCTTACCAGGATTATCTGAATAAATTACGCCAGAAATTGAATGCGGTAACCCTAACCGAGATGGAGAACGATCCGTTACAGCTGTCCCCTTTCTTTGATCCGGCCGGTGACAAGTTCCACTATTTTCGTGGTTCGGACTATGATTCTCAGGAGGTGGATATCTTAACACGTTACAAACGCTATAATGGAACGGAAGGAAACTCGAAAGATATCAACGATTCGGGCGAGCGCTACAGCACTTCTTCCAAGACCGTGCCTGATGTAGAAGACATCAATCAGGACAATACTCTGAATCAAAATGAAAAATATTTCGAATACAAAGTCAGGATAACTCCGCAGGATACGGTTGTCGGTGAAAACTTCATTGCGGATAAACGTACTTCATCAGTAAGATTGGCGGATGGTACGACAGAATCCGTTACCTGGTATCAATTTAAGATTCCGGTAAAACAATACCAGCGTCGTGTGGGGGCAATCAATGAATCGGTCGTGTTGCGCTTCGGTACTCTGCAATTGGTACGCGGAGAATGGCGATCCTACGAGCAGGATTTGTCCGATCCGAAGATGCCGCCCGCAGTGAAGGGTAAATTGGAAGTCTCGACTGTCAATATCGAGGAAAACAGTGACAGGGATCCGGTCAGCTATACATTGCCCCCGGGCGTCAGCCGTGTACTGGATCCAAGCCAGCCTCAGATCCGTCAGGAGAACGAACAGGCGCTTTCTTTAAAGATAACGGACCTTGCCGCTCAAGATGCACGTGCCGTGTATAAGAATACGAATTATGATTTGCGGCAGTATAAGCGCTTGCAACTGTTTACCCATGCCGAGGCTCCGAAATTGGATGTAAACGATCTTGCAGATGGCGATCTCGCTGTTTTTATCCGCCTGGGATCGGACTATAAGAATAACTATTACGAATATGAAGTACCGTTGAAATTGACTCCGCACGGGGAGTATAACTATAACAATTCGGAACACCAGAAAATCGTTTGGCCGGCAGAAAACATGTTGAATTTCCGTTTGGAGATTCTGACGGACCTGAAACTGGAGCGTAACCGGGAAAAACGGTCCGGTACGAATGGAGTGTCTTTCCAGACTGTCTATTCTGGTAGGGATCCGGACAACGATGGTAATACGATCCGTGTCAAAGGTAATCCGAGTCTTTCCGAAGTGAAGACAGTCATGATCGGTGTGCGTAATGTGCGTAATAAGTTGAAGAGCGGGGAAGTTTGGGTGAACGAATTGCGCCTGACCGACTTCAATGAAGAAGGTGGGTGGGCTGCTAATGCGAATTTGAATGTTGCGCTTTCCGACTTGGGAACGGTGAATGTGGGCGGACGTATCGAAACGGCCGGCTTTGGTGCTCTTGACCAGTCTTTGAATGAACGCCGGATGGAGGACTTCAAACAGTATAACGTGGCGACCTCTATCGAATTGGGTAAGCTGTTCCCGGAAAAGGCGCAAGTCAGTATCCCGTTCTATTATGCTTATTCGAAGGAAACATATGATCCGAAATACAATCCGCTGGATCAGGATGTCAAACTGAAGGATGCTATCGATAAGGCAGAAACAAAGGCTGAGAAGGATTCGATCCGTGATTATTCTCAAGATAGGACGGTTATCAAGAGTGTTTCATTCAATAACGTGCGTGTGAATATCAAGAGTAAGAATCCGATGCCTTATGATCCGGCAAACTTTACACTCGGATATTCGTACAGTATTAATGATAAGAAAAATCCGGAAACGGAATATGAAACGACGAAAGACTATCGTGCTAATTTTGCCTATAGCTATGTGCCTTATGTCAAGCCGATCAAACCATTCGATAAGTTATTGAAGAAAAACAACGGCTATACGCGCTATGCCAAGCAATTGGCGTTTAATGTGGCTCCGTCTATCAACTTCCAGACGGCCATGATGCGGAATTATTACGAAATAAAATTACGCGACCTGACAGGAGCGGCAACAGGTGTCCCCAACGATATACCAGTGACATTCAGCCAGAACTTCTATTGGGACCGTGCTTTCAGTTTGAACTGGGCTTTTACGAATAACCTGAACATAACGTTCAGTTCCGGTACGAATGCCCGTATCGAAGAACCGTATGTGCAGGTGAATAAGGAACTGAACCCGGACGGTTACCAGTTATGGAAAGATTCCGTGAAGAAGAGCATCGCTGATCTGGGAACCCCGATGAAGTATGACCAGCAGTTTATGGCGACCTGGCAGTTGCCGTTGCAGTTGATCCCGGTTCTGGATTGGACCAATGCTTCTTTGAGCTACAATGCTACTTACAACTGGGATCGTGGAGCGACGGTAAGCGAAGATATCGAGATGGGTAATACGATCAAGAACCAGCGTCAGTTCGATTTGCAGGCGAACTTGAACCTGTTATCTCTCTACAACAAAAACAAATATTTGAAGAAGATCAACCAGAAGTTTAACAATACCCGGACTACGGCTAAAAAAACGGAGAAGAAGAAAAAGCCGAAATTGGAAAAAGAAATTGTCTTGAGTCCGGACAGCGCTACGGTTGTCGAGCATGGAATGTTTACGAAAAAGGTGCAAATCACGGCCAGAAGAACGGACGGGCGTGTCTACAAAGTCAAGTTCAAGCCGATCAACTTCGCACAAGTTAAGATTTTGAACCAAGACACGGTGCGCTTGAAGTTGACGATCATACCGGGACCGGCCCCTACTGAGGATTTTCTTTACAAGGCGGTTGAACACAGTGCCCGCTTTTTGATGATGGTGCGCCGTTTCAATATTCAGTTTACGAACTCTGCCGGTATGATGCTGCCCGGTTTCCGTCCGGAGATCGGTGATATCTTTGGCCAGGGACGTTCTTCATTCGGACTTTCCCCGGGGATCGGTTTTGCGTTCGGTGACGTGCGTCGTAGCTATATAGACGAGGCATATGAAAAAGGCTGGTTGATTACGGATACCGAGAGAGACGTGAATGCCGCAGTCATGACCAGTACGAAAAATCTGAATATACGGGCGAACCTCGAACCGATCACTGGATTGAAGATCGACTTGACGGCTCTTCGCAACGATACGCGTAATACGGAAATACAATTTATGTATGAAGGTATGCCGGAGATTATGGGGGGAAACTTTACCATGACGACAATCGCGCTGGGAAGCGCATTCGGAGGCAGTGGCAATGCTATGAATAACTATTCTTCGAAAGCTTTTGACAAGTTGTTGGCAAACCGCGAGATCATTGCCCAACGTATCGAAAGCAAGTATTCCGGCTTGAAATATCCGGATGTGGGCTTTATCCATGATAAAGGCTTGGGAGGAATGCCTTATAATCCGGGAACAGATAATGTGAACGGCGTCAACCGGAATTCGGCGGATGTCCTGATTCCTGCATTTCTGGCCGCTTATACCGGTAAGGACCCGAAGAAGGTAGGCTTGACGGCTTTCCCTTCGTTGAAGAGCATGTTGCCTAACTGGCGCGTTACTTACGACGGCTTGATCAAGATTCCGGCTGTCAAGAAATATTTCAAGAGCTTGACGTTGAGTCACCAGTACCGTTGTTCTTATTCGGTAGGTGCTTTCACATCCTTCTTGAATTGGGTGGATGCCGGGCAGGACGGACTGGGATATATCCAGTCGATTCTGAACGATAACCCGACACCATCGTCTCCTTATTCGATTTCGTCTGTCAGCCTTACCGAAGCGTTTAGTCCTTTGTTGGGTGCAGATGCGACGCTGTTGAATAACGTGACGGTTCGGGCGGACTATTCGACTACCCGCAATTTAAGCCTGAACACGACATCCTACCAATTGGTCGAAGCACTTTCCAAGAAAGTGACGATCGGTTTGGGTTACAAATATGCCGAGTTCAACAAGGTTTTGAAGATGAAGAAAACGCGTGATTTCAGCAATGACCTCACCGTTCGCCTCGATTTCTCGTTCAACAAGATGCAGTCGTTGATTCGTAAAATCGACACTCAACTGACGCAGGCTACTAGCGGTAACATCGCAAAGACAATCTCCTTCTCGGCTGATTACGGTTTGAGCCGTGCGTTGACGGTCCGTGCATTCTATGATATTCAGATCAATGAACCGTTGATATCGAGTGCATCTTATCCGACTTCAAACTCAAACTACGGTATCAGCTTGCGGTTCTCTCTTGCACAATAATCCAGTTTCTCTATCACTCTATCACACTTTGTTTTGCAAGCATTGACAAACATGGTGTGCAAGGAGTGATACATACCGGATTCCTGTATTACACTTGTATCACTACCTGCCGTTGAAACGGGTAGCCGGTATTGTTTACAAAAACGCAGGGAACCGTGCCGATATACATCTGTGTGGAGATAGTTCCCTCAACATAAAGGTCCTTTTTTACTAAAACAAGTAGGAAAAGAACGAAAAGCAAGCAGAAAAGTTTGGTAACATGCCCATCTTCCGCCTTTCTACACCCGGATGTTACCGCTCTCCACACCCGGATGTCCGGAATGGCTACACCCGGATGTCCGGAACTCGTACTTCTTACCAGTCAATCTTTTGAATACCTTTGCTTTGGAGGAAAGTATTCGCCTTGCTGAAGTGTTTACAGCCGAAGAAACCATGGTCAGCAGAGCGTGGAGACGGATGCACGGTTGTCAGCACCAAGTGTTTATGGGTGTCGATAAGGGCGATCTTCTCTTTTGCATAACTTCCCCACAGCATGAATACCAGATTCTCACGTCCATCGCTCAATTTCTTTATCACTGCATCTGTAAAAGTTTCCCATCCCATATTCCGATGTGAGCCGGTTTCGTGAGCCCGTACAGTCAGGACCGAGTTCATAGGAAACACGCCTTGCTCTACCCAACGGTCCAGATTGCCGGATGTGGGGATCGGTTTGCCTAAGTCTTG
>OOCX01002040.1_pt1 | contig 11323 bp, 11 predicted proteins | sample 1671231 | NCBI WGS metagenome assembly OOCX01 (sample SAMN06348135, study PRJEB24527) | human gut metagenome | biome: human gut; feature: ankylosing spondylitis patient; material: feces | host: Homo sapiens | place: China | collected 2015-10 | reverse complement strand
GGCATGGCCAGTGCGCCGTCCCAGAGGATCTGCCCGCCCAGAGGTTTGAGCAGCCCGCAAAGGGTGCGTGCCAGCGTACTTTTGCCAATGCCGTTGTGGCCCATCAGGCCCACGATCTCACCATAGGCCAGCGAGAAGTCAGGCAGTGTGCGGATGGGGCTGCGCTTGCTGTAGCCCAAGGTCAACCCTTTGCTTTGAATGGCCGCCTGCGCCGGGGCTGGCCCATTGGAGGCCGCCGACTTTTCCCTCAAGCGGGCGCGGCAGGTTGCCAGTTCCCGGGCACGCAGACCGCGGGCGGTAAGGGCCTTCGCCGTGAGGGCGGCAAACGCAGCAGCCGTCCACTGGGCAGCCAGGCGGCCCTCCTCAAAGAAGAAATAACGGTCCGCCAGGTCGGTAATCCAGGCCAGGCGGTGCTCTGCCAGTACGATGGTGACGCCCGCCTCTTTCATTGCGGCGATCATATCGTGCAGCTGTACGATGGCTCCGGCGTCCAGGTTGCTGGTGGGTTCGTCCAGCACCAACAGGCGCGGACCCAGCATGCTGGCGGCGGCAAAGGCGATGCGCTGCTTCTCGCCGTCAGACAGGTGGAAGATACTGCGGTCCATCAGCCCAGTCAGGGCGAACCGCCGGGCGCAATCCTGCACGCGGCTGCGGATCTCGGCCGAGGGCATCCCCACATTCTCGCAGGGGAAGGCCAGCTCGGCGGTGGTGTCCACATTAAAATATTGGGTCTTGGGGTTTTGGAACACGCTGCCCACCAGCGGCACGTATTCCTCGATGGCGGCAGTGCCTGCCAGCAGGTCGCCTACGCGGCAGCTGCCCAGCATCCGGCCGGGGAAAAACGCTGGAGCCAAGCCGCTGAGCAGACGGGTGAAGGCGGTTTTTCCGCAGCCGCTTTTGCCGCACAGCAGCACGCACTCCCCTGCCCCGATGGACAGGGTCACGTCATGCAGAGCCGGGGTCTCGCTTCCCTGGTAGGTAAAGCCGACGGCACTGGTCTCAATCAGCGGGGCGTTGGTATTATTTTCTGCCATCACAGCACACCTCCCCAGAAGAGCAGCATCGGCAGCGTGCAGAGCAGCGAGTAGAGAATGTCCGCCGCCTTGGGGCACAGTTCGATCATGCTGGTGTGCCGCCCCGGCAGGCCGATTCCCTTCGTCAGCGCCGCGACCGAGAGGTCCTGCGCCACGTTGTTACCGTTCATCAGCAGCGGCATCAGGATGTACTCCAGCGATTGTGCCGGGTGGAGCAGCAGCGCCGCTTTGCCCTCAGCGATGCCGCGCAGCGCCATAGCCGCACGGATCTGGCGGTAGTCCTCGCCCACCGTGGGGAAAAAGCGGATAACCACCGCACAAGGGATGATGACGCTTTCCGGCACGTGCATGCTGCGCAGCGCGCAGACCAGTTCCCCCGCCGTGGTAGTGGAAAACGCATACGCACCGGTGATGATGCAGGGCAGCATCATGCGGATGCCTACCGAGAAGAGGGCCACCACATTGAGAAACGGGCTGTTCTCGGCCCGGGGCACGGCCCATAGGTCCAGCGCCAGCAGCACACCGTAGATGGCAGTCAGCCGCAGCCCAGCCGCATAGCACCCGGAGAGGAAAAACAACAGCAGAAACAGCGCCGCCATGATAGCCTCCGCCGCCAGGCTGACGTGGAAAAAGAGCATCAGGTTCGCCAGCAGTAGCAAATACAGCTTGGCACGCGGGTCCATGCGGAACCGCATCAGACGATACCTGCTTTGGCGAAGTGCTTTTTGATCATCTTTTGACCAAACAGCCCGCCAATGACCGCGCACACCAGAATAGACACAAGGCAGACGATGAAAGTTCCCGTGTTGATGGGCGCAAACAGGGCGGTAAGGCCGAAGGAGAACAGGATGTAGCTGACGAACAGCAGCTTGCGGTCATAATACTTGCCCAGCGAGGCCACCCAATCGGCCAGGACGCCGAACAGGATGTTGGCAGCAAAGGACAACACAAAGTGGCCGGAGACGAAGAAAAACAGCCCCATGACCAGACCCATGATGGTGATGCCGCCGAACTTTTGCAGTTTGGCCGCCAGCAGCATGTAGACGCTGCCAGAGATCAGCGCCGCGATGGCAGGCAAAAAGATGTTGGACACACCAGGCAGCAGCAACGTGCTGGCAAAGGTGGCGATGGTGACCAGCACAAAGTAGATAGCCGTAAACACGCCGATGGAGATCAGATCCGGGATGGTAAGTTTGTTGTTGGATTGCATAAGTACCCTCTCTATAAAAAGTTAGTATCAGCTAACCTTTGGCACATAAAAATTCCCCGCACGCAAGGTGTAGGGAATCTGGTTAGCTGTGAAGTATGGTTAGTGTAACATAACCATGCGTTTTTGTCAAGTAGCGGCAGGTTGTGCCGGGCTGGAAGTTTCTGCCTGCTGACGGGTCCAGTGCAGTATCTTCTCCGCCATGCGGTTCGGGTCCACAGGCTTGGCCAGGTAGTCGTTCACGGTCACCACATGCACGCCCTCGCCGGTCAGGGCGTTGAGGTAGGCGGGCAGGGTGGCCACCAGCGTTTTGCCTTCGCCGGTCTGCATCTCGGCGATGTCGCCGCGGTGCAGGGCAATGCCGCCGGTGATCTGCACCGGGAAATGCTTCATGCCCAGCACACGCCAGGCGGCTTCGCGGCACACGGCAAAGGCGTCGGGCAGGATGTCGTCCAGCGTTTTGCCGTCGGCCAGCTGCTGCTTGAAAGCAGGGGTCTGGGCCTGCAGCTCTGCGTCCGAAAGGGCCGCATACTTGGGCTCCAGTGCCAGCACCTGCTTGACAATGGGATTGACCTTTTTCAGCTCCCGGTCGGAGAAGCTGCCAAAGAGTTTTTCAACAAGGGACATTCGTTACACCTCATACAATAGAATCAGGACGCACACACGTCCGGAAAGGCACATCAATACAATCTATATGATACACCAAAGCAGCAGGGGCGTCAAATCTGCAAGGCTAGTTTAGCCGCTTTTTGCATGAACTTTCTGTAAAAAGATGCTGCCGGGGCGTTCATAAACGCAAAAACCACCCGTGATGCAGCCATCACAGGTGGTCGGTTTTGCATTATAAGCTCTCCAGCAGATCCGGCAGCAGGGCCAGGTCGTCGATGACATGGGGGCAGGCAGCTTCCAGCAGCGCGCGGGACTGGTGCCCGCCGGTGTACAGCACACACTTGGCGCCAATGGCGGCGGCCACTTCGGCATCATGCTGGGTGTCGCCGATCATCACGCAGTGGGCCGGGTCGATGCCGGTGCGGCGCAGATAGTCGGTGCCAAGCTGCACCTTGCTCACGCCGTAGATGTCTGCAAGGCCGAGCAACTCGGTAAAAAAGCCCTGCAGACCCCGCGCGGCTACCTGCTCGATCAGGTAGTCCCGGCGGGAGGCGGAAAGTACAGCCTGTTTCCAGCCGCGGCGGGCCAGCTCGGTGAGGGTGTCCACGGCGTGGGCCATCACCGGGCAGGCGTCCACCCCGGCATTGTAGTGCGCCATAAAGTGCTCTGCCAGCATGGGGTAGGGGTGCCGGGAAAAGTCAAACCCGGCAAGGCGGTAGTAGTCCTCAATGGGGAAGCGGAACAGCTCCCGGTACTGGGCCAGATCGTACCGCTGCGGGTAGCCATGGCTTTCCAGCATCCAGTTCAGGCACCCGTGGGTAAAATCCACATCGTCCATCAGGGTGCCGTTCCAGTCCCAGAAAATCATACCATTTGGCTGCATGGGGCCCTCCTGCGGCAAAGCCGCTTATTCCGCCCCAAAGATCTGGCTCAGAGCGGTGTTGCTTTCAATGATCTTTACCAGCAGCACGCCCAGAACGGTGCAGCTGATCAGCTCGCCAATGCCCACCGAGATGCCGTTGGTGATGCAGGCCAGCCAGATCGGGGCGCTGGAAGAGGGGTCCGGGAACATGACGGCGATCTCAATGCCGATGATCACGGCGTTGAACAGCACCGGGGGCAGGCTGGCAGCCAGGGCCAGGCCCTTGAAGCGGATGTTCCGCAGCCGGTAGGTGACCAGGCAGGCCAGCAGGGTGGCCAGAGTGCCAAAGATCACGTCCACGATGGTGGAACCCAGCAGGTTTGCCAAAAAGCAGCCCAGCACCACACCCAGGATGTACTCGGTGCCAAACACCGGCAGCAGGCACAGGGCCTCGGCCACACGGACCTGCACAGCCCCGTAGGAAAGGGGCTGCAGTGCCAGGCACAGCACGACGTAGAGGGCGGCCACCAGGCCGCAGCGCACCAGTTTACGGACGGAAGAATTCTGATTCATGATAATACTCCAGCGGTTTGATTTTGACCGCACAGGAACCGCCAGCTCCTGTGGGTTTTGCCCAGCGCCGCTCGAGTGGCACCGGGGAGCCTAAAATCCTAAGTTGCTCTTTGAGGATACTGTACAAAAAAGCACAGCAGTAGGGAGTATATCACAAAATCGGACGGAATGCAACGGGAATCGGACGATTGAAAATGCCTGCCGCGCTGCTCTGGGCAGATTCGGCAGAAAGCTTTTATTATAGAGCCGAAGCTGCTGCCTGCGAAAATGGAAAAAGCTGAGCACCTGACTTTCTCGGATGCTCAGCCTTGCTGTACTTGTTTTGCGGAGTTGCTTTTACTGTTTCTTGCGTTTTGCGGGCTTTTTCTTCCGCACGCTGTAACCAAAGGTGCCCAGCTTTTTGCCAAGGGCCAGATACTCGCCGTGGCTGTACACGATGAGATTTGCCTTGTCCAAGCACAGCTTGCCTTTTTCGTCCAGCAGGCTCTCGTCCACATCGCAGGCCACCACCTCGGCCAAAAACAGGTCGTGGCTGCCCAGCGGGATGCGCTGGGTGATGCGGCACTCCAGATTGACCGGGCTTTCCTCCAGCACCGGGCAGTCGGTCAGCACGCTGCCGGGGGCGGCGTGCAGGCCGCAGGCGGCAAACTTGTCCACCTCGCGGCCGCTCTTCACGCCGCACCAGTCAATGGCGCGCACCAGCTTTTCAGTGGGCAGGTTGATGGCGAACTGCCCGCTCTCGCACAGCAGCTGATGGCTGTACCGCTCCGGGCGCACGCTGATGGATACCATGCTGGGCTGGGTGCAGATGGTGCCTGTCCAGCCGATGGTGATAAGGTTGGGCTTATCCAGCCCGCCGCAGGATACCAGTACCGGCGGCTCCGGGTTCAAAAGGGTGCTGCCCTTCCAACTTTGCTTGCTCATCCGTGATATTTCCTTTCGTAGGGAGCCCATGTGCGCTCCGAGATGATATAGCGCGGGCGGGCCTTTGTTTCCATATAGATCTTGCCGATATACTCACCGATCACGCCCAGACACACCAGCTGCACGCCGCCCATAAAGCAGACGATGCAGACGGTGGAGGCCCAGCCTGCCACGCTGCTGCCCATGGCAGCGCACACGATGGCCCAGATGACTCCGATAAAGCTGACAAGGCTCACCACGATGCCCGCTCCGGTGATGATGCGGATAGGCTTGTTGGAAAGGCTGGTAATGCCGTCAAAAGCCAGCGCCAGCATCTTGCTCAGGGGGTAGTGGCTCTCGCCGGCCAGACGCTCGTGGCGCTCGTAGGTGACCACATCGTGGGCAAAGCCCACCAGCGGCACCATGCCCCGCAAAAAGATGTTGACCTCCTTGTAATCCGCAAAGCTTTCCAGCACGCGGGTGCTGATCAGGCGGTAGTCTGCGTGGTTGAACACGATATCCGCGCCCAGAGCGTTCATCACATGATAAAAGCCCTCGGCGGTGAACCGCTTGAAGAAGGTGTCGGTGTCCCGGCGGCTGCGCACACCGTACACCACCTCGGCACCGTCCAGATACTTTTTCACCATCTCGTCCATGGCGTTGATATCGTCCTGACCGTCGCAGTCGATGGAGATGGTGATATCGCAGCTGTCGCTGTGCAGCGCCTCCATCAGTCCCGCCAGCACGGCGTTCTGGTGGCCGCGGTTGCGGCTCTGGGAAATGCCGATATAGTGCTCGTCCTGTGCGGCAAAGCCTTGGATCAGTTCCCACGTTTTGTCGCGGGAGCCATCGTTGACAAAGAGCACCCGGCTTTTATCGCTGACTAGCCCCTGTGCGGTCAGACTGTGGATCTTTTCCAGAAACATGGGTGCTGTAATGGGCAGCACCTGCTCCTCGTTGTAGCAGGGAATCACGATCCAGAGTACGGGTTTGGACATTGTTTTATCGCTCCTTATTGATAAAAGTAGTCAGAGGGTCACTGCACCATCTGCTGCAAGGCATCCGGCTCCAGCAGCTTGAAGCTGCTGCGGTAGGTGTCGATGAGCCCTTCCTTCTGCATGGTGCTCAACTCCCGGGAAAGGGCGCTGCGGTCGCAGTTGAGGTAATCCGCCAGCTGGATGCGGGAGAAGGGGATGCTGAAGGTCAGGCTGTGGGCGCGGGCGGCCTCGCTGAGCAGATAGGCCGCTACCTTGGCGCGCAGGCTTTTCATCACCAGCAGGTCGATGCGGCGGGAGAGGGAAAAATATTTATCGCTGATGGTGCGCACAAGGTTCTGCACCACCCGCTGGTGGGCGGGGCTGCCGTCCGAGAGCAGCAGCCGCTCGTAGGACAGCAGCAGCACCTCACAGGGGGCGGCAGCCAGCACGGTGACCGGGCTGGACAAGCTGGAGCCTCCCAGCACGTCCCCGAACACCCCGCCCGGCTCTACTTGGGCGATGGGGATGCGCACCCCGCCCGGTGCCGGGCGGTAGGCCTCCAGCTCGCCGGACAGCACGATGCCCACCCGGCGGCTGGGCTCCCCCGCCAGCACAAGGGCTTCGCCCTTGCCGTAGCTGCGCACACTGCCCCCCAGCCTGGACAGCAGCGTGCTGAGCTCCGCAGCGGAAAGCCCCGCGAACAGCGTGGTGGTTTGTAACAGCGGCAGATAATTATTCATCGCAACTCCGCAGAGAAAATAGTGTTCTCCGCAGCCTCCTGCAATTACGTTGCGCACGCAACGGTATTTTTACCCCTATTATAGTAAACTGGAACGCGCAAAGCAAATGATTTTGCAAAATTTTTCAAAAAAAGACCGGTTTCCGCTTCCCGTACCGGGGCGTGCCGGGTGTGAAAAGGAGTATTTCATGAAAAAGATCCTGTCCTTACTGCTGGCGTTCAGCCTTGCACTGAGCCTTGCAGCCTGCGGCGGCAGCGCGAGCTCTGCCGCTTCCAGCGCAGCGGTGTCCGAAGCTGCTTCCTCAGCGGCTGCTTCCGAGGAAGAAGAGACCGCAGCGCCGCTGTCTGCTACCGAGCCGCTGCGTATCGCGGGGCTGAAGGGCCCCACCACCATGGGGCTTGTCAACCTGCTGTCGATGGAGCAGGCCGGTACTGCCGCCATGGACTACGATCTGCAGCTTTACGGTGCTGCGGATGAGATCGTGCCGCTGCTCATCAAGGGTGAGCTGGACATGGCTGCCATCCCGGCTAATCTGGCGGCGACCCTGTATCAGAAAACCAGCGGCGGCATTCAGGCCGTGGCAGTAAATACCTTGGGCGTTTTGTATGTGGTGGAGCAGGGCGACACCGTCCACAGCATGGCCGACCTCAAGGGACGCACCATCCTGTCCACCGGCAAGGGCACTACCCCGGAGTATGTGCTGCGTTATCTGCTTACCGCCAACGGTCTTGACCCGGATAAGGATGTGGATATTCAGTATTATAGCGAGGCTACCGAGGTGACCGCCCAGATGGCCAGCACACAGGATGCCATTGCCGTTTTGCCCCAGCCCTATGTGACCGCTGCCGGGCTGAAGGACGACACCCTGCGGGTAGCCCTTGACCTGACCGCCGAGTGGGACAAGGTAGCAGACACCCAGCTGATCACCGGTGTGACCGTGGTGCGCAAGGCCTACGCCGAGGAGCACCCGGACGTGGTAGCTGCCTTTCTGGCAGACTACGCCCAGAGCGTGAACGCCGCCAACACCGATCTGGACGGCACCGCCGCCCTGTGCGAGGAGCAGGGGGTGGTGGCAAAAGCCGCCATTGCCAAAAAGGCACTGCCCAACTGCAACATCGTCTGCCTGACCGGCGAGGAACTGAAGGCAGACGTCTCCGGCTACCTGCAGGTGCTCTACGATGCCGATCCTGCCGCCGTGGGCGGTACGCTGCCCGGCGAGGATTTCTACTGGGCAGCCCAGTAACAGCCTGAAAAAAGCATTCCATCTCCCGCCGCTCTGCCGTGGTACGCAGCGCGGCGGTTTTTGTTTCCCGGTTGCAATTCCGCTGCAAAAGTTCTACAATAGAGGCACATTATAGAATATGGAGGGAAAACCTATGGCTTGCACTACCATTCTGGTCGGCAAGGCAGCATCGTACGATGGCTCTACCATGATCGCCCGCAACGATGACTCCGGCTCCGGCCATTTCACCGCTAAAAAATTTACCGTGATCCACCCGGAGGATCTGCCCAAGACCTACCGCAGCGTCCTCTCCCATGTGGAGATCCCCCTGCCGGAAGGCGCATTGCGGTTTACCGCCATGCCCAACGCCGTGGAGGGCAAGGGTATCTGGGCGGCTTCCGGTGTCAACGCCGCCAATGTGGGCATGACCGCCACCGAGACCATCACCTCCAACCCCCGCGTGCTGGGCGCAGACCCGCTGGTGGAGTATCAGCCTGCCAAGGGCGAAAAGCCCGAGGTGCCCGGCGGTATTGGCGAGGAGGATATCGTCTATCTGGTGCTGCCCTATATCCACTCTGCCCGTGAGGGCGTGCTGCGTCTGGGCAGTCTGCTGGAGCAGTACGGTACTTACGAGATGAACGGCATCGCTTTTCAGGATGTAAACGAGATCTGGTGGCTGGAGACCATCGGCGGTCACCACTGGATCGCCCGCCGCGTGCCGGATGATGTGTATGTGGTCATGCCCAACCAGCTGGGCATCGACACCTTTGATCTGGAAGATGCCTTCGGCGCACAGGAAAACTACCTCTGCTCTGCCGACCTGCGGGAGTTCATTGCCAAGAATCACCTCGACCTTTCTTTGGACGGCGCGCTGAACCCCAGGGACGCCTTTGGCAGCCACGATGACGCCGACCACGTTTACAACACCCCCCGCGCATGGTATATGCTGCGCTACCTCAACCCCCGCACATGGGTGTGGGAGGGTGCCGACGCCGACTACACCCCCATGTCCGATGACCTGCCGTGGTGCATGGTGCCGGAGCGCAAGGTGACCCCGGAGGACATCAAGTATATGCTGTCCAGCCACTATCAGGGCACCCCCTACGACCCCTACCTGAGCTACGGCGACAAGTCCGCAAAGGGCGCGTACCGTTCCATCGGCATCAACCGCAACGACTTTATGGCGCTTTTGCAGATGCGTCCCGACCAGCCGGAGGAGTCCCGCGCTGTGGAGTGGGTGGCCTATGCCTCCAACGCCTTCAACACCATGGTGCCCTTCTACGCCAACGTGGAGCGTACCCCGGAGTATCTGGCCAACACCACCGGCACTGTGTCCACCGATAACTTCTACTGGACCAGCCGTCTGATTGCCGCCATGGCAGACGCCTCCTATAATAAATCCCTCTTCCACCTCGAGCGCTACGAGGAGGCCGTGCTCTCCGCTGCCCGCGCACTGGTGAACGGGTACGATGCAAAGCTTGCCGCCGAGCAGGACGCCGCAAGCCGCGCCGCCCTGCGGGAGGAAGCCAACACCGCCATTGCCGCCATGCTGCAGGAGAAGGCCGCCGACACGCTGGATAAAGTTCTGTTTGAACTGAGCAGCCAGATGAAGAACGCCTACTCCCGCTCGGATGCCTGATGTAAACCAGCCGGAGCACCAAAACCGGTCACGACCGGTCACAGAAACGCAGAAAAGACCACCGCATACACAAGTGCGGTGGTCTTTTTGCGTGCAAAAAGCTCTTGTATCCAAGGTATTGGAAACTCTGCACAAAAATGATGAAAATTCTTTGTGAGCGAAAATGACTGAAACTGATTGATTTTGACAAGATTTTTGCTATAATAAAGATGCAAACAACCAAAACACGCCAATACCGCGCAGAGACGGTCAGGCGTGAGAAGGAAAGAAGGAAAAACACCATGCTGGCAGAGGAACGTTTTGCACTGATCTTAGAACAGCTGAACGAGAAACGCACCGTGACGGTGCAGCAGCTGTGCGAGGCACTGCACACCAGCGAATCCACCATCCGGCGCGATTTGACCGAGCTGGACCGGCAGGGAAGGCTGACCAAGGTGCACGGGGGAGCTACCCTGCCGGACAGCCGCTTTCTGGCAGACGAGCCCACCATGGAAGCCAAGGAGACACTGGCTGTGGCAGAAAAGCGCAGCATTGCCGCAGTCGCCGCAGCACTTATCACTGCCGAGGATTTTGTGTTCATTGACGCAGGCACTACCACGCTGGAACTGGTGCGGGCGCTGACGGGTGCGGCGCTCAAGGCCACCTATGTGACCAACGGCGTGGCGCACGCCCGGCTGCTGGCGCAGAAGGGCTGTCGGGTGTATCTTCCCGGCGGGCTGCTGCGCCCTCAGACCGAAGCCATCGTGGGCGCTCCGGCAGTCAGCAGCATCCAGCAGTATAACTTCACCAAAGCGTTCATGGGTGCCAACGGCGTGGCGCTGGAGGCGGGCTTTACCACCCCGGACCCCGAGGAAGCAGCGGTAAAGGCCGCTGCCGTCCGCCGCGCCCGGGAAAGCTGGTTCCTTGTGGATGACGCCAAATTTGCTAAAATTTACCCGGCGGTCATCACGGACCTGCACGGCGGTGCCATCCTGACCAACCGCTGCCCGAACCCGAAATATAAGCAGTATACGTTCGTAAAGGAGGCAGAAGCATGATCTACACCGTTACTTTTAACCCGGCTATTGATTACGTTGTGCGTCTGGACGCACCGCTGGAGGTGGGTGAAGTGAACCGCGCCCAAGGCGAGGATTGCGTGCTGGGCGGCAAGGGCATCAACGTGTCCGGCGTGCTGGCGCAGCTGGGCTGCGAGAGCGTGGCACTGGGCTTTGTGGCCGGGGAGACCGGCGCATGGCTGGAGCGCGGTCTGGCGGCACAGGGGCTCAAGACCGACTTTGTGCATCTGGAAAACGGCATGACCCGCATCAACGTCAAGATCAAGGCCGGGCAGGAGACTGAGCTGAACGGCGCAGGCCCTGCCATCCCGGAAAGCGCTTTGCAGCAGCTGGAAGCCCAGCTGGACAAGCTGGCCGAGGGCGATATCCTCATTCTGGCAGGCAGCATCCCGGCAAGCCTGCCGCAGAGCGTCTACGAGCGGCTGCTGGCGCGGCTGCAGGGCAAGGGCGTGCGCGCAGTGGTGGACGCTACCCGCGACCTGCTGGTGAATGTGCTGCCCTA
>OOCX01002034.1_pt1 | contig 11338 bp, 9 predicted proteins | sample 1671231 | NCBI WGS metagenome assembly OOCX01 (sample SAMN06348135, study PRJEB24527) | human gut metagenome | biome: human gut; feature: ankylosing spondylitis patient; material: feces | host: Homo sapiens | place: China | collected 2015-10 | reverse complement strand
TAGAGCATCTGACTACGGATCAGAAGGTTACAGGTTTGAGTCCTGTCGGTGTCACGAAGAGGGAGCAAAGAAAATTGCTCCCTCTATTGTTTTTTAGCGAGTTACATCACTGAAACCAAACTCTTTCGGCAATGCAGGTAGTTTTTCCGCACCTCGTTTCAAGCCTGTTTTCCCTCGGTTCTTACCGTTTATGTAAACCAAGGTGCAAACCGATTGGAAAAGAAAACCCGGGGATAACGCCATAAATAAAGCAAAAAATCATTAACTTTATCAGAAAAACATCCCCCAATGAAAGAAACCACTAAATTCGATGATTTTTCAGGCGATAAAGCGATCTCGCTTGCGAAAACTTTTGCAAAAGACGCCTACACGAAAGAATTAGGAGTCGTCCTGAGTGTGGCCTTTAGCGATATACGCAATCTACCGGCATTGGGGTTTAACCAGGATGAGCCCATCCCCCTCAAAGAATATGTCAAGAAATGGGTTTCACGATACTTTTCAGGATACAATGGCAGGCCGTCGAAACGGCATGGCAAAAAATCCCAGACAAAACCAGATCCCGCCGTAAAATTAATTCTCCGAACCCGAAGAGAAGATATCGACGACAATTTCGCAGATACTCTTGAAAAAGGGCACTCCCTCATGATGACAATCGAGGGGATGGTCGGCAATCTGCTCGAAGAATATCTGGCGACAATTTTGCACCCGTATGGCTGGTATTGCTGCTGGGGAAGCACCATAGACGCGGTCGACTTTTGCAAGGAAGACGGCTCTTTACTCCAGGTGAAGACAAGCAACAATTCGGAAAACAGTTCCAGCATCCGCGTGCGGAACGGAACAGAAATAAGAATATGGTTCCGAAGATTCTTCAACAAAGCCAATACGTTCAACTGGGTCGCCCTAAATGAAATAATCGGCAGGGACATATTCAACGAAGAAGATTCTGAACGAAAATTCAGGGATTTCATTACCCAGACTGGGCCCGGGTTGTTCCCTGGACGAAGGGCAGGGGCCAGTCATAACCATAATTTGGAATACCAAGAAATATTTTTTCAGATGGAATTGTGGTAACCCCCAAAAACAATCGAACCTTTCGTTCCGGATCGGTTCGATTGTTATTATAACGACTATCGCGCTCCCGGCATTTTAATAATTCATTTTTTATCCGACAATTATTTTCCACAGGAAATTTGTTTTAATGGAAAATATTCTATATCTTTGCATCGTTATTGATACAGAAGAACTATAAAAACGGATAATGACCATGAAAAAACTATTATTGACCACGATGTGCATGCTCGGCCTGGCAGCCTGCGCAAACGGCAGCAACAAGGAAAACAACACTAAAAAAGAGAATACCATGAAAACGATCGCACTGACCAAGGCGGATTTCCTGACCAAAGTCGCAAATTACGAAACGAACCCTACGGAGTGGAAGTACCTCGGCGACAAACCGGCGCTCATCGACTTCTACGCATCGTGGTGCGGCCCCTGCAAGGCACTCGCCCCGGTTCTGGAAGAGCTGGCTGCCGAGTACGGCGACAGCATTTACATCTACAAGGTGAATACCGAAGAGGAGCAGGAACTCGCCGCCGCGTTCGGCATCCGCTCGATCCCGACGCTGCTTTTCATCCCCACCAGCGGCAAGCCCCAGATCGCACAGGGTGCCCTGCCCAAGGCGTCGCTCAAGGAGGCCATCGACAAGGTACTGCTCAACAAGTAGACAGGCATGGCACTCACCGTCGACAATCTCCGCTGCCCGCAGAACCACCGGTGCCCGCTGCTGACGGTTTGCCCCGTCGGGGCGATCACACAATCGGGATTCGGACTTCCGGTCATCGACCCGGAGAAGTGTATCGAATGCGGCAAATGCGTCGGGCACTGCGGCAAACAGGCCATACACAAACCGGCAGACAATGGAAAAACTGTGTAGGATCCGCGAGTTGCAACGGGCTGTCAACCGGTTCGAAGCGGCACTCGAACGCTCATACGGGATCTGCCTGAACGAAGGCATGGCCTTATGCAGCCTTTCGAAAGCCGGACGTCTCTCCTGCGGGGAGCTGGGCGAAATGCTGGGGCTTACTCCGTCGAACACCTCGAAGGTGCTCCGCTCGGTCGAAGGGAAAGGCTACGTAAACCGGGAGTTGGGCACGAACGATAAGCGGCAGATGTACTTTTCGCTGACCGAAAAGGGCCGCGTGCTTCTGGGAAGCATAAATTGTGAAGAAATCGAAACGCCCGAATTACTGAAAACACTATTCGGGGAATAAATGACGCAAACGGTCTTTCGGGATCGGCTGCTTTTTTATACCCGCTCCTGCCAGTCGTCATTGTATGGAACGAATGGCATATTACAATTTTTCTCAAAAACACTTATTTATATAATATTTTAAATATTAAATGTGGTTTTGCGTGATTTTTTATCACCAAAAGTGAATTTTTAATTAAAAATTCCTTAAATTTGTAAAAACAGCATAACTGCACGACCTCATGGCAAAACGGGAATTATTACTCGGAGACGAAGCCCTCGCACTGGGGGCGCTCCACGCAGGGTTGTCGGGTGTATATGCCTATCCGGGCACGCCTTCGACCGAAATCACCGAATATATACAAGGACATCCGCTCACCGCCCAGCGGGGCATCCACTGCACATGGTCGGCCAATGAGAAGACGGCGATGGAGGAGGCGCTGGGCATGTCGTTTGCCGGAAAACGCGCCCTGGTGTGCATGAAGCATGTGGGCATGAACGTCGCCGCCGACGCCTTCGTCAACTCGGCGATGACGGGAGCCAACGGCGGGCTGGTCGTCGTGGCGGCCGACGACCCCTCGATGCACTCGTCCCAGAACGAACAGGATTCACGCTTCTACGGCAAGTTCGCCCTTGTCCCGACGTTCGAGCCCTCCACGCAGCAGGAGGCCTACGAGATGGTGCAGGCCGCGTTCGATTTCTCGGAAAAATACCGCATCCCCGTACTGATGCGCCTTACGACCCGCATGGCCCACTCGCGCGCCATGGTCGAACCGCGCGAGGCACGCCCCGAGAACAGCCTCGCCTATCCCGCCCGGACGCGCCAATGGGTGCTGATGCCGGGCAATTCGCGCGTAAGATACGAGGCATTGCTCGCCGACTATGCCCGCTTCGAAGAGGAGGCGGCCGCAAGCCCCTTCAACCGTTACGCCGATGCTGAAGACAAATCGCTGGGCATCATCGCCTGCGGCATCGCCTACAACTACCTCGCGGAGAACTATCCCGACGGATGCCCGCACCCGGTGCTCAAAATATCGCAATACCCGCTGCCGCAGGAACTCGTGCGCCGCATGGCGTCGGAATGCAAGGCGCTGCTCATCATCGAGGAGGGACAACCCGTCGTCGAAGAAGCCCTGCGCGGCATCCTGCCTGCGCCCGTTGAGATCCGCGGCCGCATGTCGGGCGAACTGCCCCGCACCGGGGAACTGACTCCGGACAGCGTACGCACGGCCCTGGGGCTCGCCCCGCACGCGACCCTCGCCGCCAGCGGCATCGTCGTCCCCCGTCCGCCCGCATTGTGCCAGGGTTGCGGCCACCGCGACATGTATACGGCACTGACAGAGGTCGCCGGCGAATATGAAAATGCCAAGGTATTCAGCGACATCGGCTGCTACACGCTGGGGTGGCTCTCGCCGTTCCATGCCATCGACACCTGCGTCGACATGGGCGCCTCGATCACCATGGCCAAAGGCGCAGCCGACGCCGGACAGCACCCCGCCCTGGCCGTCATCGGCGACTCTACCTTCACCCACTCGGGGATGACCGGGCTGCTGGACGCCGTGAACGAGGGGACGAACATCACGGTCGTCATTTCGGACAACCTCACCACCGGCATGACCGGAGGCCAGGATTCGGCCGGCACGGGACGCCTCGAACAGATATGCGCCGGCCTGGGCGTCGACCCCGCCCACATCCGCGTCGTAGTGCCGCTGCCCCGAACCCGCGAAGAGATGAAGGCCATGCTCCGCGAAGAGATCGCTTACGACGGCGTTTCGGTCATCATCCCCCGCCGCGAATGCATACAGACCGCCAAACGGCACAACGCAACCAAACAGAAACAATAGCGACACGCCCGTCGCGGCGACCACCCGGCGGCAAAACCCTAAAAACAGGCAAACCATGAAACGCGACATCATACTCTCGGGCGTAGGGGGACAAGGCATCCTCTCGATCGCCACCGTCATCGGCAGGGCTGCCCTCGACCAGGGGCTGCACATCAAGCAGGCCGAAGTCCACGGCATGAGCCAGCGGGGCGGCGACGTGCAGTCGAACCTGCGCATCTCGTCGGATAAAATCGCCTCCGACCTCATTCCGCGAGGTGCCGCCGACCTGATCATCTCGCTCGAACCGATGGAAGCACTCCGCTACCTGCCGTGGCTTTCGACCGGGGGCTGGGTCATCACCAACACCGCCCCGCGGGTCAACATCCCCGACTATCCCGATGCCGATACGCTCGGGCGGGAGATAGCCTCCCTGCCGCACAGCGTGGCGCTCGACGTGGATGCCATCGCCCGCCAGGCCGCATCGCCCCGTGCCGCCAACATCGTGCTGCTGGGCGCCGCAGCACCGTTCCTGGGCATCGCACCCGAAAAACTCGAAGCGGGCATACGCGCCATTTTCGCCCGCAAGGGCGACGCCATCGTCGACACGAACCTCGCGGCATTCCGCGCAGGCTACGCATACGCACAAAAACAGACCGCACAATGGGAAGGCTGCCGATAGACCGCTCCGTGCTCGACTCCGCGCTGGAGCGCATGGACATTGCGGACATCGCCCAGGCGACGATCCGCCAGTCGGGCGACATAGCCCGCGTCATGGAAACGCAGACGGGGATGGAATTCCTGCACCTCGAAATGGGCGTGCCGGGGCTTCCGCCCGAAAAGGCGGGGGTCGAAGCCGAATGCCGGGCCCTGCAATCGGGCGTGGCGTCGCAGTACCCCAACATGTTCGGCATCCCCGAACTCAAACAACAGACTTCGCGTTTCATCCGCGCGTTCCTCGACGTCGGGGTCGCACCGCAGGGCTGCATCCCGACGGTCGGGTCGATGCAGGGCAGTTTCACGGCTTTCCTGCTCTGCTCACAGCTCGCGCCCGGGAAGGATACGATCCTCTTCATCGACCCCGGATTCCCCGTGCAGCGCAACCAGGTGCAGATCCTCGATATCCCCAGCGCATCGTTCGACATCTATGAATACCGCGCCGAAAAACTGGGCCCGAAGCTGGAAAGCTACCTCGCACAGGGCAACATCGCCGCCATCGTCTATTCGAACCCCAACAATCCGGCGTGGATATGCCTCACCGAGGATGAGCTGCGTACGATCGGCGAGCTGGCTACCCGATACGACGCCATCGTCATCGAAGACCTCGCCTACCTTTGCATGGACTTCCGCAAACCCCTGGGACGCCCCTTCGAAGCGCCCTACCAGGCCACCGTGGCCAGATACACGGACAACTACATCCTGATGATCTCCGGCTCGAAGATATTCAGCTACGCCGGTCAGCGCATCGCCATCGCGGCCATCTCCGACAAACTCTACCCGCGGCACTACCCCGCGCTCAAACAGCGCTACGGCATGGGGCGCTTGGGCGACGCCTATGTCCTGACGTTCCTCTATGCCGCCTCGTCGGGCACGAGCCACTCGGCGCAGCACGCCCTGGCGGCGATGTTCCGCGCTGCGGCCGACGGGCAGCTCGATTTCGTGGGCGAAACCTCGGAATACGCCCGGCGCGCCCGCCTCACCAAGGAGATCTTCCAGCGCCACGGCTTCCGCATCGTCTACGACAAAGACCAGGACGAAACCGTCAGCGACGGATTCTTCTACACCGTCGGCTACGGCGGTCTCTCCAGCGCGGAGCTGCTGAGCGAACTGCTCCTCTACGGCATCTGCGCCATATCGCTCACATCGACCGGCAGCCGCCAGCCGGGCATCCGGGTCTGCGTTTCGCAACTGAACCGCCCCGAGCAGTTCGAGCTGCTCGAAACACGCCTAACCGCCTTCGGGCAAAACCACCGATAAGCCTATGCGATTCACGACAGCCGCCGAAGCCGTAAAGCTCATCTGCCCGCACAGCAGCGTCTACATTCAGGGCAGCACCTCGATCCCCGAAGTACTCGTCCGTGCCATGACCGACCGTGCCGCCGAGCTCACCGATGTCACGCTCTACTCCGGATTCGCCGTCGGGAGGGCAGACGCCCCCTATTGCAGCCCCGAATACAAGGATACGTTCCTGGTCAACAGCCTGTTCGTGGCCAATAACATCCGCCGCTGGCTGGCCCAGGGCTACGGACAGTCGACCCCGGCCTTCCTGGGCGAAATCCCAGGGCTGTTCCGCGACGGGACGCTGCCCGTCGACGTGGCAATCCTCAACCTCTCGCGCCCCAACGAGGAGGGCTACTGCTCGTTCGGCGTCTCGGCCGACCTGGCCGTTTCGGCCGTGGAATGCGCCAGGACAGTCATCGCGCAGGTCAACACGGCCATGCCGTTCTCCTACGGCGACGCCGTGATCCACCTCTCGCGCGTCGCCGCGGCCGTCGAGGTCGACGACCCGCTGGTCGAAGTGCCCTCGGCGACCCCCACCGACATCGAACGCAGGATCGGCAACCACATCGCCGAACTGATCCCCGACGGGGCGACGTTGCAGATCGGCGTGGGCGGGATCCCCAACGCCGTGCTGGCCGCGCTCACGGGCCACAAACACCTCGGGCTGCATACCGAGGCGATGACCGACGGCGTGCTGCCGCTGCTCAAAAGCGGCGTGATCGACAACTCGCTCAAACGGGTCATGCCGGGTGTAACGGTCGCCTCGCTGGCGCTGGGATCGCGCCGGCTGTACGATTACATGGACTACCGCAAAGACCTCGTGATGAAGGATGTGGCATGGACGAACGACCCGTTCCGCATCCGCGAGAACCCGCGCGTGATGGCGATCAACTCGGCCGTCGAGGTAGACCTCACGGGGCAGGTTTGCGCCGACTCGGTTGGCGAGCGCATCATTTCGGGCGTAGGCGGGCAGCACGATTTCATGTACGGAGGGGCCCTGTCGGAGGGCGGCAAAACCTTCATCGCCATCCCGTCGACTACCCCCAAGGGCGAATCGAAGATCAAGGCGCTGCTGACGCCCGGCGCAGGCGTCGTGACGACCCGCCACATGGTGCAGCACATCGTGACCGAATACGGCGTTGCGCATCTGCGCGGCCGCAACCTCGCCCAGCGGGCGCGGGCACTGATCGCCGTCGCCCACCCCTCGGTGCGCGAAGAACTGGAAAAAGCCGCCTGCGAACGCTTCGGCTACTCCTTCCTGAGGCTCAAATAGAAGCGCCCCGATCAAACGGGACGCTTATCGGAGGCATCTACCCAGCCCCTATACCAGGCATTGCTGCCGGACAACGGGGATCTGAGATCAAATCCGTGTGGCCGGGCACACACTCTCCACCCTCCGCAAACAAGCAGACCTGCCATATGGCAGGTCTGCTTGACACGTCGGGATGCCGCGGTTACCACCGGCACACCGGATTATTTTGCGAACTTCATTTCGTCGAGCAACCACCCGGCATCGGCATACTTGTCGATCACCCACATCACATAGCGGATATCCACGCACACCGTGCGCGCCAGTTCGGGATGGAACCACACGTCGCCGGCCATCGACTCGCGGTTGCCGTCGAACGCAAGCCCGATAAGATGCCCCTTGCCGTCGAGCACGGGGCTGCCCGAATTGCCTCCCGTAATGTCGTTGTCGGTCAGGAAATTGACATAGAGCGTATCGTTCTCGCCCCAGCGTCCCCAGTCCCGTTTGGCGATCAGCCGCCGCATACGGTCGTCGACGCGGTATTCGTATTCGTCGGGGTTGTACTTCTCCATATAGCCCGCGATCGTCGAACGCGAATCGTAATGCACGCCGTCCGAAGGGTTCAGGGGTTGCACGCTACCGTAGGTCAGGCGCATGGTCGAGTTAGCGTTGGGATACTGCGCCAGCCCTTCCGAAGCACGGAAATCGTAAAGCACGTCGGCATAGCGGCTCTCGCTTCGCCCGACACGCGCACGGCCGCGCTTCTCGGCCTTGTCCACACCGCCCGTAAAACGTTGTACTGTGACCGATTCGGTAAGCGCAACCATGGGGTCGCGGCGTATTTCGGCAACCGACCGGTTCTTCGAGAAATAGGCGTCGTAACGCGCAGGATCGCTGCAAAACGAGGCATCGAACGCCGCACGCGCCATGCGGTCGGCATTGCCTCCCGCCTTGTCGTACATCGCCTGCAACTGCGCACCCCACATCTCGCGCGGCACGTTGGCCGTGAAGTTCACTACCATCCGCGCCAACAGGTCGCGGTCGGTCGCGGCATCGTAGTTACGGCTCAGGCGGCCGCTCCCGGCCACGACGCTCCGGGCATCCTTCGAATCCACGATCAGCGAGTCCTGCTTCAGCCGTTCGAGCTTGCCCAGGTACGACGACACGCGGTTGGCCACGAGCAGCGCCTCGCTGGGGCCGAGCCATGCCTCGCGGAAATAATTGAGGTTGCGCTCGGCGCCCTGCCGCGCCTTATAACCGCGCGCGAGCTCTTCGAGCAACGTCCCGTCCTCGGCCTTGCGGGCCGAATCGGCCTCGATCCAGCGCTGCAGGTGTTCCTCCTCGGCCTCACGGATCGCCACGACATCGAAGCGGCGCAGGCATTTGTTCTCCCACTTGGCGTAGTCGGCGTAGTTGCTCAGGCCGAAATAGGCATCCGAATACTCCATGCGCACCCGCGGATCGCGTTCCATATGGCGTTTGAGAATATCCATCCGGTCATGGCGGTTGGCCACGACGATCGGGTTGCGGACACACTGTTTCTCAGCCACCGCGAACGACGACGCATAGCGGTTCGTACGCCCCGGGAATCCGATCACCATTGCGAAGTCGCCGTCATGCACGCCGCCCGTGGCGACCTGCAACACGCGGCGGGGTTTGAGCGGCACATTGTCGGCGGAATAGGCCGCAGGGCGCCCCTCCCGGTCGGCATAAACGCGGTAAAGCGCGAAATCGCCCTTGTGCTGGGGCCAGCCCCAGTTGTCGTAATCGCCGCCGAAGGCACCGATCGACGCAGGCGGCGTACCCACCAGCCGCACATCCTTGTAGATGTCGTAGTAGAACATCAGGTACATTTTGCCGCCCCACATCGAGTAGCACGACACCTCGCACTCCGTTTCCCGGCCGTAGCGCCCTTCCAGTTCGGCATAGAGGCGGCGCGGGGCCATCATGCCCCATTTCCCGGCGGCTTTCATCTCCTCCTTGAGCGCATTGGCCTCGTCGGTCACGTCGACCACCTTGCGCACGAACCACACGGTCTTGCCGGGGACGGGAATCTCCTCATCGCGCGTGCGTGCCCAGAATCCCGTTTCGAGCAGGTTGCACTCGGGCGTCGACAGGGCGCAGATGTCGCTGTAAGCCACATGGTGGTTGGTAATCATCAGCCCCTGGTCGGAGATCATGCTGCCCGTTCCCATGCCGCCGTCGACAGCCACCACGGCATCGGCCAGCGCCGCCGATTTCTCGTTGTAAATCTCCTTATCCTTGATTTTCAGTCCCCGGGCCTTCATCTGCGGATAAATCTCCGCCAGCCGGTGCATCAGCCACATGCCCTCGTCGGCCATCGCAGGCTGCATACAGAGCAGCACAACGGCCAGACAGGCTATCCATCTTCTCATATCTTTCATCTTCATAAAACGGGAGGAAACCGTCAGCCGATCCCCTCCCGGTCATTTTATTCGGTTACGGTCTTGCCCGGATTGGTGAACTTCAGCCGCGGATCGGCCTCCTTGAAGGTCCCGTCGGCCATGCGGAGCGTCCACTTCTCGGCTTGGAAAATCTCCTTCCAGAGCTTCTCGTCGTTCCACATCGACTTCACATAGTGAATACGCATGACGGGCGTCAGGTCGCGCAGCACGAAATCTACGGAGACAATGCCCTCGGAGCACGAAAGGAAGCTCTTGAAATAGGGGAACGCATTGCGGATCGGCATCTTCTCGATACCGGGGAACGCCATTTCGTAGACAGCCTTCGGGAACTGTTCGTCGTCGCCCCACTTCTCGATGTTGGCAATGAACCTGCCCGCCTGCTTCTCCACGTCGCGGAACATGATCTGCGCGAACTCCTCGCGCGAAACCTGCCCGGCGACCGCATAGCTCTTGAGCACGGTGTGCATCGGAATCACCTTTTCGCCCTCCTTGGCCGGAATCACCAGCTCTTCGGCGTCGATCGCCTCCTCGAACATCTTTTCGGTAATGCCGGCGGCGGGATCGGCGTAGACCGTCACATCCACGGGGCAGGCGAATTCGGAGGTGAAGCCGTATACGCCCTCGATCTTCTGCAGCACCATGCCGAAGTAGATCATATCCATCCGGTCGTGGAGTCCCTCGACGCCGAGTTTCACCACGTCGAGCATCGGCACGTTCTCGCCCGGCATGGCGTATTTACGCAGCGTCGGAGCGAAAATCGCGGCCTGAATCTTCAGCGTGTCGGTCTTGGCGGGGTCGAACAGCACCTCGACGCCGTGACGGCGGACGAAGGTCTTCACGCCGTAAACACCCGGCACGGTCTGCATCTTGGCCGAGAAGGCCTTCGAAGAGCCGAAGCACTTGATCGTCTGCAATCCCTCCATCTCGAAGGTCTGCAGATTCTCGACCTGCTCGTAATCGCCCCATTTCTCGTCGATCGTGGGCAGCTCCATCGTGGAACCCATCCACACAGCGATGAAGAAGAGCACGACGGCCAGCAGTCCCGGCACCCAGCGCAGCGAACGGCGGCCGTTGACCTGCAGGGCGTCCTTCGTACAGGAGCCGATACAGTTGCCGCAAAGCGTGCAATCGACGTGCTTCACCTTCACGTAGTCGTGGATCGGCAGCTGATAGGGGCACTTTTTCTCGCAGAGACCGCAGTTGTTGCAGGTGCGGATGTCACGCTCGATGTACATCAGCGGGAAGACGCAGCTGCGCATCTTGACGATCTCGACGACATATGCGGCCAGACATGCGCCGCCGATGGTCCAGATCCATGCGTCCGCAACGCCCAGCATGCCGAGAATCCAGCCGCCGAGGGCCGCGATGACGAACAGCAGCGTGAATTTGAAAATGTTGCTGGCCGCCCCCAGCGGGCAGATATACTTGCACCAGAACATCTTCACCACGAAGCCGCCCAGCAGCAACAGCGTAAGGCTCGTGAGCGACATCCAGAGCACGATCTCGCCCTTGAATCCCGTAGCCACGGCATAGAACGGATCGAGTTTCTTGCAGAACAGCTCGCTCGACGAGAGCGTGAAATAGAGGATCGTGA
>OOCX01002031.1_pt1 | contig 11362 bp, 3 predicted proteins | sample 1671231 | NCBI WGS metagenome assembly OOCX01 (sample SAMN06348135, study PRJEB24527) | human gut metagenome | biome: human gut; feature: ankylosing spondylitis patient; material: feces | host: Homo sapiens | place: China | collected 2015-10 | reverse complement strand
TCAAGAGCCGAGAGACGGAACTCGTTGCCGATGACGAAGGCGATGAAGCCAAGCGCCACCTGGGTGATGAGGGACAGGCTGTCCACCTGTTCGAGGGTGCCGAATCCGATGCCAAAATCACTCAGGCCCAGACGCCCCAGAAAGAAAGGCCCCAGCAGCAGGCCCGCCAGCAGATACGATGTGACCGCCGGCAAATGGATCGCCTTTGCGAGGCGCGACATCAAAAGACCTGCGATAAGCGCCACGGAAAGGCAGATGAGAAGCTGTTCCATGCGATATTTTCCTCGCCGGTCTTTGCCACATAGCTGGGAACGGTTGCGGTAACTTTGACAACAACTTCCTCGCCAACCTTGACGGTCGTATCTTGCAGCTGGATCCGGAAGTCTACGGTATCCGCAGAGGAAATACCTGTCCAGTTCATGACATCGTTCTGTCCCAGCCAGTCCTTGGAGTACTCATTCAGGACGGAGGTCTTGTCGGTGGAATAGCTGTACGCTGCATTTGCACTCACATCTGTTCCGCCTACCGTAACAGAATCAATGCTCTTGAGAGTCACGCCGAATGCGGAGAAACGCTCATAGCCGGAAACCAGTCCCAAGTCACCCACATAGGGCAGACGGTCAATAATGGTCATGTTTTCCAGAGCTACCGGCGAGTTGTTCTTGATGTGGAGTTCATAGGTCACATCTTCGCCCTGCATGCCCTGCACATAGTTATGGGTAGGCTGGCGGCTGTAACCAGTATCGGTAGCCGGATCCGTATGGGGTGTGCCGTCATGTCCGTTATTGGTATACGTAATGGTCTTCCACGATTCGGTGGTCAGACCAACGATATTGTAGTTTGCATAGCTCCAGATCTGGTTGTCCTGCTTTTCGCCGGCAACCGTATCTTCTGCGGTGAACGGCTGGTTAATGGTGGCGTAACCGGTGTTGGTGATAACGCCCTCGCTTTCCTGTCCGTCCTTGACAGTGGTGGTGAACTGGAAGACGATGCACTTGTTCTTTTCCAGTTTAGCTGCCAGCTTGTCCACAGAGATAATCAGTTTCGAGCCGTCGATCTTATAGGCGGTATCTGGAACTTTCGTGCCGCCTTCCAGCAGACCAGTTTTGTCGTTTACTTGAAATGTAGAACTGCCGTCGCTGTTATACGTCAGATCCAGCACCTGATAGGTCATCTGCAAACCGGTTTCGTTGCTGAACTGGTAGGTTGCCGGCAGATTGTCGGTCAGTGTCACGCCGTCCAGTTTCAGGTCTGCCACATCGGTGGAGTTGCCTCTGCCGTTGTACAGCACAGTCTGCCAGATCAGGGTATCACCGGCGGTGATGTAGCCGTTTCCTACCGGCTGTACAGCAGTGTCATCATAGGTCTGTCCTGCAAAGGAGGCTACTGCCAGCTTGGCGAAGCCGGGGGCAGGGGTGGTTTTGGTGAAGCTGATGTCCACCTTATCCTCCGGCGAGATCACACGGTCACTGCCGTCATTTTTGCCCTCCACCACTGTCACCTTGGAAAGGGTGTTTGTCAGTGTGACTTTTTTCGCCGTGCTGTTTGCCAGTTCCTGTGCCTTGTCGGCGGTCAGCTTGGCTTGGTAAGTCAACTTTACGCCACCGCCCCACTGATTTTCAAATTTTTCTGTGGAAACAAATGTAAAGGTCAGCGTCTGTCCAACTTGAGTTGCCTGAATGCCACTCAAAGCTGTATGATTTGCAGTTCCCTCTACACTATCTAGCACATATTCCATGCCGTCCGGCAGCGTATCTTCTACAACGATCTTTTTCCCAGCATAGTCATTATTTGAACCAGAAAGTGCCAAGCTGTAACTAAATGTTTTCTGCTCCAGCTCTGCCGCTGTCTTATCAACGATATTGGTCGTTTTGTCCGCACTATTTGTCAGTGACTTTTTCGCCTCAAAAACAGTATTGCTTACTGGATTCAAAATCATGTCATGTGCATACCAAGTTACAGTTTTGCTTCCGTGTTCGTTTACAGTCAGACCGCCTACTGCGGTATAGTTATAGACACCACTCTGTGTTCCGAACTTTGTTTCAAATGCACTTAATGTCTGCATCAATGCACTATTATTCAGATCATAAATACCACCAAACCCCTGAATTCCATTTTTTTCATGATTGTAGTCATTATTATTAGTGACATCGTTTGCAAGTACCACGTATTCCACTGTCACTGATTCGCCAGCCGCCAGCTTGATTCCCATAATATTAAAGGTTTCAGCCGCATAGCCTCCATGAGATCTATTATCTTGCTCTACAGTAACAGTCTGAATTCTGGAGTCAGACGCATTGCCGTTAATTGCAACGACTTTCAGAACATCAGAAGCTTCCCACTTCAACGTTGTACCATAATCATATAAGTACAGGTTTTCCATGGTCGTGGTTCCCTTGTTGGTAAAAGTCGCCTGATATGTTAGCTTATCACCATTTACAATTTCTGTTGTATCATCTGCTTGTATACCATTTACTGCAATGATTTTCTTTTGCAAGCTATATTTGCTTAAATCTTCACCGCCGTAAATAGTATGCGTCGCAGTACCCTTTACTTCCGCACCTTCATATACTTTTGCGGTATTTGTCAGTGCTGCGGCTGTTGCAGAATCTTCCACATTTGCATATACTGTCAAAGTAATTGACTTCCCTTTTGGAACAGTAATCGTTCCGCCGGCAGTCAATGTTTTTGTATCAACGGAAGTAATATTTTCTGTGGTGTCGTCTGATAAGGTCAAAATGCCATATGCACCACTATTTTCACGGAATGTCATGCCGTCCGGCAAGATGTCCTCTATTTTCACATTTTCAGCATCTGCTTCACCATTATTCGTTACTGTAATTGTGTAAACAACATCTTTTGCCGTGCCAAATGTGTAATTGCCGACATCTGCCGTCTTCGTAATCCCCAGCTGTGCTTTCGGTACATCCGGTGTAAACTTCACTTTATTGGAAGACTTGCCGTCTACCTTTGCCACATTGGAAATTTCTCCGGCCACGTCGTCTCTGATTGTACCAGTTACCGTGATCTGCACCGTTTTTCCTGCCGGAACGTCAATTTTATCCGGAAAGTCTGATCTTGTAACACCATCTACGGTATAAGTCATATTCTCCAGATTGTATGACAGACTATCATCTGAAACAAGAACACCTTTCGCGTCCTTTGCACCGGAGTTGGTAACAGAAATGGTATAGGTCGCAGTCTGTCCGGCAATGTGGGGGTAGTACTTCTGTCCCAGATCCTTACCCTTATAAGTTACATAACCGCTTTTTACCGGCGTTTCGATCACTGCCTTGTCTTCCTTGACAGAGATCGTTGCCTTGGCTGTATTGTTGCCGTCGGTCACTTCGTTGGTCAGGTTTGTAGTCTGGTCTTTGGAAACCTTGCAGACCACCTTTGCTGTCACCGTTGCACCGGCAGCGACATTCTGGAATGTCACGCTGTTTCCGGAAACAGTACCGTCTGCGGCTGTGATGCTCTCCAGTGTCATGCCGTCCGGAACGTTATCTTTCAGGGTGATATTTCCGGCAGCATCACCGGTATTCGAAGCGGAGATCTCAAATTCTACAGTATCCCCGTTCACGTAGTATGCTTTTCCATTTTGTACGGTTTTTCCAATACTGAACTTCGGCCCCTGCGGAGCAGAAACCTTCAGTTCCACGCTGTTTCCGCCGATGGTCGAGTAGCTGGCATCGTCACCGTAGGGCTTGCCGGAAACGGTCAGGCTGTTGGTGACCTTGCCGTCCGCGGTGCCGTTCATCTTCACGGTGCTGCTGTTCAGAGGCAGTGCCACGTTCAGATTAACCGCCGGCATCTCGGCATTGGTGTTCTTGCTGTCCACGGTGAAGCTGATCTTGGCAGTGCTGCCGCTGACATCTACGCTCAGGTTGCCGGCAGTGTAGCCTTTTGTCGCAACGGCAGACTTGACGGCGTTTTCCACCGCGGTCTGTGCATCACCGATAAAGGTCATTTCCGACAGTGAAATGGTGTCCTCGAATTTCAGGGACTGTACCCATTCCACGCCGCTTTTCTTGGTGACGTTGTTCGCCGAAGCACTCAGGGTATAATTTACCGTGGTGCCGGCAGCCAGCTGTGCCGCTGTCAGGGCGTTTCTGTCCTCCGACTTGGACGCACTCCACTGCCGTTTTGCCTTGGCAGTAATTGTACTGCTGGCATTCTTGCCTGTGCTGTCCTGTACGATCTTTACGGTCGAGGTCGTTCCGCCCGGGGTCTTGCCGTTTTGGAACTTCGCCTGTAGCCGGACCTGTTTGGTCTGACCGTTGTCAATATCAAAGGCGATATACCGGCTGCCGTCGCTGTTGACATGCAGGGTATAGCCGTTATAAACGGCACCGTCCTTAAAGCCGTTTCCGGCGAAGTTCGGCAGCAGCAGATTCTTGTCGGTGATCTCGATCCGATAAGAATCCATCTCTCCTTCATTGACGTTGTTTCCGGAGATCGTCGACATCAGATAGAACACATCTCCCGTATTCACTTCATCAATCGGATTATACTTGCTGTCCCGAAATTCGACACTGGCGTTTGTCAGTACCAGCGGTCCGCCGGATCGTCCGTTATTGTCTGCCGATACCGGAAACAGCATCGACGGCAGGCAGGTCACGATCATCAGGACTGCCAGCAAGACACTGATGACTCTTGTACGCAGGTGTCTTGTCTTTTCTGTCTGCATAAAAAAACTCCTCTCATTGCGGGAACGCTGCACGCAGTCTGTTTTGCATTCTTTCGTGCAAACTTTATGCGGCGTTTCCTCAGATTTTTTGCACGGGGAAACCGGTTCCCTGTGCAGATTTGCACCGTGGCAGCAACATCGACAAAAACGATATACATACCACATTTTTTACAGCAATTTCCACTAACTCCGCCGTTTTTAACTGTTCAATTGTTTCCACAATCAAAAGAACATTTTGGAGTAAATCACGGAAATCGCTCTGATACACCTTTATTATACTGATTATCTGTGAAATTTTATATCACTTTTTATGTAATATTCGAAAAGTAAGGGGAAGGTTCAGGCAGTCTGTTCAAGCTGCTTCCCGATTCTCCAATTTTTGCAGCGGCATCTCCGGCGAATGGCTGTCCGAATTTACCCGCGTGCAACTTCTTTCAATCACATATGACGAATCACGCCATTGTTTTTTCAAATATTTCGTGAAAAAAGCTATTGCAACCTTGCCCAAAATCCGGTATAATAAATAGTGGGGGATGTTCCAGAGGAAACGGAACAGTCCGCAGTATGGCAAATCGAAGCCAGCACTGATAAATGGCACGCCTATGCCGAATGCATTGAGGAGGATATTATGGTAGCAAAAACAACAGAAAATCCCCAGAGAGAAGAATTAAAACAAAAATTCGTAGACCGACTTCAGCTGGAGTGCAGCGTTTCTCCGGACGAAGCTTCTGACAAACAAATCTATCAGGTGCTGTCTGCCCTGATGGTCGAAAAGCTGAAGCACAAGCGGCAGCATTTTATCAATAAAACCAATTCCGTCGGCGGAAAGAACGTTTACTATCTGTCCATGGAATTCCTGATGGGTCGTTCCCTGAAGACCACCCTGTACAATCTGGAACTGGCAGATGATGTCCGTGCGATCCTGCAGGATTATCACATCAATCTGGACAGCATTTTCGAGTGCGAACCGGACGCTGGTCTGGGCAACGGCGGTCTGGGTCGTCTGGCAGCATGCTATCTGGACGCAATGGCAACACAGGAAATCCCTGCAACCGGTCACTCGATCTGCTATGAGTACGGTATCTTCAAGCAGATTCTGGAAGACGGCTGGCAGACCGAAGAGCCGGACAACTGGCTGCCGGGCGGCAGCGTATGGCTGGACCCGAAGCCGGACGAAGCCATTGAAGTCCACTTCGAGGGCAACGTACAGGAATACTGGCAGGATTCCTATCACTATATTTCCCATGTCAACTACAACACCGTTATTGCGATCCCGTATGACATGTACGTTTCCGGTTACGGCAGTGCCGGCGTTTCTACCCTGCGTCTGTGGAAGGCACAGGCACCCAGCTTTGACATGAAGGAATTCAACGAGGGCAACTACGAACAGGCTCTGTCCCGCAACTCCATGGCAAATGCGATCTCCAAGGTACTGTACCCCAACGACAACCATCTGGAGGGCAAGTCCCTGCGTCTGCGTCAGCAGTACTTCCTGTGTGCCGCAGCTATCGGCGACATCGTCAACCACCACATGAACGTATACGGCACACTGGAAAACCTGCATGAAAAGGTAGCGATCCACATCAACGACACACACCCGACGCTGGCAATTCCGGAACTGATGCGTGTGCTGCTGGACGACTGCGGCTATACATGGGATCGTGCATGGCACATCGTCACCAACACCTTTGCCTACACCAACCACACCGTTATGGCAGAGGCTCTGGAAAAGTGGGACGTGAATCTGGTCAAGCAGATCGTGCCGCGTATCTTCCAGATCATCGTGGAGATCAACAACCGCTACTGTGCCGGTCTGATGGAACGCAACGGCGGCGACAGTGCAAAGACCACCCGCATGTCTATCATCAAGGACAACCAGATCCACATGGCTACCCTGTGCGTTATGGCTTCTCACAGTGTCAACGGCGTTTCCAAGCTGCACTCGGAGATCATCAAGGACAGCGTATTCCACGAAGAATATCTGGATACGCCGAACAAGTTCAAGAATGTCACCAACGGTATCGCATACCGGAGATGGCTGTATCAGTCCAATCCGGGTCTGACCCAGCTGCTGCGTGACAAGATCGGCGACGGCTTCCTGAAAGACGGCAGCGAGCTGAAAAAGCTGGACGTTTTCGCAGACGACAAGGCCGTTCTGGAACAGCTGCGGAAGATCAAGAAGGAAAACAAGCAGCGTTTCGCCAAGTATGTCAAGAAAAAGAGCGGTCTGGTTCTGGACACCGACAGTATTTTCGATGCTCAGGTAAAGCGTCTGCACGAATACAAGCGGCAGCACCTGAATGCTCTGCACATTCTGGCACAGTACAACGCCCTGCTGGAAAATCCGGATATGGACTTTACTCCTAAAACCTATATCTTCGCTGCAAAGGCTGCTCCGGGCTACTATCTGGCAAAGCAGATCATTAAGATGATCTGGGCTCTGTCTGAGGAGATCCGCAAGAACCCCCGCATTTCTGACAAGCTGTCTGTATACTTCCTCGAAAACTACTGTGTTACCATGTCTGAACTGCTGATGCCGGCCTGCGACATCTCCGAGCAGATCTCTCTGGCAGGCACAGAGGCTTCCGGTACCGGCAACATGAAGCTGATGCTGAACGGTGCCATTACACTGGGTACGCTGGACGGTGCAAACATCGAGATCGGCGATGCAGTTGGTCCGGAAAATATCCTCATCTTCGGCATGAAGACCGAGGAAGTCAACACCCTCAAGGCCCGCGGCTATCGTCCGGAGGACTATTACAACAACAATCCGGTCATCAAGAGCTGTATCGACCGCATGTATGCCGGCATCAACGGCTGCAAGTTCACTGAAGTGGCAGACTCTCTGCGGACACTGGATCCGTACATGGTTCTGGCAGACTTCGACAGCTATTGTCAGGTACAGGAACACAGTTCCAAGCTGTACACCGACAAGGACACATGGACCAAGATGTCCCTGCACAACATTGCCAACGCAGGCATCTTCTCCGCAGACCGTGCAGTCAACGAGTACGCAAAGGATATTTGGAATATCTAAGAACTGGGGAATCTCTCCCGGAACTGATATAATCTGACGAAAACGGAGCAGCACAAACCCTGCTCCGTTTTCTTGAATGAACGGATTGTGCGGTGTCTGCGAAATAAGGAAAAGATTTTAGTAAAATCCCTCCACCAGCTTTGCTGGTCCCCCTCCCTTTTCAAGGGAGGCTAATCTATTTGGAGTTTACAGTATACTACAACCCATTAGCTTAGCAATATCATGTTTTTCCTTGAAAAGAACACTTTTCCACTTCACAAAGAAAGGAGCATCTCTGTATGCGTTATTTTTACAACAGCTGGGATTCGGCGTATAAGTCGCACTTCGGTGCCATTGCCAGAAACCAGAGCTGTCAGTTCACCATTCGCCTGCCGGAAGAAACGCCGCTGGACTTTTCTCCGGTGCTGGTGGTTTTCCGCACCGGCTTCAAGGAACGTTTTCTGCCGATGAACGTGAAAGAACACGAAAACGGCTATGTCACATACACCACAGATCTCATTCCCAAGTACTCCGGCGTACACTACTACTATTTCTCCTACACCTCCAATGGTGTACGGCACTATATCAAGCGGGGCGATGCCTGCCACGGCACACTGGATCAGGGAGAAATGTTCCAGCTGACAGTCTACAACGAGGACTATCAGACACCCCAGTTCCTCAAGGGCGGCGTGATGTATCAGATCTTCCCCGACCGCTTTTGCAGCAGCGGCAAGATGCACGACAATGTGCCCTCTGACCGCGTGATGCGGGAATGGGGAGAACTCCCCTACTACAAGCCCGACCAGAACGGACACGTCTGGAACAACGACTACTTCGGCGGCGATCTGGACGGTATCCGCAGCAAGCTGGACTATCTGAAAGATCTGGGCGTGACCTGCATCTATCTGAACCCGATCTTCGAATCCCACGAGAACCACCGCTACAACACCGCCAATTACCGGAATGTAGACCCGCTGCTGGGCACCAACGAGGACTTTCGGGAACTGTGTAAGGCTGCCAAAACCTACGGCATTTCGGTAATTCTGGACGGCGTATTCTCCCACACCGGTGCAGACAGCATCTATTTCAACAAGTTCGGCCGCTATCCCACCCCCGGTGCGTATCAGTCCGAAAAGAGCCCCTATTACTCCTGGTATCACTTCTGGGGCAACAAGGAATATGAGTCGTGGTGGGGCATTAACACCCTCCCCAACGTGGACGAGAACAACCCCAGCTATACCAAGTACATCTGCGGCGATGACGGTGTACTGGACTACTGGCTCAGTCTGGGGGCTGCCGGATACCGTCTGGACGTTGCCGACGAACTACCAGACGAATTTCTGGACAACCTGCGTGCCTGCGTCAAGAAGTTTGACGAGGAAAAGATCGTCATCGGCGAGGTCTGGGAAGATGCTTCCAACAAGGAGGCGTATGGTGTCAAGCGGCGGTATCTGCTGGGCGACCAGCTGGACAGCGTGATGAACTACCCGTTCCGCGAGGCAATTATTGCTTACATGAAGGGCGAAGCTGCCACCACATTCCGCGACCGCATCATGGGCATTCTGGAGAACTATCCCAAGTGCACTGTCGATGTGCTGATGAACTTCGTTTCCACCCACGACATCGAACGGGCGATCAACCGGTTCGGCGGGCAGCCCTGCGACGACAAGAGCAAGGACTGGATGGCATCGAATGAACTGTCGCCGGAGGAATACGAACGCGGCAAGACGCTCCTGAAAGGGGCTATGGTATTGCAGTTCTTCCTCCCCGGTGTACCCAGCATCTACTACGGCGACGAAGCCGGCTTGCAGGGCTGGAAGGATCCGTTCAACCGCCGCTGCTATCCGTGGGGACAGGAGGACACCGAACTCATCGACTACACCCGCCAGCTGGCAAAGATCCGGCGGGAACACCCTGCATTTGCAGAGGGTGCTATGGAATTTCTGGTGCTGGAGGACAATGTTGTGGGATTTGCCCGCTATATTCCGGAAAATGGCTCCAGTGCTGTGATCCTGCTGAACCGCGGCGGGGATACCACAATGGTTTCGCTCCGCGACAAGGCATTCGGCCGCTATGCATTCAGCACGGTCATCAGCGGCATCTGCGACGGTGATGCCGTGATCCTGCCGAAGAACAGCTATGCCGTAATCAGTGCCGTCCGCACCAATGTGCCGAATGCACGATAACAAACACAGTGTTTCCCTAGACAATCACCGCGAGGGCAGCCGAAAGGCTGCCTTTTGCTTTTGCCTTTTTACGCGTTCTGATTCGACAAATTTTCTATAGTTTAGTTTTAAAATTGCTGGTTTTGCTGTTCGAAACTTTTCTTTTTTCGAAAGTGGTGAAAAAAGCTTTACAAGTGCCCGAAAATGTGATATACTAATGAAGTCGCCAATCGAGGTGTGGCTCAGTTTGGTAGAGCACTACGTTCGGGACGTAGGGGCCGCAAGTTCGAATCTTGTCACCTCGACCAATTATAGAAGGCTGAATTACGAAAAAAGCTCGTAATTCAGCCTTTTTTCGTTACCTGGGGTGTTTTGCGAAAAACAGGTTTTTTCCAAAAATGGCAAGTAAATACGGGCAAATGGCAAGTAAAATGGCAAGTGGAAAACGGTCAGTTTGTGCCAGTTGTTGGAATTCTTGGAACTGGCAGCGTTGTCCAATAAAGAAAGAAGGCGAATGGATTTGAACAAAAACACGAAAAGTGTACAGCCTATAGACCCCGTCATTACACTTCCAGTCTATCCGAATCAAAGGCAATACCGTGCAAAGTCACCAGACGCTCTTTGTGCGGTATTGCCTTAAAATAAAATAGGCAAAGGATTTGTCACTGCCAATCGCAGCAAGTCCTTTGCTTTTTATTATTTCCGTTCCGACCGCCTGTGATTTCTGTACTCCTTAGGCGTCATTCCATAGAGTGCCTTAAATTTGCGGCAAAAATATCCCACATTTTCAAAGCCTGCTGTCTGAGCTATAACGAAAACGCTGTTTTCAGTTTCCGTAAGAAACTTGGCAGCACGCTTCAAACGATATTCCAGAGCATAATTAATGGGCGATGTATGCAGATAGCTTTTAAAAATATTCAGCACACTGCTTTTGCTTATAGAAACAGATCTTGCAAGGTCTTCCAAGGTTATCCGACGATAATAGTTTTTGTGGATATGCTGCATCATTATCTGCAGCTGTGCTTGTGCCTGTGCGGAGGTTTTGTTTATGTTTTGAGTGTCGTTCCAACTTATGCTTTCGTAAATCTGCCCCCATAGCTTCATAATAAGTTCGGTTGTTTTCAGTTCGGATATGCTTTTCGATTCCTGTATGGCAAACACATTTCGTATTGTATCAAGCATCTCACATTGCTTTTCATCTGTCGGCGATATTATCAGGCATTCAACCGAGGACATAAGCACAGGCTTTATATATTTGCGGTATATCAAACTGTTTTCTGCGGCTATCAGAAGCGGAGAAAAGACCATATTGGGAATAATTGTACTTTCGCTGCTCTCAAACCGATGTATCACCTGTGTGTTGATGAAAATTGCTTCCCCTGTGTTAAGCACATATCTGCTGCTGCCAACAAAAAAATCTGCCGTCCCATTTTCTACAAGCACAAACTCAACCTCGGGGAGATCGGAAGAGCACACGTCTGAACTCCAGTC
>OOCX01002027.1_pt1 | contig 11377 bp, 9 predicted proteins | sample 1671231 | NCBI WGS metagenome assembly OOCX01 (sample SAMN06348135, study PRJEB24527) | human gut metagenome | biome: human gut; feature: ankylosing spondylitis patient; material: feces | host: Homo sapiens | place: China | collected 2015-10 | reverse complement strand
TCAGCGCCGACAATACCATGATTGCTTTCATCCGCTTCGACGAATCGGAAGTTCCTTCCTATTCCTTCCCGATGTTCGCAGGTGAAGCACCGCAGATTACTCCTTTGAAAGATTATCCGGGCGAATATACGTATAAGTATCCGAAAGCAGGATATCCGAATTCGAAGGTAGAAGTACGTACGTACGATATCAAATCACACGTGACCCGTACGATGAAGCTCCCGATAGATGCAGACGGATATATTCCCCGTATCCGCTTCACGAAAGATGCCAGCAAACTTGCTGTCATGACACTGAACCGTCACCAGAACCGCTTCGACATGTATTTTGCCGATCCTCGCAGCACAGTCTGCAAACTGGCCCTACGCGACGAATCTCCTTATTACATCAACGAAAATGTATTCGATAACATTCAGTTCTATCCCGAATATTTCGGCATGCTTAGCGAACGTGACGGTTACAGTCATCTCTATTGGTATAGCATGGGAGGTAACTTGATTAAAAAGGTTACTAACGGTAAGTTCGAAGTGAAAGATTTTCTGGGATATGATGAAGAAGATGGTTCTTTCTATTATACCAGCAACGAAGAGAGTCCTCTGCGCAAGGCTGTCTATAAAATAGATAAGAAAGGCAAAAAGACCAAATTGTCTCAACAAGCAGGAACCAATACGCCTCTCTTCAGCAAATCGATGAAGTATTATATGAACAAGTTCTCCAGCTTGGATACTCCTATGTTGGTTACCTTGAACGATAATTCAGGCAAAACGCTCAAAACGCTTATTACAAATGATGCGTTGAAGCAAACATTGTCCGGATATGCAGTACCACAAAAAGAGTTCTTTACTTTCCAGACTACAGATGGCGTGAAGTTGAATGGCTGGATGATGAAACCGGTTAATTTCTCCGCATCCAAAAAATATCCGGTACTGATGTATCAATATAGCGGCCCGGGTTCCCAACAGGTATTAGATACTTGGGGAATCAGTTGGGAGACATACATGGCAAGCCTCGGTTATATCGTGGTATGTGTAGATGGTCGTGGCACTGGAGGCCGTGGAGAAGCTTTTGAGAAATGTACCTATTTAAAAATTGGCGTCAAAGAAGCCAAAGACCAGGTGGAAACAGCGCTTTACCTAGGCAAACAAGCGTATGTGGACAAAGACCGCATCGGTATCTGGGGTTGGAGTTATGGCGGATACATGACTCTTATGAGCATGAGCGAAGGAACTCCCGTATTCAAAGCCGGAGTAGCAGTAGCCGCACCGACCGACTGGCGTTTCTATGATACGATTTACACCGAACGTTTCATGCGCACTCCCAAAGAAAATGCGGAAGGATATAAGGAATCATCAGCCTTCACCCGTGCCGACAAACTTCATGGCAACTTGTTGCTGGTACATGGTATGGCAGATGACAATGTTCACTTCCAGAACTGTGCAGAATATGCCGAACAGTTAGTTCAGCTTGGAAAACAATTTGATATGCAAGTGTACACGAACCGTAATCATGGAATATATGGTGGCAACACCCGCCAACACTTGTACACACGGTTGACCAACTTCTTCTTGAACAACTTATAATGACGGATAGAGTACGTAAGCCCGAATGGCTGAAAATTAATATCGGTGCCAACGAACGATACACCGAAACAAAGCGAATTGTCGACTCCCACTGCTTGCACACGATATGCAGCAGTGGGCGTTGCCCTAATATGGGGGAATGTTGGGGAAAAGGAACAGCCACCTTCATGATTGGCGGTGACATCTGCACGCGTAGCTGTAAATTTTGCAACACACAGACAGGACGTCCCCATCCGTTAGATGCAAACGAGCCTACCCATGTAGCAGAATCCATCGCACTGATGAAATTGGATCATGCCGTCATCACCTCTGTAGACCGGGATGATTTACCTGATTTGGGTGCAGAGCATTGGGCACGTACCATCCGGGAAATAAAACGGTTGAATCCACAGACAACCATTGAAGTACTGATTCCGGATTTTCAAGGCAGAATGGAGTTGGTAGATTTAGTAATTGACGCCCGGCCCGACATCATATCACACAATATGGAAACTGTGCGCCGCATTAGTCCACTAGTCCGCAGTGCAGCAAATTATGATACAAGCTTACAGGTTATCAGACATATTTCCGAAAAGGGAGTCAAATCTAAAAGCGGCATAATGGTCGGACTGGGTGAAACTCCGGAGGAAGTCGAAACATTGATGGACGATCTGTTAGCAACCGGTTGCCAGATTCTTACCATAGGGCAATACCTGCAACCGAGTCATCGGCATTATCCCGTTGTGGCATACATCACTCCGCTGCAATTCACGAAATATAAAACAGTTGGTTTAGAGAAAGGATTCAACATCGTAGAGAGTGCTCCCCTTGTTCGTTCCTCCTACCATGCAGAGAAACATATTCGTTAGCAAACAAAACACATACACTATTTGTTTTATAGATAGAACCGACAAATAAACATAAATATAGAGATGGATCATAAAGGAATACTTTCTTCCGCATTTAACATGTCGCTGGGTTTTATCCCCGTTATTATTTCCATTTTATTGTGTGAACTTATAACGCAAGACACGGCTATTTACATCGGTACAGGTATAGGTATTATAGGAATATACCTTTCTTATCGACGTAAAGGATTGTTAATTCCTAATTTTATCCTCTATATAGCGACCGGAGTGCTGGCACTATTATCCGTAGCAGCTCTCATTCCTGGTGATTATGTTCCCCCCGGTGCGCTCCCGCTTACTCTGGAAGTCAGTATTCTCATTCCAATGCTAAGTCTTTATATGCATAAGAAAAGGTTTATCAACCACTTCTTAAAACAGATAGGTTCTTGCAACAAACGTTTATATGCTCAGGGAGCAGAAGCCGCCGTTGTATCTGCTCGCATTGCCTTGATTTTCGGAATACTGCATTTTATTATAATCAGCATCACCGTCATTTTCCAAAACCCACTAAGTAAGACAAGTCTGTTTGTACTCTATAAAGTGTTACCTCCTACTGTCTTTCTTATGAGCATCCTGTTCAACCAGATCGCTATCCGTTTCTTCAATCACTTAATGTCTCACACGGAATATGTTCCTATTGTGAATACAAAAGGAGATGTGATCGGGAAAACCCCTGCAATAGAAGCTGTTAATTATAAGAACGCATACATCAATCCGGTGATAAGAATTGCCATATCCACTCATGGAATGCTGTTCCTTTGCGACAGACCGTCAACAGCCATTTTGGACAAAGGAAAAGTGGACATTCCCATGGAATGTTATCTCCGATATGGAGAATCTTTAGAGGCGGGTGCCACCCGTTTGATTAACAATGCTTTCCCGCACGAAAAAGATATCAAGCCAGAGTTCAATATCGTTTATCACTTTGAGAATGAAGTAACCAATCGTCTTATCTACTTATTCATCGTTGATATCAAGGATGATTCCATCCTTTGTACCCCTCGCTTTAAGAACAGTAAGCTATGGAGCTTCAAACAGATAGAGGAAAACTTGGGAAAAGGCTTCTTCAGTAGCTGTTTCGAAGATGAATATGAACACCTGAAAGGCGTTATTTATATAAGAGAAAAATACAGGGAATCTTAGACAATTCAGGCACATGTCCCTTCCAGTCCTTCACAGTACGCGTCTGTATATACTCTCCTTCACATGTAATATCGGCAGCAATACAAAGCTTTGTTTGAGGACGACAGTTTAACAAAATATCTTCTATCATCTTATGATTCCGGTAAGGCGTCTCAATGAAAAGTTGTGTCTGATTTTCAGCATACACACGCTGCTCCAATGTTTTCAGTTTCTTGGCACGTTCCCCCGGTTCAATCGGCAGATAACCATGAAACGCAAAGCTCTGCCCGTTAAAGCCCGAAGCCATCACGGAAAGAATAATTGAAGAGGGTCCAACCAAAGGAACTACCTTCAGTTTTTTACGTTGTGCGATGGCAACCACATCCGCTCCCGGATCAGCTACCGCCGGACAACCGGCTTCGGAGATAACTCCCATTGAAGCTCCGCCTACCAAAGGTTGCAGATAACCGGAAATATCTTCAGGTGAAGTATGTTTGTTCAACGGATAAAATGTCAACGCATCAATATCAATCTCCCGGTCCACCTTTTTCAGGAAACGACGGGCAGAACGAACATCTTCGACTATAAAATACCGGATACCGGAAATAATTTCCTTATTATAAGAAGGCAACACCTTTTCAATAGGTGTATCGCCTAAAGTCACGGGCAACAAATAAAGGGCAGTTTCCACTTATTAAATTGAGAATTGAAAATTAAAAATTGAGAAATAAGAAAGAGAAACGATTCAGGAAGCCAGGTAGTTGGATTCACTTAACATTTCGTGGTAATCAGTAAATTCCAGGAGATCTTTCAGCTTCATATCCTTATGCTTTTTCATGTAAGAAGCAATGATTCTTGCTCCCATCCATGTACCTATCAATGCCGGAGCTTGAGCACCCAACATATCAACAGCAGGAGCAGGCTTCATATAATAGCGGATCACCATCGGGTCACGAGCATGCAGATGATCGTTGGTACAGATATAATTCCATATCTCCTTTTCATTATCCTTGCACCAGTCGCTTTCCTCCTTAGAGTACCCCATTGCTTCACCGATATCACTATATCCCAATAAGTTTTGCACTACGTAATTGATCTTCCCCGTATGCATCATCAAGTCAATCAGACAAGTACCTTCATGATAGTTCATACCGTAACGGCTCAAAAGATAAAAAGCAAAACAATCCGGCACAATCCGTTCCGGACGCATCGAGCGACACTGATAATCGTAATAGAAACGCTTATAAAGAGGATAATCTTCCCCCATATATTTATCAAGACTGATTCCCAATAAAGAATCCACTAAAATAATAGATTCGTTGAAAGCGGATACTTGCGAATAGATAAACGGCACTTTCGTATCAGGCACTTCCTTTTTCAGTTTCCGAAATCCTTTACTAAGTCCTTTTTCCACCTCATCCAGATTAGGATACTTTGCCTCTACATCGCTAAGCAAACGAACCAAAGTCGTATCCGAATAGAATTTTTGCAGACGTTGCGAGATGGTATCATCTTTCACCGTGCCGATAGACAATACATCCTCAATCAGGATTTTCGTCGGCATACGGTAGTCCATCGTCAACTTCTGCATAGCAGAAAAGCTGTTGGAGCGAACATATTCGCTCAACAGCTTATCATATCTCAGAACAGAAATCTCTTCTTCCTTCTGCTCCGTACCCTTTCCTGTGCTTATCCCGCAGGAGGTGAAAAGCATACTCATTAATATAATAAGAAGAGAGATCCGTAGTTTCATAATCTTTTATCCGTAAATGATGTTACCATTTTCGTCCATGTACTCATCGAGCCCTTTCTCGTAAGTAGCCATGGCACGAAGACTCATACCTACGCTGGAGAATCCACCGTCATGGAATAAGTTCTGCATAGTCACCTTACGGGTAAGATCGGAGAACATCACGATGCAATAATCGGCACATTCGTCAGCCGTTGCATTTCCGAGCGGAGACATACGGTTGGAGAAGTCGAACAGTTTGTCCATACCCTTCACGCCCGAACCGGCAGTAGTAAATGTAGGCGACTGTGAAATCGTGTTCACACGTACGCTATGTTCGCGTCCGTAAATGTAACCGAAGCTGCGAGCAATAGACTCCAACAAAGCCTTTGCATCTGCCATATCATTATAGCCATAGAAAGTACGCTGTGCGGCTACGTAGCTCAAAGCAACGATAGAACCATAATCAGCAATAGCATTCAGTTTCTTGGCCGACTGAATCATTTTGTGGAATGAAACAGCTGAAATATCCAATGTCTTATCCAACATTCCATAGTCAAGGTCATCGTAAGTACGTTTCTTGCGCACGTTGGGAGACATACCGATAGAGTGGAGTACAAAATCAATTTGTCCACCCAGTATATCCATGGAGGTCTTGAATACATTCTCCAAATCTTCTACGCTAGTGGCGTCTGCCGGAACAACTTGGCAATTTAATTTTTCGGCCAAAGCATCGACTTCTCCCATACGGATAGCCATCGGAGTATTTGATAATGTAATGGTTGCACCTTCTTCTACGGCACGCTCTGCCACTTTCCAGGCAATAGACTGATCGTTCAAAGCACCGAAGATAACACCTCTTTTTCCTTTCAACAAGTTGTAACTCATATCTTTTAATAGTTAAATTTTGTGCAAAGATAGGAACTTTCTGCATAAAAACACGAGAAGTGTGCAAATAATAGACAGAAATGACAAAAAATACACGTAATCTATCAATTAGTCCACATCCTCTTGAAGTTTCCCACCTATCTTTGCGAATGATAATTAAGAGGTTTTTTCATAATATTTATTTAAGGTTAGAATTAGGTTAACATGAATTCGTCTTATTCCTCTCCTGCAGGCTGCCTGCGACAGATCGCCTGCGGAAGGACATAAGAATTATGAAATCATCCTTATTAATCATCAACCAACTACCAAGAAAAACAATAGATGTATAACCCTATAGAAATTAAGTTACTAAATGAACACATTGACAAAAAGACTCTTCTGGATGGCCGTATGCTGTTTACCGTTTATCTCATCGGGATGTAAACAAAGCGAGACTGCTGTAAAAGAAAGCTCAATCAGTGACGCTCTTTACCAGAATTTACCTTTTGAAATGCCGAAAGTACAGCAACCGGTTTTTCCTGCTTACGAAGTAAACATTGAGAAATTCGGAGCCAAAGGAGACGGTCTGTTCCTGAATACAAAAGCAATCAACGATGCTATTAAAGATGTAAATCAGCATGGAGGGGGTAAAGTGATTATCCCGGAAGGCATTTGGTTGACAGGACCTATCGAACTGTTGAGCAACGTGAATTTATATACTGAACAGAATGCATTGGTACTCTTCACCGGTGATTTTGAAGCATATCCTATCATTGCCACGTCCTTTGAAGGATTGGAGACTCGTCGTTGCCAATCGCCGATTTCCGCACGTAATGCAGAGAATATCGCTATCACCGGACATGGTACATTTGACGGAAACGGCGACTGCTGGCGTCCAGTAAAAAAAGGAAAGCTGACTGCTTCTCAATGGAAAAAACTGGTAAAATCAGGAGGTGTTCTCGACGAAAAACAAGAAGTATGGTATCCCACTGCCGGCTCATTAAAAGGTGCAATGGCTTGCAAAGACTTCAATGTACCCGAAGGTATCAACACAGATGAAGAATGGGCAGAAATCCGTCCATGGTTGCGTCCGGTACTATTGAGTATCGTCAAAAGTAAAAAGGTACTGTTGGAAGGCGTTACTTTCAAAAACTCACCAAGCTGGTGTCTGCACCCCTTGTCTTGCGAAGATTTCACAGTAAATAATATCATGGTCATCAACCCCTGGTATTCTCAAAACGGTGATGCTATCGACTTGGAATCTTGTAAAAACGCTCTAATTATCAATAGTGTGTTTGATGCGGGAGACGATGCAATCTGTATCAAATCCGGTAAAGATGAAGATGGTCGCCGACGTGGTGAACCTTGCCAGAACGTTATCGTGAAAAATAATACAGTACTGCATGGACACGGTGGATTTGTAGTAGGAAGTGAAATGTCGGGTGGCGTGAAGAATATCTATGTAGAAGACTGCACATTTATGGGCACAGATGTAGGTTTGCGCTTCAAGAGTACCCGCGGACGTGGCGGTGTGGTAGAAAACATCTACATTAATAATATCAACATGATTAACATTCCGAACGAACCTTTGTTGTTCGACTTGTTCTATGGTGGAAAAGGCGCCGGCGAAGAATCGGAAGAAGACTTGCTGAACCGCATGAAGACAAGTATTCCTCCGGTAACGGAAGAAACACCCGCTTTCCGCAATATTCATATCTCTAATATTGTTTGCAGAGGTTCGGGACGTGCCATGTTCTTCAATGGTTTACCGGAAATGCCGATCAGCAATATTACTGTTAAGAATGTCGTGATGACAGAAGCTACGGACGGCGTTGTTATCAGCCAAGTCGACGGAGTTACTTTGGAGAATGTATATGTAGAATCATCAAAAGGCAACAATATACTAAATGTCAAAAATGCCAAGAATCTGACTGTAGACGGGAAGGTTTATGAAGAACTGGGAGCGAAAGAAGAAATTTTAAGTCTCAAATAAAAAACTCATTGCTATTCTGTGATGCAAAATAGAAACCACAATATCATTATATAGAGTAAAAAGCTCAAATAGCAGACTATAATCTCCTCAAAAGAGACACAGTCTGCTATTTTTTCTGCTATTTTTGCAAGGAGAAATACGACGTATAATTTCAGCCTTAGAAACATGAAGAAAAATCTTTTTATTATTACTTTCTTTTTAGGAGCTTTCAGTCTTTCTGCCCAAACGCAGAAACAGGAGAAAACCATCACAGTTGAAGTACAAAACAACTGGAATCAGCCCAAAGCGGATGCTCCGGTTGTTATCAATCTACATGAGTTGCACGCTGGTTTCAAAGTAAAATCAGCCGTTGTCATGGAAGGTATGAAGGAAATTCCTTCGCAGTTGGACGATTTGAACCGGGACCGCAAGATGGACGAACTGGTCTTTGTTGCCGATCTTCCTGCCCATGGTAGAAAAACATTTCAGGTTACACTTTCTTCGGAAAAGAGTACAAAGACTTATCCTGAACGAGTTTATGCCGATATGTTTATTGTAGACAACAAGAAAGGTAAACATCAACGGGTACAGGCTATCACCGTTCCCGGCACTAGCAATATATACAGCATGGTACGTCCTCACGGTCCGGTTTTGGAATCGGAACTGGTAGGATACCGTCTTTATTTCAATGAAAAACAGACACCGGATATTTACGGCAAGTTCAACAAAGGACTGGAAATCAAAGAATCGCAGTTCTATCCGACGGATGAGCAGTTAGCTAAAGGATTCGGAGATGACGTACTTCGCGTGTTCGACAGTTGCGGACCGGGTGCATTGAAAGGTTGGGACGGACAAAAGGCAACCCATATTACTCCAGTGGACACTCGTACAGAACGTATCGTCTCTTATGGACCGGTACGTGTAATTGCAGAAATAGAAGTAACCGGATGGAAATATCAGGATCAGGAACTGAATATGATGACACGCTACACGCTTTATGCCGGACATCGCGATCTTCATATCGAAGCATTCTTTGACGAACCGCTCGATAAAGAAATTTTCTGCACAGGTGTGCAAGACATCGTAGGTACTTCCAAATCTTTCTCCGATCATAAAGGACTCGTAGGAAGCTGGGGAACAGACTGGCCGGTAAACGACACCGTGAAATATGCTAAAGAAACTGTAGGGCTGGGCACTTGTATTCCTCAACGTTATGTAAAATCGGAAGAAAAGGATAAAGCCAACTTCCTTTATACAATTACCGCCCCGGGAAATAAATATTTCCAGTATCACACGACTTTCACCTCGATGAAAGAGACATTCGGATATAAAACGCCGGAAGCATGGTTTGCTCATCTCCGCGAATGGAAAGAAGAGCTGGCTCATCCGGTGACAGTGAGAATAAAAGATAACCGCACCAATAAATAGGGTAGAAACAAATACAACTAAACAAAAATTACGAGGTATCTACCAATTTTTCTATGACTCTGCACAAATATTCCTCCTTGTGCAGAGTCTTTTTATTTACCTTTGCCATCAGATAAAACCAACGAATCATTTATATAAATAATCTATCTATAACATGAAACGATTGACACAGACTTTAGCTTTTTGCCTGCTAACTGTTTTCACTGCGGTAGCACAGAAAAACTATGGGTTTCCGACCTCGGAAACGGTAAATACAAAAATCCGGTGCTTTATGCCGACTATTCCGATCCGGATGCTTGCCGTGTAGGAGATGATTTCTATATGACTTCATCCAGTTTCAACTGTTTGCCGGGATTGCAAATCCTTCATTCTAAAGATTTAGTCAACTGGACAATCATCGGTGCCGCAGTTCCCAATGCCCTCTCCCCTATCGAAACTCCGGAACGGCCGGAACACGGCAATCGTGTATGGGCTCCGGCTATTCGTCATCACAACGGTGAGTTTTACATCTTTTGGGGAGATCCCGATCAGGGAGCTTTTATGGTGAAAGCCAAAGATCCGAAAGGTCCGTGGAGCGAACCGGTCTTGGTGAAAGCGGGAAAAGGTATCATTGACACTTGCCCGTTCTGGGATGAAGACGGAAAAGTATATATGGTACACGCATACGCAGGAAGTCGTGCCGGACTGAAAAGTGTAATCACTATCTGCGAACTGAATGCAGAAGCAACAAAAGCGATCACTCCTTCCCGTATAATTTTCGACGGTCACGAAGCACATCAGACTTGCGAAGGTCCTAAAATGTACAAGAGAAACGACTATTATTATATCTTCCATCCGGCCGGCGGTGTACCGACAGGCTGGCAGGTCGTATTACGTTCTAAAAACATCTACGGTCCTTACGAATGGAAAACAGTACTTGCGCAAGGTAACTCTCCTGTCAACGGTCCTCACCAAGGTGCATGGGTAGATACTCCTACCGGAGAAGACTGGTTCCTCCACTTTCAAGATGTCGGTGCTTACGGACGCATTATGCATCTCCAACCGATGAAATGGGTGAACGACTGGCCTATTATCGGTATTGATAAAGACGGTGACGGCTGCGGAGAACCTGTTTTGACTTACAAGAAGCCAAATGTCGGTAAAACATATCCTATCTGCACTCCACAAGAAAGTGACGAATTTGATGGGTATACACTTTCTCCGCAGTGGCAATGGCATGCTAACATTAATGAAAAATGGGCGTATTATGCAGGTGACAAAAGCTATGTCAGATTATACTCTTATCCGGTAGTAGAAGATTATAAGAACCTGTGGGATGTAGCCAACCTCTTATTACAAAAAACTCCTTCTGATAATTTTACCGCAACAATGAAACTGACGTTCAGCCCTAACCAAAAGAATAAAGGCGAACGCACTGGACTTGTCGTTATGGGCAGGGATTATGCCGGACTTGTTCTAGAAAATACAGACAAAGGTTTGGTTCTGTCGCAAGTTGAATGTGACAGAGCAGATAAAGGCAAACCAGAAGAAGTGAAAGCCACTGTTGATCTTTCGCAAAACACGGTTTATCTGAAAGTGCGTTTCAGTTGTGACGGAAAGAAAATCAAGGGTAGTGAAGGCGGACATGACCTCATTGTGATGTGTAATTTCAGCTATAGCCTCGACGGAAAGAAATATGAATCATTAGGTGTTCCTTTCCAGGCAAGAGAAGGACAATGGATCGGTGCCAAGGTTGGTATGTTCTGTACTCGTCCTGCCATTGTTACTAACGACGGCGGTTGGGCAGATGTGG
>OOCX01002022.1_pt1 | contig 11390 bp, 8 predicted proteins | sample 1671231 | NCBI WGS metagenome assembly OOCX01 (sample SAMN06348135, study PRJEB24527) | human gut metagenome | biome: human gut; feature: ankylosing spondylitis patient; material: feces | host: Homo sapiens | place: China | collected 2015-10 | reverse complement strand
GACTTCACTCAGCCGGAGCCTGCAAACAATTTTGCGCATAAATCTTGACGGCACCGCAAAGCGCGCTGGGATAGACGCGCAAGCGTCGCAAGGGGTGCAGACCCTTGTACGGAGCAACGCGACGCAAAACAGCCCGGACATTCAAACGTCCGGGCTGTCTGCCTTGCAGAGCGCACATACTCCCGTCAGGAGAGTATAGAAGTGCGCCCTTGTTACCAAGGGATTATTTGATGGAAATCTGCTCGCCATCAATAATAATGCGATCACTTAGCACATTCAGTGCAGCATCCATCGCCTCATTGATGGCTTTGCCAACACGTGTCACTCCGCATTGCGCAGCCAAAGAACGGTACAACCCGCTTTTATCGGCGGTTACATTTTGTTTCAGGATCTCAAACATTCCAGCGGCTAATTCTTCTGGCGCAATTTGTTTGATGTCACGCTCAATATCGCCCGGACCTCTGAACTGAACCTCTTTTCCGTTATCCAGATACAGGAATCCATTTCCTCGGATAATGCCGTAACGCTGGTAGCCGTACATCTGCTGTTCGTAGGCTCTCTGCACGACATTTGTGACCTTTTCACGTTCAAAATACCACACGATACGCTTCAGGAATAAATCTTCCGATAGAGGCGCCTCCACTTCCAAAATTTCCTTAACGATTGCCTTAAAATCTCTGTAATGATGTCGTCGGCAAACCTCAAAAAAATCCGCCGCCTTATACGAAGGAAATTCAAAATGTTTTTCGACTGCAACCTCTTCAAATGTTTCTGCCGGCTGACTATCTACCGACTTTACTTCTGATTTTGTTGGATTTTTGACCGCATCCGCAGCTGCCTCCAAAAGTCGAAGTTGCTCAACCGATTTGTTTCTGAACCAGTCCGTAGACCAGATACGATAGAATTTCCAACCCATGCGCTCCAAAATTTCCTGCCGCAGACGGTCACGGTCACGCGCATTTTTGGATGAGTGATATGTTGCGCCATCGCATTCAATCGCAAGTACATAGTCAGAGCTGTCCGGCAACTTCAAACCGAGGTCAATACGGAATCCAGAGCAGCCGACTTGCGTATCTACCGCAAAGCCTTTGGATCTCAGATAATCGCACACCTCAAGTTCAAAATCGGAATCGAATTGTTCAAACGGACTGACGGAAATTGCCCGTTCCAGCGCAACACTGCCGTTCTCGGCATAATCGAGGTATTCACGAAGCAGCTTTGCACCTTCTGCGGATGTATGCTTCAAGTCAATGTCCGTATAGTGCATGGAAGAAACCAACTGAACATTGCATTTTGCACGGGTAACGGCAACATTCAGCCTTCGTTCACCGCCGACACGGTTCAACGGGCCGAAATTATGTAGTAGGCGTCCTTGCACATCAATGCCATAGGCAATACTGAAAATAATTGTATCTCTTTCATCACCCTGCACGGTTTCGAGATTTTTGATGAAGAAAGGCTCTTTCCCATCGTTCTTGAAGAAGTATTCCTTTTTCGGCGTGCTTTGCCGCCGCTTGGAAAGCAGTTTATCAATCAAGTCCTGCTGCGCTACGCTGAACGCAACAATAAACTCTGCTTCCTTCCGGTTGGTATGGACTTTGCGGTCAAATACGCCATCCACGTGATAATAGTCTACACCGATTCCCGGAGCATCGACCTTAGAAGACGGGAACGTCACAAGATCGCTGTCATAAAAATTCTTGTTGGAGAAAGTAATCAGCTGCTCATATCGACTGCGGTAATGCCAGCGCAGCCGGAGCTGCTGCATGGATGTCGAACACAGATCCAAGATAGATTCAAAGTCCGTTACATCTCCGGTTTCTTCATCGTTGTCCTCCGCTTCAATGGTAGCATTGAAGAAATTGCTGGGCGGCATCTGCTTAGAGTCACCCACAACAATCAACTGGTCTGCACGATAGATTGCGCCGATTGCATCCTGCGGGAAAATCTGTGATGCCTCATCAAATACAACCACATCGAAGTGAACGGAATCCGGCGCAAGGAAAGTGCTGACGCTCAGCGGAGACATCAAAAAGCACGGCTTGACTCGCTGAACAAGCTCACCTGTTTCAGCAAGCAGAGAACGAATACTCTTTTGCTTGCGCTTTTTTTCGCCTTCACGAAGCAAGATTGCCAATGCACTCCCGGACGCAATCATATCAAGCGACGGGCGCATAGAGGAAAGCTCAGCGCGGATTTTTGCCTTATTGATTTCAAATTGCTCAGCATCTTTCTCGGAAAAAGTACGAATCGCGTTATCCTGAGAAATTCGATTGAATGCAGACAGAACAGGATTCTCAGACAAAATCGAATCGATCCATTGATAGTAGAATTGCTTTTGGAATGCGCCGACAATATACTTTGACTCTATATTCTGACCAATAGCAGCATTTACATAAGGCACGACCTGCTTATCATCCAACTTGGAGAGAAGACTCCTGAAATGGCACCAGTTATCCAACTTGTCCATTTCACTCAGACAGTCCGCTAATCTCGCCAATACCAAATTACACGGTGCAGAGTGAGTGTTCAGAATCGCTCGATCAAAGTACCCATCAACTCGCTTGAATGTATCAGCACTACAAACTGCGAAAGTCTCGTCAAGTTTCTGGTGGTAATCTGCAAATATATCTCGTTCAGAAGTGAAATCGTTATAGTGTTCCAAAGTGCCGAACGCAATGCTGCTGGAGAATATTGCCCCCAACGCCGACATTTGTTCCGCTACATAATCCCATTCGGTTTCGACACCATGATAGGCTTCACCAAGAAATGCTTTGATGGGTGCTTCGGCTTCAACAAACTCCAAGGTCTTTTGCTGATAATAGGCAAGTCGTTCTGTCATGGAGACAGCTTCATTATAAGCAGGTTTCTTCCCGTCCTTCTTGCACAAGCGCAGGTCGGTGATAAGCTGCTTGTACTCGGCATTGAAAAGCCGGGAAAAGATTCCACTAAACTGTTTTGTCAGCTTCTTGTGATACGCAGCTCCATCCAATTTATAAATATCATCGTCAAACACTGCACCCAACACGGAGCGGGCAGCCATAATATCTGCACTCTGCGCTTGTAATTTGTGCAGCGCAGAGTTTACCGCGTCAAAACGCTCCCGATTCAGGAGTGACGGTGTAATCAGTTTGGAAGTCGCTGCAAAACCGAAGAAACTGTTCCAAAGCTGTGCGTCCTCTACGCTGGTGCATTGTATTTTGTACTTCTCAGAGATTTCCTGCTGCAAAGGAATCAATACCTGCAAGAATTGTGAAACGGCAGAAAGATCACCCTTCACCTCGTTTTTTGACTGGTAAGATGTGTCCTGATTGATATAGCCGTACCACGGGTTCTTTCTATAATCATATCCGATGGATGGAATATAGTCTGCATACTGCTCCAAAAGAGCAGCTGTTTCTATCAAGTACGATTCGCCTTTGGAAGCAAGCTGAGGGATAGGATACTCAACATCTGGCGTGGAGCGAAATGCGGCGTAAGACTCATACAGCTGATACAAGCTTTTTTCAATGACCGGGTGCAGTTTGTGAAGCTCAACCGCATAGGCATCCAGCTGATGCTGTGCCTTTTCCTTGATAGCAATTTCAGCGTCCGCTTTCGAGGAAACTGCACTTTTCCCTGTACGCAGGGTGTGGCAAATATTCGCAATGACATCCTTTTTATTTGCTTTATGGCTGTGGAGCTGTAAGCAAAACTCGGCGAGTCCCGCTTGCTTCAACTTGTCGTAGACTACATTCAAGGCTGCCAACTTTTCAGAAACGAACAACACTTTTTTGCCATCGCTAAGGCATTCTGCGATGATATTGGTAATCGTCTGGCTTTTGCCAGTACCGGGAGGGCCTTGCAAAACGAAGCTCTTTCCCGACTTTGCCATCTCAATCGCCTCAATCTGGCTGGAGTCTGCATCTACCACACTATGTAGCTCAATCAATGGATCAATAAGAGAGCCAGCAGTTCCCTCATCGCCGTATAATTTTTCTGTGCTGGTTGGCTCACCCAAGAGCTGACGGACATTCTGATTTGCAAGAATTGCCTTTGCATTGTCCTTCAAATCCCGGTACATATTGATTTTGAGAAATGAGAAAATACCGATCTTGCATTCAGCTGTGACTGTCCATTGGAGTTTTGCCACAAGACGCTTTACTTTCTCAAGGTAGGCAGTCAGCCCCTCATCGTTATACTCAGGGAGCTTCACCCCATGTTCTGCGTCCATTTTATAGGAAAAGGTCGGATTAACAATGATGTCGTCTTCTGCCGACTTGATAAAATAGGGTTCTACCGCTGACGCTTGTTCCAGCTGAATCGGTACAAGCAAAATGGGCGCGCGAAAAACATAGTTCGAGGCGGCACTTTCTTTCCAATGGACAAAACCAAATGCCATGTACGCAACATTGACACCGGTTTCTTCAATGAACTCCCGCGCCTTCTTATCAATGTTTTTTACGGCAGTAAGTGGATTCGTTGCGGCATTATAAAGTAGGATTTGATTCTGCCGCTTGATTTTACCGGAATATTGAGCCAAAAATGCGGCTTTGCCGCCAGAAGCATCGGGCTTTTCTGACACATCAATCTGCAACTGCTCCGGTTCAGAAGACTCTTCCGGTGTCCCGATTTGCAACTGCTCCGGCGCATAGGATTCTTCCGAGTCATCATCTTCTTCGACAATTTTGGGATCGAAGACCTCAAAAGAAGCTGTCCCGTCCACTTTCTCAAACAGCACATCAGAAGACGGGAGCAGCACCTCCACGGTTGAAGCTCGCGTATCCTTAAAATTGATTAGATTATTGCGCTTTCCTGTATCCAGCAGTAAATCAGCCCACTTATCCAGCTTCTTTGTATCCACTGCTCGTTCGCCTCCACCCTTCAGTTATTAGAGCTATCTGTAATCTCCATAATGTCGCCAATATCGCATTGTAGTGCTGTGCAAATCTTTACTAACACATCTGTAGTGACGTTTTCATTCTTTCCGAGTTTTGCCATTGATGCATGGCTGATTCCCGCCGCAGCACATAAGTCTTTCTTCCTCATATCACGGTCAATCAATAGTTTCCAAAGTTTTTTGTAACTAACGGTCACAGACTACACCTCTGTTGAAATATAAAATCGAAACTTTGTATTCACATTTTGCTTGATAAAATTCTGCAAACGCTGAATTTAGTATAACACAAGACCCTCCTATGCTCAAGTGCGTAATTGTAAATCCTTGGTGACTTACTTAAACCCGTTTTGTCTTGCGTATGCGCTTGCCGCCCTGCGTCGTTCTTCACTATACGGAGCAGTCAGACGGAAACTCAAAAGTTATCCAGAGGTGTTGCAAATTGCTATTAGGATGCGTTCATCTTCATGATTATCGCTCTCTTTTCTGCCACACAATGTCATACCCCAGCGCGTCCGCCAACTCTACCGCCTCGCCATAGCGAAGCGAACCGCGCTTGAGCTTGCCTGAGAGATTTGGGACGCTGCGGCTCCAGCCGTATTCGTCGGAGAGGTAGTCCACCACCTCGGTCATGGTCATGCCAGTGCGGACGATGTAGGACTTGATCTCGTTGCGATAGGTTTCAGATTTTCTCATATTCAAACTTTCCTCCTGTTTTTTCGATGCGCTCTATGGTAAAATGGGTTTGTCAAACCGTGACATCCGTTCGCCATAGGGCGCTGGTTTTTAATACACGGCTTTTCGCTGGAAATGCCGCCGATGATACGTTGGTCACAGGCGGCACCTTCCGCTTTTGCCGTTTGATGTGTCTTTGCGTGAAACGGCGAAATATCATGTTGAACGACAAACGTCGTTCACTGCTGAATAGCGCTCTATTCCGTGCGGATAACCGCACAGAGCAGAAAACTATTTCGCTGTTTTCACTTGCTTTGATTTTTATATTCGATTTTGCCGCTCTTTCCGAACGTCGTTCCTGCCCGGAGGATCGCTCCCGGCGTTTCGTCCCCGTTGGTACGCTCACGCTTTCGCGGTCATGGCGGTTACTTCGCTGGGGGACATATCCCGTTCGGACGGTCATGCAATTTTCAAGGTTCAGGTGCGATTGCAAGACCATTTTAGCGAAAAATATAGCCCTCTCCCGTATATCCAAGAGGTCGGAAAACGCGCCGAAAAACGCAGATTTCCACGCTTATGGACAAGACCGGAAAAGGGCAGAAATTTGAAGAGAGGACACCGCTATGCAGCCAAAACTCACCATTCAGGAACGGCTCAAAGACCTGCGCGTGGAGCGCAGTCTGACGCTGGAACAACTATCTGCGGAAACAGGTATTTCAAAGTCCGCGCTGGGAAAATACGAAGCCGACGATTTCAAGGATATCAGCCCGTTCAGCATGGTGGAGCTGGCGAAGTTCTACGGCGTGTCCACCGATTACCTGCTGGGGCTGACAGAGCAAAAAAATCACCCAAACACAGAACTGGACGCTCTGCATTTGGGTGATGATGCAATCGAAGTCTTGAAAACGGGCAAATTCAACCACCGGCTGCTGTCGGAGCTGATCTGCCACAAGGATTTCCAGCGGTTTTTGCTGGATGCTGAGATTTACGTTGACCGGATCGCGGATATGCGAGTCAACGACATGAATGCCGTGCTGGAAGCTGTTCGGCAGATGGCATTGATGAAAAATGGTGGCGATGCAAACAACCTGTACCTGCGGACGTTAGAAGTGGCGCAGATTCGGGAGGACGAGTATTTCGGAAGTCTGATTGCGGACGATCTAAAAGGTATTCTCCGCGACATTCGGAACGAACATCGTCCCGACACCATGACTGCGGATGAAGTCTCCCTCGCAGCAACCGTACAGGGGCAGTTGCGGGATGCGATGAATTTTGAGGGCAGTTCCGAGGAAAAGCAAGTCCGTTCGTTCCTCGCTACCTTTGGCATTGATTATGACAAGCTCACCAAAGAGCAATTCGTCTCGCTGATTGAAATACTCAAGCTGTCCAAGTGCCTGAAAACTCCCATCAGTCAGCGTGGGAAAACAACCACGACCCACGGCAAGGGAAAACGGAAACGCAAATAAGGAAAAATCGGCACCTGCTTTTTGAGGCAGGTGCCGATTTCTGTTACCCTATCATGCGCTTGAATTTTTGGCATAAGTTTGGCGTAAATCCGCTTTTGCACACTCAAAAAATCAAGCAATTTCAAGGCTTTGCGGCGAGTCTTAATACATGCCGCCCATGCCGCCCATTTCGGGAGCGGGAGCAGCGGGTGCGGGGGGCTGGGGCTTGTCGGCCACCAGAGACTCGGTGGTCAGCACCATGCCGGAGACGCTGGCGGCATTCTCCAGAGCGGAGCGGGTCACCTTGGCGGGATCCACGATGCCGCTGGCGATCATGTCGCAGTACTCCTCCTTGTAGGCGTCGAAGCCGTAGCCGTTCTTGCCGGAGGTACGGACCTTCTCCAGAATGACGGAGCCGTCCAGACCGGCATTGGCAGCGATCTGGCGGATGGGCTCCTCCAGAGCCTTGGCCACGATCTGCACGCCGGTCTTTTCATCACCCTCCACCTCGTTCAGCAGGGCGGTGACAGCGGGGATGACGTTGACGTAGATGGTGCCGCCGCCGGCCACGATGCCCTCTTCCACAGCGGCCTTGGTGGCGTTCAGAGCATCCTCAATGCGGAGCTTCTTCTCCTTCATCTCGGTCTCGGTAGCTGCGCCGACCTTGATGACCGCTACGCCGCCTGCAAGTTTTGCAAGGCGCTCCTGAAGCTTCTCTCTGTCATAGTCGGAAGCGGTGTTCTCGATCTGTGTGCGGATCTGGTTGACTCTGGACTTGATAGCGTCCTTGTCGCCTGCGCCGTCAACAATGATGGTGTTCTCCTTGGAGACCTTGACCTGGCGTGCGCGGCCGAGATCGGAAATCTGGGTGTCCTTGAGCTCAAGACCGAGCTCGGAGGTGATGACCTTGCCGCCGGTGAGGATAGCGATATCGGGGTGATAATGGTGGAATTTGGGGCGTCTGTCGATGGGAGAAGAAAGATATTCGTCTCCTTCGAAAACAGCGATTTTACTTCGGTCGCTCAGGTGAACCATGGTATCGAAGCCTTCCAATAAAGCTCCGGCCATATAATCGAATTCTATTCCGCACGTTTTCAAAACATGCATGATCATCGAAGTTGTGGTCGTTTTTCCATGACTTCCGCCGACGATGACCCGTAATTTGTTTTTGGTTTGCTCGTACAGATACTCCGGATAGCTGTAAATCGGAATTCCAAGTTCCTGTGCTTTTTGTAGTTCCGGATTATCTTCCCGGGCATGCATACCCAAAATGACGGCATCTAAACGGGAGGTGATGCGTTCCGGGTACCAACCCCACTTTTCCGGTAACAGGCCTGCTGCTTCTAATCTGGATTTCGAGGGTTCGAAAATCTCGTCATCCGAACCGGTCACCTGATATCCTTTTTTATGAAGTTCTAACGCCAGGTTATGCATTGCGCTTCCCCCGATAGCAATAAGATGTATGTTCATAAACTTATTTTTATAGTGTTGTAGATATTCAATCGATTGTAAATAAATTAGTTCTGTGTGCTATCCGATAATCTTATAGGACAAAGATAGTTGTTTTAGGTACACAATTTGCAAAGAGAAATACAATTAGTCGTGACAAATTTTTGTATAATTTAAAATCAGTACATGAGATTTATTTATTTTCTGGTCTTCGGAGAATACTTTTGTTCGAAGGGTGTGAGCCTTTCGGATATCGGATTTACCCTTATTTTTTCGAAAAAATCATCCGGAACCGTATGTCCGGCGACCTGTAATAAAACTTTTTGTTCAGGATTGCGTAAAATCTTTCTGTAATACTAAATAAAAACAGGAAATGAAAACAAAAGGTTCTACAGCTTGGGTCTTTACTACAATGGTTGCAGTAGTATTGTTTATGGCCGCTTGCGGAAATTCTCAGAAGAAAAAGGAACAGGCGAAAGTTCAGGCAACAGAGCAACCCGCTGATTCAGTAACCGTTATCGAGTCAGAGACTGTCGTTATTGCAGTGGATAGCATCGCTCCCGATTCTGCCGCTATGAAACAAAAGGCACCGACCCCTAAAAAAACTAAGTAATTTAAAGCTATAAGCGAAAGGCTAAAAGCTATAAGCGTTTAATCGTTCTTAGCCTTTAGCCTCTAGCCTTTAGCTTTTAAAGAATCATTTGCGGCATAAATTCGAAGCTATTGTATTGAGGACGCAGACGATCGGTATTATAGAATTTATTGATATCGACCAATTTTTTACTACTGGTGACAATATCTATAGGTGCATTATCATAACGTCCGTTTCTTAAAATGACTAAACGCCCGTGCATTCCTTTAGAGATTAAATCGAGTGCAAGATTACCATAAGCCATAGGCACGATAGAGTCCATCGCATCCGGATTTCCACAACGTACCAGATAACCAAGTTTTTGATTGATGACATTGATGGTTTCCCCTTTATTGAACTTAGGAGAAAGATTTTTAAGCTCGTTGGAAACATAATCTCCAATTCCTCCTAATTTCTTATGACCGAACATGTCCGCTTCATCACTTTGGAACATCATCTGGCCGCCGCTGTAACTAGCTCCCTCGGATACCAGTACCACTGAATACTTGCTCGGATTGGTATACCGGTCCTGGCATAATAATTCCGCTAACCGTTCGATATCGAATTGGTATTCGGGAATCACACAGCGGTTTGCTGCTCCTGCCAGTGTCGGTAACATGGCTGAGAAACCGGCATAGCGTCCGAAGACTTCCAGTACCAGCAGCCGTTCGTGTGAACCGGCGCAAGTTCGCAAGTCATGGGTCAGCTCGATCGTCCGGGTGATACAGGTACTGAAACCGATACAATAGTCCGTACCCGGTACATCGTTATCCATCGTTTTCGGGATCGCTACTACTTTTACTCCTTCCTGACTCAGGCGTACGGCATAGCTTAAGGTGTCGTCTCCTCCGATTGGGATGAGGTAGTCGATGCCGATAAATTCCAGATTCTTCAGGACTTCAGGGGTTAAATCGTTTATTTCTGCATTGTATTTGTCCTTCAGATGTTCGGGAACGGCTGATTGGGGGACATGCGAAGCACGTGTCCGGGATGAATGTAAAAAAGTACCTCCTGTTCGTCCTGCTTTATTTACGATTTCTTCGGTCAACTCGAAATAATTACATGAATTATCTACTTTTTTGTCCCGGATGACATCGACCAAACCCTTCCAGCCCCGCCGGATTCCGATCACTTTATACCCTTCTCGTAAGGCACGTATGGTGACTGCTCTGATGGCGGGATTCAATCCTGGTACATCTCCTCCTCCGGTTAAAATACCGATAATTCCTTTTGCTTTCTGATTCATAGTAATTGAAATTAATGTTAGTAAATTCACACTAAAAGTGATAAAATATATTCTGAATAGCAAAATAAATCGTCAATAAGTGACTATATTTGTGTGATTTTTTTTGAATGTATTTAGAAAAGGATGTAATAAAGCGCTTTATGGCTTTATAGAGGTTTATGATTTTTTAATTTGAAATGAATAATTTTGTTGATTTTTGGGTAGGATTAGGCTATAATGGTTGGTTATTCCTGTTGTTGATCCTCCTTTTTTTTGCCCATTTGATTATGATCATTTTACGCAGTACGGTACTTACCACTAAAAAAAGACCGGCAACTGTAGAACCCGAGGAAGGAGTTTCGGTAATTATTACCTGTTCGAATAAGGCCGAGCTATTGAAACAGAATCTTGAAGCATTTCTGACCCAAGAATATCCGAAATATGAAGTGATTGTCGTAGACGAATGTTCCGAGGATGAGACGAAGACTACCCGGATTTTTCCTGAAACGAAATTCCGGCGTACGAAGAAGATTGCTATTAATATAGGTGTCCTCGCGGCACAATATGATGTGTTGCTTTTTTCTGAAATTAATTGTAAGCCCGGATCCGGGCGATGGCTGCATGCGATGGCTTCTTATTTTACGCCCGATACGGCGGTCGTGATCGGATACTCCAATTATCCGGTAGACGGTGCGGGAGGAAAATTCAGGTGTTATTTCCGGTTCTTGTGGTTCTGGAAGACGATGGTGCTGAATAGACGGGGACTACAGGTGGTCGGAAATGGTAATAATATGGGATACCGGAAAAAATACTATCTGGAGAAAAGAGGGTTTACCGCTAATACCCAGGAATATATCGGTTACGATACAGAAATCGTAAAAGATATGGCTAAAAAGGGGACGGTCAAAGTGGTGAAAGACCCCGATACCCGGGTGATGATCTGTGACGAGCGGAAAAAAGCCTGGAAAGATGATTATTCCTATTATTATGCTACGAAACGTCGGTGGCCATTGGCCGTGCGTTTGAGTAGCAATGTCGACTTTATCGTTGAAAGTATCGTTTATTTGTCGGCATTTTATTTTATTATAC
>OOCX01002017.1_pt1 | contig 11437 bp, 14 predicted proteins | sample 1671231 | NCBI WGS metagenome assembly OOCX01 (sample SAMN06348135, study PRJEB24527) | human gut metagenome | biome: human gut; feature: ankylosing spondylitis patient; material: feces | host: Homo sapiens | place: China | collected 2015-10 | reverse complement strand
AAATATATGGAAATATATGAAAAAAACGAAAAACGTAGAAAAATGTCGAGAAAAGTAGTATAATAGGTCGATAGGAAATTTAAAATTTAAATAAAATATTATAAAAAGTTTTTGTAGGAGATGGACTATGGATATATATGGATTAATGAAAATGGGGTTAGATGCTACAGAACTAAGAAATAGAACTATAGCAAACAACATTGTAAATATAAATACCCCGAATTATAAAAGAAAGTATGTTACTTTTGAGGACAGTTTAAAAAATGAAATGGATAATGCAAAAATTGAGGTAAAAGTTGATAAAGATTCCGTAGTAAGGGAAGACGGAAATAATGTTGACTTAGAAAGTGAAAAGGTAAATCAAGCTGCTGCAAGCCTTCAATATAATGCAATTGTAAGTTTGACAAATACTAAATTATCTATGACAAAAAGTGTAATATCAGGGAGGTAATTAAATGAGTGTTTTTAATGGAATGAGAATAAGCGCTAGTGGTTTATCTGCCGAAAGATTAAGAATAGATGTTATATCTTCGAATGTTGCTAATGTAAAAACTACTAGAACTGAAAATGGAGGGGCCTACGTTCGTAAGATAGCAAGTTTTCAAGAAAACTATGATGAAAAATTAGGTATGTTAGGAGTTAAAGCTGTTTCTATAGAAGAAGATAAATCTCCTCTTAGAAAGGTATATGAACCAAATAATCCTGATGCAGATGAAGAGGGATATGTAGAATATCCAAATGTTGATTTGCTAGTAGAAATGTCAGATTTAATATCTGCATCTAGAGCATATGAATCAAATATTGATACTTTGAATGCTCAAAAAGATATGATTTCAAAAGCTCTTGAAATAGGAAAGTAATATATGGAGGTGCAAATAATGAGTTTGATAAATATGTCAAGTGTTAATTTTGATTCAAAGATGTTTTTAAATCAGATTCAAAATAACACTATAGATAATTCAAATAAGAATTTAAATGAAAGTGATAAGGTTAATTTTACAGATGTATTAAACAATGCAGTAAATAAAGTTAATGATAGTCAAGTTAAAGCTAATAATGACATTGAAGCTCTTATAAAAGGTGATGATATAACAATGCATGAGGTTATGTTATCTACTCAAGAAGCTCAAATTTCTATGCAGCTCATGTTAGAAATGAGAAATAAATTATATGATGCATACAAAGAGTTAAGCTCAGTTCAACTATAGTTTTATTTTATAAAGGAGTGAGCAAATGAATGTAAAGGATATTATAAATAAGATTAAAGAGTTTATAAGTAAAAAAATATTGGACTTTAAAGCCTTAAGTAAAACTAAAAAGCTAGCTTTAGTAATAGCTTCTGTAGCAGTAATCTTATCTATTGTATTTGGTGTAAAGTACATGAATAACAACAAGTACAAAGTTCTTTTTTCAGGTTTGAATTCTACTGATGCAGCAAGCATAACTAAAGAACTTGAAAGTGAAAATATAGATATGAAAATACAAGGTGATAGTATACTTGTTCCAAAGGATAAGGTCGATGAATTAAGATTAAAACTATCAGAAAATATATCTAATGGTTCTAAAGGTTATGAGCTTATGGACGAAGGTTCATCATTTGGTATGACAGATGAAGAGTTTAAGATAAAGAAACAAAGAATGCTACAAGGCGAGATTGAAAAGACTATAAAGACATTTTCTCAAGTGGCAGATGCAAGAGTTCAGATTATAAATGGTGAAGAATCTGTATTTGCTAAGGAAACTCAACCAGGGTCTGCTGCAGTAACTATAACTCTAAACCCAGGAGAAAGTTTAGATATAAGTCAAGTAAGGTCTATTATGTCTTTAGTTTCTGCAAGTTGTGAAAATATACCCAAACAAAATGTAGAAGTAGTTGATCAAAATATGAATCTTTTATCTGAAGGTTTATATGATGAAAATGGAAAAGAGCAAGCTACCAACTCAAGTGGACTATACATAGCTAGAAAAGCAGAAAAAGAATTAAATTCAGATTTAGAAAGAGCTATATCTTCAGTACTTGAGTCTATGTTTGGGTCAGGTAAAGTTGTAGTAAAAGTAAATTCAGATTTAAACTTTGATACTAATGAAATTACTGAAATAAAAATTGATCCAAATAAAGTAGCAATAAAAGAGAATAAGAAAGAAAATACAACATCACAAGATGATGCTGCTGGTGGTAATATTGATAACAATATGAACACTGTGGGTGGCAATGATACAAACTTAAATACAAGTAGAGAAGAAAGTATTGAATATGAAACAGGAAGAACAGAGTCTAAAACTATAAAGGCACAGGGCGAAATTAACAAGATTACAGCATCAGTTGCTATTAATGGAAATTTAAATAATAAGACTCTGCAACAAGTAGAGGATATAGTATCTAATATTATTGGTGTTGATGAAAATAGAGGAGATAGTATATCTGTTGTTGGAATGCCATTTGATACATTAGCTAATGAAGATGACAATTTAGCAGTTAAGGATGATATAAATAAGGTGATGAAAATAGTGGCAGTTGTAGTAGGAATATTATTGTTATTAATAGTAGGAATAGTGGTTTATATGTACATGAAGAAGAAAAATTCAGATATTGTTGAAGAAGATTTCGACGACAGTGAACATCTTGATATTATAAATCAAAAAATACAAGAAATGGAAAAAACTAGATCTACTGAGGATGAAGAAGAAGAAAGTATATCTTTAGAAGAAGAAGTAAGACAATACGCATCAGAAAATAAAGAGCAAGTTACAGACTTAATTAGAAATTGGTTAAGTGAGTAATACAAAGGGAGGTGCTTATAATTGGAAAAAGAAAGTGTTAATTTAGGAAATGCATTTGACTTGGGGGATATACCAAAGGTTAGAAAAGTTACAGGTGCTAGAAAGGCAGCTATTTTATTAATTACACTAGGTGCAGATGTAGCAGCTGATATAGTAAAAAACTTGCCTGATCAATATATACAAAAGATAGGTGTAGAGATATCAAATATTCATAAAGTAGGAACAAGAGAGAGAAGAGAGATTCTACAAGAATTTATAGAAGTTAATAAGGGACAAGATATTGTTCTTCAAGGTGGGATGGACTTTGCAAAATCTCTTCTTAATGGAGCTCTTGGCAATCAAAGGGCTAATAAAATATTAGAAGGTATAAAGTATGATACGTGTACAAAATTATTTATGGCTGCTAGAAAGGCAGAACCAGAGCAAATTTTATCTTGCATACAAGGTGAAAGTACGCAAACGATAGCAATTATACTTTCGCATCTTCAACCAGATAAAGCAGCAGTGGTTTTAAGTGAAATACCAGATGATATAAAACATGAAGTTTCTCTGAAAATAGGGGGAACTTCATCTATATCTCCTAATATTATAAAGGCTATAGATGAAGCTGTAACAAATAAGCTATCTAAATTAGGTCAAAGAGACCTTGAAAAATCAGGTGGAGTTGACAGCTTAATAGATATATTAAGTAATGTTGATAGAAAAACTGAAAAGAGCATTATTAAATATATTGAAGAAAATAACATAGAATTAGCAGAAGAAATTAAAGCTAGCATGTTCGTATTTGATGATATCGTAAGACTTGAAGACACAGCTATACAAAGAATTCTTAAAGAAGTTAATGTTAAAGATATTGCATACGCACTTAAAGGAGCATCAAATGATGTTTCAAATGCTATATATAGAAACCAATCACAAAGGGCTGCTGCTGCATTAAAAGAAGAGATAGAATTACTTGGAAAAACTAAGGTTTCTCAAGTTGAAGAATCTCAACAAAACATAGTAAACATAATCAGAAAGCTTGAAGAAATAGGAGAAATTACATTAACTAGAGGTTCAGATGAAGAATTCGTCTTATAGTAATAATATAATTAAGTCTGATTATGTAAAGGTTAAGGGTACAGTTTCTTTAAACTATTTTAACTTCAAGGAAAAAGAAGAGTTACCTGTTAATGAAGAAGTTGAGGATCATAATGAAAAGAGATTAGAGCTATTAAGATTAGAAGAGAAAATAAATCAAAAGCTTATAGATGCTCAAATTAAATATGATGAAATTTTAAATCAAGCTAATACTGAAAGTGAAAAAATATTAGCTGAAACGAATCAGAAAGCTGTGGAAATAGAGAAAAGAGCATATCATGAAGGTTACGAACAAGGTACACAAAATGGATATGAAGATGGCTACAAAGAAGCTTATGAAGACAACATAGAAAAAGCTAAAAATGAATCATCTGAAATAATTGATAAGGCAAATAAAATAATGCTTGAAGCTAATAATCAAGTTGCATCTTATATAAAAAATAATAAAAAAAATATTTTAGCTATGGGAATATCTATTGCGGAAAAGGTGCTAAGAAGAAATTTTGAAGATGAAGAATCTATGGATTTATTAATTTTAGATGTAATAAAGGAATATGAGTTAAAAGAAAACTTTGTAATACGAGTTAATCCTATTTATAAAGAAAGTTTAGATAAACAAATTTTAGAATTAAAAGAAAATAATCTTATTAATAAAGACGTTTTTATTTTATCTGATGAATCAGTTGATAAAGGCAATGCACTAATAGAAAGCTTGAATGGAAAATTAGTCATTGGCATTGATGATGTTATTGGAAAAATAAAAGAGGAGTTGCTATGATTGATATAGATTTCGAAAATGTAATAAATAAAATTAATTCTATACCTAAAATAACATTTGAAGGAAAGGTATCAAAGGTTATAGGTCTTACAGTAGAGGTTGAAGGTATAAAGGCATTTGTGGGAGAGCTTTGTATAATCCATAACAATATGGGAGCTGAAATCAAATGTGAGGTAGTTGGATTTAAGGAAGACTGTGTAATACTTATGCCGCTAGGAGAACTTGTAGGAGTTAGTCCTGGATGTAAGGTTATTGGTAAAGGAGTTCCGCTAAATGTTAGATGTAGTGATGAACTTTTAGGAAAGATATTAGATGGTCTTGGACATCCAATTGATGGAGAAGCAATATTAGATGGAGAAAATTACAGTTTATCTAATGAGCCACCAGACCCTATGAAAAGACCAAGAATAACTAATATAATGCCGACTGGAGTACGAGCAATAGATGGATTTTTAACTTGTGGAGAAGGTCAACGTATTGGGATATTTGCAGGAAGTGGAGTTGGAAAAAGTACAACTCTTGGTATGATGGCTAGAACAGCAGAAGCAGATGTTAACGTAATAGCTTTAATAGGTGAACGTGGTAGAGAAGTTTTAGACTTTATAGAACGAGATTTAGGTGAAGAAGGTATGAAAAAGTCAGTTGTAGTATGCGCTACATCTGATAAATCACCTTTAGTAAGACTAAAAGGAGCACTTACTGCAACATCTATAGCAGAATATTTTAGAGATAAAGGTAAAAAAGTACTTCTTATGATGGACTCAGTAACTCGTTTTGCTATGGCTCAAAGGGAAGTTGGTTTAGCAATAGGAGAGCCTCCAGCACAAAAAGGTTATACTCCATCGGTGTTTGCGATGTTGCCAAAATTAATGGAAAGAACGGGTATGTCAGATAAGGGGTCTATAACGGCATTTTATACAGTACTTGTTGATGGTGATGATTTTAATGAACCTATTGCAGACACAGTAAGGGGGATACTTGATGGGCATATAGTTTTATCTAGACAATTAGCACATAAAAATCATTATCCGGCTATAGATATTCTTAATAGTGTAAGTAGGCTTATGAAAGAAATTGCAACAGAAGAACAAAATAAGGCAGCTTCAAAGGCAAGAGACATATTAGCAACTTATAAAGAAGCTGAGGATTTAATAAATATTGGTGCTTATGAAGAAGGATCAAATAAAGAAATAGACTTAGCTATTAAATATATAGGTAATGTTAATTCATACTTAAAACAAGGTGTTAATGAAGTATCTCAATTCGAAGTAAGTAAAAGTAAATTAATTAATATGCTTGACTAAAGAGGAGATTATAGATGAGCAATTTTAAGTTTAAATTACAGAAGCTATTAGATATAAGAGTTAATGAAGAAGAAGAGAGTAAGTTATTTTATTCTAAGGCTCAAAATCAAAAAAATATAGTAGAAAATAAGCTGCATGAATTAGAAAACAATTATAAAAAGTATTCTGATATAAGTAGGGCAAAAGACACTATAAGTCAAAAGATTACTATGAACTATTTATCTTATCTTAACACTACTATAAAAGACACAGAAAAAGAACTTGAAGCTAAAGAAATTGAACTTGAAAAAGCAAAAAAAGATTTCATAGATAAAAGAATAAAAAGACGATCTTTAGAAGTGCTTAAAGAAAATAAAATTTTAGAAATAAAAAAAGAAGAAGAACGATTAGAGCAGATTTCTAATGATGAATTTGCTTTATATGGATATATAAGAAAAACTTCAAACTTATAATAGAAAGGTGAATGTATGATTAATATAAACTTAAGTAATATGGTGGGGGATAGTAGTTTATCACAAAGTAAATCGGTAAGTTCTGACAGTTTATCTACATTCAAGGATTTTATTAGTGAATTTAAGTTAGAAGATGAAAATAGTGGAACAAATACCAACAATAAAGAGGATGTTGATGAAAGCTTAATATTGTATAATTTAATTTATACCTTATATGAAAAGTTTAATATAGCAGAAAAAATAGATAGTTTAACAGATTTAGAAAATATAAAATCATCATTAAATTCTAAACTAAACGAAGTTGAAAATACAAAAAATATTTTAGATGCTATTGAAAACTTACATACAAGTTCAGAAAGCAATTATTCATTAGAGTTAAATAATAATGATATGAAAGAAATTATAAACAATATTAACTATCTTATCAATGAAGGCAGAAATAATTCAAATAAAATCAATGAAAGCTTAAATTCACTAATAGATAAAATAAAAAATCAGATAAAGGATTTAGACAAATCAAGCCAAGAAGACAGTATGTATGAAAACTTAGATACAGTAGGAATTTTAAATCAATCTAAAATAGATGAATATAAAAGTTCTAAAGGTACAAGTAATGATCTTGAATATTTAGAAAATATTGTATCAGCTGATGATAATTCATATATAAATTCCTTTGTAGGAATTAATGAATTTAATACTGTATATAGAAATAGCACAAGTAACGATATACCCCAACCAGTTACAGAAATTAGGCAAGAGTTTATAACAGAAGATATTATTAAATCTGTAAAGTATATGAAAAATAGTGATTTAGAAGAGCTAAATGTAAAACTTAATCCAAGAAATTTGGGAGAAATAAGCATAAAGTTATCTAAGAATAAAGAACATTCAAATTTATTAATAACAGTTGATGATAATAACATATTAGACCTTGTAAATAAAAATATAGAAGATATAAAAAAGCATCTTAATGATACAGATATCAATATAAAAGACATTGTTATAAATGTAAAGTCAGAAAATGAAAATTTATTTTCTGATAACTTAAATAAAGAGTTTAATCAAGACAGAAGGTTTAATCAAAACAATAGTAATAAGAATAAAAAAAATAATAATCAAATAATAGAAGAATTACACAATAGTGAACATAACAAAGATGACGATAATTTAAACATATTAATTTAATGAAAGTGAGGACTAATAAAAATGACAAGCATAAATACAGGTACCTCAATGAATGATACTAGTAGTTTAAGGTCAAGAACTGTTAATAAAACTGAAAATGGAACGACTATAGTTTCAGGTAATGACAATTCAGATAAAGATTTATTTCTTAAACTTCTTGTAGCTCAAATGAAAAATCAAGATCCATTTAACTCACAAGATCCTACGCAATATATTACTCAGTTAGCACAGTTTAATATGCTTGAGCAATCAATGGCTTTAAATGAAAATATAGAGTATTTAATAGGAATGACTAATGGGATTTTAGCAAACTCGGCAGTAGGAAGTGCAACTAATCTTATTGGAAAAGATATAGAAGCGTATGCACCTATTGATGGTTCACAAAGTTCTGATGATACAAAAACAATATCAGGAAAAGTTGAAAGTGTACACATTAAAGATGGTGTTGTATATATGAACGTTAAAGATTCTCAAAGTGAAAATATAATCGAAGTTGAGTATGGAGCTCTTATAAAGGTAAATGGTTAATAAATATAATTTTAAATATATAAACGGAGGAGAAGTAGTATGTTAAGATCGATGTATTCAGGAATAAGTGCTATGAAATCAAATCAGACGAAAATGGACGTTGTAGGTAACAATGTAGCAAACGTAGGAACAACAGCATATAAAAAGACAAGCACAAGATTTGCAGATGCACTATATCAAAGTTCAATATACCCAAGTGCACCAACAGCTACAAGTGGAGGGGTTAACCCAGGGCAAGTTGGTATAGGTGTTAAAGTAAGTGGTATATTAAAGAACATGGTACAAGGTTCATTACAAACAACAGGAAGAGATACAGACTTAGCTATTGATGGAGATGGATTCTTCACTGTTGAAATAGGTCCAAATCAAAAGGGATATACAAGAGATGGATCTTTTAGTTTAGATATGAATGGAAACCTTGTAACATCACAAGGTTATAAGGTTTTAGGTGAAGGTGATAATCCTATATTAATACCAGAAGAAGTTGAAAATGCTAATGGTGTTAATCAAAAAGTAGTATCATTTAACATTGCTAGTGATGGTTCTATTTCATATTTGTTAGCTGATGGTACAAAAATGCCTCAATTAGATGTTGATGGAGCTGTAATAAAGGGAGATAAACAAGTTTTACAAATATCAGTATTCCAAAATGATGAAGGTTTAGAGCAACTTGGAGGAAATATATATGGAGAAACTGCAAACTCAGGCGAACCAATAAAGAACCCTGTATTTGGAAAGATAACTCAAGGTGCTATAGAAATGTCTAACGTTGACTTATCAGAAGAATTTACAGAAATGATAGTTACAACTAGAGCATTCCAAGCAGCAAGTAAAGTAATAACTACTAGTGATGAACTACTTCAAGAAATTGTAAATCTTAAGAGATAATAAGAGGTGGTAGAGAATGAAGAAGAATGATATTCTAACACCAATAGGATTAGTATTAGCAATAGGATTTATATTCTTTGCTATAGCACAGGGTAAAGGTGGAGTTGGTATGTTTATCGATATACCATCATTCCTTATAACTGTAGGAGGTTCATTTGCAGCAGTATTAATAACTTTTGATTTAGATACTGTAAAGAGAATTCCTAGTGCATTAAAAATGAGTATAGTTTCACCAAGCGTTAATAAAGTTGATTTAGTTGATCAATTCAAAGAACTTTCAAAAACAATTAGAAAAGATGGAATACTTGCAATAGAACAACAAGTAGCTGAAATTGAAGAACCATTCTTAAAAAAAGGTCTTGAATTAATTGTTGATGGTGTAGATGCAGAATCGGTAAAAGAAATATTAGAAATAGAGTTAAATGAAAAAGAAAAAGTATACGGCAGTAGTTCTAAGATATTCAAACTTTGGGGATCTTATGCACCTGCCTTTGGTATGGTTGGTACACTTATAGGTCTTATACAAATGCTATCTGATATGGGTTCACCAGATGATATAGCCTCGGGTATGAGTACTGCACTTATAACTACACTTTATGGAGCATTATTTACTAATATGATATTTAACCCAATTGGATTTAACATTGAATCTAAAGGTGAAAAAGAAATAGAGTATTTAGAAATGGTAGTTTGTGGATTACAAAGTATACAAAATGGTGACAGTGTAAGAGCAATGGAAGAAAAATTAATAACACACTTAAATGAAAAAGATAGAAAAGCATATTATGAAAATTCATCAAGTGAGGTTGCTTAATCATGGCTCGTAAGAAAAAAAAGGATGATGAAATAAGAACCGATGGATGGATGGATACCTTTGCAGACACCATGACATTGCTACTAACATTTTTTATACTACTATATTCGATATCAGCAGTAGACAGTGAAAAACTAAAAAAATTATCAGAGGCATTACAATATTCTTTAACAGGTGATTCATCTATTGAAGAAGTTCAAAGTATAGATGATTTAAAGGTTGAGCTTGAAAAAGGTACTAAGTATGAAGATTTAGCTGCAAAGTTAAATGAAATAATAGAAAAAAATTCTCTTACAGACGAAATTAAAATAAGAGAAGAAGAAAGAGGAATAGTACTTCAAGTTGATGAGTCAATATTATTTGATTCAGGTAAAGCAGAAATAAAAAGTGAGAGCATAAATGTTCTTGATACAATAGCTAAAATAATACAAGAAACAGATAATGAAATTGTTGCAGAAGGAAATACAGATAATGTTCCTATAAATAGTGCAGCATATAGGTCTAACTGGGAGCTTTCTACAGAAAGAGCATTAAGTATAGTAAGGTATTTAATTGAAAATAAGAATATAAATCCCAATAGAATTTCGCTTAAAGGGTATGGAGAATTTAATCCTATTGTTCCTAATGATACACCTGAAAATAAAGCTAAAAACAGAAGGGTTGATATTTTAGTAGTTGAAGAAAGAGAATCAAAAACTGAAAATAAAAACAATAATGTAGAAAATAAGTAATAAAATTTGAGGAGAAAGTTAAGAAATAGGAAGGGAAAATAAATTATGTTGCATTATATAATAAACTTAATAATATTTATACCTATTACTATTATTTTAATAATAGCTTCAATAAAGTTAACTAAATTTAACTCAGATAATATTAATAAGCATAAGTATGTTAAAGTCCTAGAAAGAACTAACTTAAATAAAGATACAAGTATATTTGTTTTAGAAATGGGTGATGAAGGATGTGTACTAGCTTCATCACCTTCTAAAACTGAAAAAATAAAAGTATTAAGTAAAGAAGAAATAGCTCAAATATATGATATGAAAGAAAGCTATGGGATAGATTTATCACAAATAGATGTTGATAAATTTAATATATCTAACTTTGGATTAAAGAACAAAAAAAATAAAAAGAATATGTTTTCAAAAAAGAATAAGTCAAAATTTTCAAACTTTAATAATTCGGATAGACTTTTATTTAATAAAAAATAGAAATTACTAGAAAAAGGGGGACGTATGTATGAATGATTTAGTTGGATTAGTATCAAATCATCAGCAAGAATTTACTCCTTTAATAAAGTTATTTATAGTAATGACATTTATGATGTTTTTACCGACTATCATCTTTATGATGACAAGTTTTGTAAGAATAATCATTACATTCTCATTTTTAAAATCAGCTTTAGGAGCTCAACAATCTATACCTAATCAAATACTAGTAGGTATAGCATTAGTATTGACAATATTTATTATGTCACCAGTAGTAGATAAGATTAATAAAGAGGCTATACAGCCATATAGAGAAGAAAAAATAACTTTTCAAGAGGGAATAGAAAAAGCTCAAATTCCTATGAAAGAATTTTTATTAAAACAAACTAGAGATGAAGACATAAAATTATTTTTAGATA
>OOCX01002012.1_pt1 | contig 11456 bp, 8 predicted proteins | sample 1671231 | NCBI WGS metagenome assembly OOCX01 (sample SAMN06348135, study PRJEB24527) | human gut metagenome | biome: human gut; feature: ankylosing spondylitis patient; material: feces | host: Homo sapiens | place: China | collected 2015-10 | reverse complement strand
ACACAGCTAATTTCGCTCATATTTGCGGTATGGTTGCATGGTTAACCACTCAAGTAACTAACCTATGAACTTATAATAGATAATATAAATAATATTGTCTACTGTATTTTTCTTCATATAAAAAAGACCATACACTTTAATTCATCTTATTCCCAACAGCACTATGGTAATTCAAATGTCATCCTCTCCCCTGTCGCAGGATGGTCAAAAACAAGCTTGTAGGAGCAAAGTGCAAGCTGCTCCCTCACACCGCCACCGAGATCTACACTCTTTCCCTACACGACGCTCTTCCGATCTTGAGGCAGGCTTCCCATACTTGGTATCTCCTATCAGTGGATAGCCAATATTTGCAAGCTGCAAACGTATCTGATGATGCCTTCCAGTGAGAAGCTTTATGTCAAATTCTGTTCTAATGCATTCATTTTGGGAGCCGTCCCTATCCGGCGTCACTGATATCACCCTGTACTGAAGCACTGCTTTTTTTGCCAGCCTGTCTTTTTCGCTTGTGATTTTTGATGTATTGGTACGCTTGTCGAATGAAATATAATCTGTAAGAGTATGCCATGCCGGGGCATGATTATCTTCTTTCTTATCTGTTCCTGACACTCCCTGTCCTCTGCTTGCCGCACGATAATATTTCTCGGTTGTATGCTCCTTTATTTGCCTGCTTAAAGAAGCCGCGGCTTTCTGATTCTTGGCAAATACCATCACTCCCTCTACCGGCTGGTCGAGCCTATGCACTATGCCAACATAGAGTGGCTCATTTTTAGCCGCCCTGTAATTTCTTATGAAACTCTCCATATCCTGCTGCCCTATACGCCTGGTCTGTGTAGCAATTCCCGCCGGCTTGTAGCAGACGATAATGTCGTTGTCTTCGTAAATGATATCTGGTTTTCCCATGTTGTAACTCCCGCAAATTATTATTGTAAATTTTAACTGTTCATCACATTTACAGTTGCGATACGCAAGCATATAGCCAAGTGTCACCTCACATACAAACGAAGGCAGCATCGGTGTAAAATAATAGTTATTTATTATATTTTATCAACTTAATGAGTTGTTAGCAATGGTATTTAAAAACTAATTCTGACAATTTAATATTCTTTTTGCACATTCTATCTGTTCCTTTGTCGGAGGTTCCACCCCCTCAAGCTGATACGGTATACCAAGCTCCTTCCACTTAAATACGCCAAGTGTGTGGTACGGCAGCACCTCAACCCTGTCCACTGTTTTAAGTGTGTCGATAAACTCTCTAAGCTGCTTTAAATATTTCTCATCCGTGGTGATTCCAGGCACAAGCACATGACGTATCCACATTTTTTTACCGTTTTTTGAGAGATATTGTGCCATATCAAGGATATTCTTATTTGTCTGTCCCGTAAGCTTTTTGTGCTCCTCGTCATCTATATGCTTGATGTCCAGCATGAAGAGATCTGTATATTTCATCAGCTCATTAAATTTGCCAAAAAACGGTTCTTCCACGGTAAACGGATTTCCTGATGTGTCAAGGCATGTGTTTACACCTTTTTCCTTTGCAAGCTTAAATAGCTCTGTGACAAAGTCTATCTGCAAAAGTGCTTCACCTCCGCTTACTGTAATGCCGCCTGTTTGCTTCCAGTACGCTTTATAGCGCATGGCGGTCTTTAGCACCTCCTGCGGTGTCATCAGCTTTGCACCGTCATTTTCGCCGCATTTGGCCCATGTGTCCGGGTTATGGCAGTATTTACAGCGCATATTGCAGCCCTTCAAAAATACTATATATCTCACTCCCGGGCCGTCTGCTGAGCCAAAGCTTTCTACCGAGTGTACTCTTCCTAGTGTTTCTCCCATGTTTTACCTCCTTCAGGTTGTTGCTGCTGCTACTTTTATTTTATGGTACGGAATTTTCGGCAACCCGCCGACCGGGACTTTGCAATGCGAATTTCGCAGGGCTTAGAGGCTGTTAGAATTATGAACACAGCCAGCTATGCCCATGCATGGACGCATGGGCAAGGCGTTATGCGCCATGGAAGGCGCGTAAAAGCCGGTCGCGTCAAACATAGAAAACCTAAATCATAATTCATACAGCCTCTTAGCCCGAAGAACCTGAGCATTGAAAAGTCCCGGCTGGCGGGTTGCTGAAAATTCCTTACGCTGTGGTGTTATTTAGTACATATGCAGTTTATTTGGAAATCAGAATATGCAGGCACTGGGCCTGCACATTCTGGAATGTTGGATATTTTTTTATATTACATTCTCTCGTGGCATGTACGTGAGATTACATCGAGCTGCTGCTCTCTTGTGAGGTCGATGAACTTAACTGCGTATCCTGATACTCGGATTGTGAAGTTTGCGTACTCCTCCTTCTCAGGATGCTCCATTGCATCGATGAGCTTCTCTTTACCGAATACATTTACATTGAGGTGATGTGCTCCCTGATCGAAGTATCCGTCCATTACGTTTACAAGGTTGTCAATTCTCTCTCCCTCGTTGTTTCCGAGTGCTCCCGGGTTGATGGTCTGTGTATTTGAGATTCCATCAAGTGCCCACTCATATGGAAGCTTTGTGAGTGAGTTTAAGGATGCGAGAAGTCCGTTCTGCTCTGCGCCGTATGATGGGTTTGCTCCAGGTGAGAGTGGCTCTCCGGCTTTACGTCCGTCAGGCATTGCTCCTGTAGCTTTTCCGTATACTACGTTTGATGTAATTGTAAGGATTGATGTTGTAGGCTCTGAATCACGGTATGTGTGATGCTTCTTTAACTTGTCCATGAATGTCTTAAGAAGCCATACACCGATCTCGTCCGCGCGGTCATCATCGTTTCCGTATTTAGGGAACTCTCCCTCGATTTCGAAATCCTTTGCCAGTCCGCTCTCGTCACGGACTACTTTAACCTTTGCATATTTGATTGCTGAAAGAGAATCGATTACGTGTGAGAATCCTGCGATTCCTGTTGCAAATGTTCTCTTTAAGTCTGTATCCATGAGTGCAAGCTCTGCTGCCTCATAGTAGTATTTGTCATGCATGTACTGGATAAGGTTTAATGTATTTACATAGATGTCTACTAACCAGTCCATCATCTTGTCGTATTTCGCCATTACCTCGTCATAGTCAAGGTACTCTGCTGTGATAGGTGCGTAGTTTGGTCCTACCTGCTCACCTGATTTCTCATCAACACCACCGTTGATAGCGTAAAGGAGACATTTTGCAAGGTTTGCACGTGCTCCGAAGAACTGCATCTCTTTACCTGTCTCTGTAGCAGATACACAGCAGCAGATTGCATAATCATCGCCCCATACCGGCTTCATTGCGTCATCGTTCTCATACTGGATTGAGCTTGTCTCAATTGAGATGCGGGCTGCATAATCCTTGAAGGTCTGAGGAAGCTTTGATGAGTAGAATACTGTGAGGTTTGGCTCCGGTGCAGGTCCCATGTTCTCTAATGTATGGAGGAAACGGAAGTCTGTCTTTGTAACCATTGAACGTCCGTCCACACCTGTTCCTGCCACGTCAAGTGTTGCCCATACAGGATCACCTGAGAATAACTGGTTGTATGAAGGGATACGTGCAAATTTAACCATACGAAGCTTCATTGTAAAATGGTCGATGAGCTCCTGTGCTTCCTGCTCTGTGAGGATGCCCTTGTCCATATCTCTCTTGATGTAAATGTCAAGAAATGTAGATACACGTCCTACTGACATTGCTGCACCATTCTGTGTCTTGATTGCTGCAAGGTATCCGAAGTATAACCACTGAACTGCCTCTTTTGCGTTTGTTGCAGGTCTTGAGATATCATATCCGTAAATCTCTGCAAGCTTCTTCATATCCTCAAGACATTTAATCTGCTCTGCGATTTCCTCTCTTAAACGGATAACATCATCTGTCATCTGTCCACAGCCACAGTTTGCCTTATCCTTCTTTTTCTCTTCGATGAGATAATCAAGTCCGTATAATGCTACACGACGGTAATCGCCTACGATACGTCCACGGCCGTATGTGTCAGGAAGACCTGTAAGGATCTTTGCATGACGAACCTTCATCATCTCAGGTGTGTATGCATCGAATACTGCTGTGTTGTGTGTCTTATGATATTTTGTGAAAATTTCCTTGAGCTTGTCGCTTACATTGTAACCATATGTCTCAGCAGCCTGTACTGCCATCTTGATTCCACCGTAAGGCATGAATGCTCTCTTTAACGGCTTATCTGTCTGAAGACCTACAATCTGCTCGAGGTCCTTTAATGACTCATCTATATATCCAGGGCCGTAAGCTGTGATTCCTGTTACAACCTCTGTCTCCATGTCAAGAACTCCGCCCTTGGCACGCTCCTCTTTCTGTAATTTCTGAAGCGCATCCCACAGCTTGTTTGTAGCATCTGTCGGATCAGCTAAAAAGCTCTCATCTCCGTCGTATGGAGTGTAGTTGTCCTGAATAAACTGACGGACGTTGATTTCCTCTTTCCAAAGACGTCCTTCAAATCCATCCCACTCTTTCATTTCTATCATTGTAATATCCTCCTTAAAATGTATGAATGTTACTTCGTTTGATTAGTTTTGTTTAACTGTGGTTAGTATATACTTACTACAGTATTTTTGTCAATATCCCTGTTGTTTCTTTTGAGATACATTCCCCGGTTATTTATACGACTATGGCTGATTTTATAATCAAAAAGAGCCAACTGTCCGGGTTTATCGCCCAGACGGTCGGCTCTTATTTGTTATATTTCATGTGGTTATTCCACTTATCCGTCAGTCATATAACACGTTCATAGTAGACTATTTTTCTCAATAAAGCAATAGTGTTTTAGAACTATTTTTATTCTTTTCTATTCCGCACGGACCGCCCAGCGCATCTTCGTGGACCTGGCACGTCCGTTCTGAGCACATTCCTGTGCTGATGGACGAATCACATCCTTGGAATAGTCGCTGTATATTCCTGCTTTATATCCTGCCTTGAGTGCCTTTTTGACCAGCTTGTCCTCTCCTGAATGGAAGGTAAGGATGGCAGCTCTTCCTCCGGGCTTTAATGCTCCCGGAAGCTTTTCCATAAACTCATATAGCACCTCAAACTCATGGTTTACGTCTATGCGAAGCGCCTGGAATGTGCGCTGACAGGTCTTTTTGATTATGTCCTTCTTATCCTTTTCAGGCAGAAAATCAAGTGTCTGCTCTATAATGTGACGAAGCTTTGTGGTCGTATCTATGCGGTTGCCCTTCCTGATCTCGTCTGTGATAGCCTTTGCAAGCTCCTCGCAATACGGCTCATCTGAGTTCTCATAGAGCATACCCGAAAGCTCCTCACGGGATATATTATCAAGCCGCTCTGCCGCACTGATACCGGCATTTGGATTAAGACGCAGATCCAGCGGTCCATCCACCTTAAACGAAAATCCACGCTCAGGATTATCTATCTGCATTGATGAAACTCCCAGATCGGCAAGTATGAAATCAAAGCCTCCTACTTCCTTTGCAATCTCATCTATTGTGCAGAAGTTCTGAAGCTTTATGGTGAGAATATCCTCTCCAAAGCCTGCTTCAGCGAGACGCTTTTTTGTCTTTTCAGACTCGATTGGGTCAACATCTGTAGCAAACATATGTCCCTGTCCTTCAAGCTTTTCAAGCATTGCCCTTGTGTGGCCACCGTATCCGAGTGTGGCATCAAAGCCTGTCTGTCCCGGCTTTATGTCCAGAAAATCTATGATTTCTTTTACCATTATGGATATGTGCATGCCCGCAGGGGTATTTCCCTTGCTGATGACATGCTCAATTGTATCCTTGTATTTCTCCGGATTTAATTCCTTGTATTTTTCCTCAAATTTTTTGGGATATTTTCCGCTATAATGCACGCGGCGCTTGTGCTGTTTTTCTTCGCTCATTTTATGCTCCGTTTCATTCTGGGTTAGAACTGTTATGCTGACTTTTGCTACAGTATAACTTCTATTTTACTTTTACGCAAGATAATGACTTACATTCCTATACCATCTGCACGAGCCACACGTCGCTTTTCACCATGAAGTATCCGATGACTACCTTTATCAGCTCTGTGGCCTGCACGAGGAAGTACACCGCTACTATGCCAAGTGCTGTGTATTTGGCAAGCACAAATGCCACCGGCACCACTATCACCCACGTAAATACGGAGTCAAACAGAAATGTGACCAGTGTCTTGCCTCCTGAGCGGAGTGTGAAATACGACGAATGTGTAAATGCACAAAACGGCATAATTATCGCTGATACCGCTATGAAGCTTGTTGCGAGTGACTTGATTTCATCTGTTGTGTTATATATCTGAGGGAAAAATCCGCCTACCAGAAGCATGACCGCCGCCATTACAGAACAGCAGAACACACTGAACACTATCATCTTGTTATCCGCATCCTTTGCCTTTTCAAGCTCACCGGCTCCAAGATACTGCCCTACAACTATGCTGATGCATGCGCCAAGCTGTATAAACACTATATTGAAAAGGTTTGTTATCGTTGTCGCAATGTTTAAACCTGCGATTACCGAGAGCCCACGTACTGAATAGCACTGTGTAACCGTTGTCATACCCGCTGCCCAAAAAAGCTCATTGAGCATAAGTGGCAGTCCCTTGATGAATATAGTCTTAAACTCATCAAACGGCATTCCTATTCCTCTGTAAGCGCCCTCGAGATATCTGTTCTTATCCCTGTTTTTATGCGCCCACAGCACAACTATTATTGTCTCAATATATCGCGACATCACCGTGGCAATAGCTGCTCCCGCCACACCCAGCTTTGGTATCGGTCCTATTCCGAAGATGAGCAGAAAATCAAGCACCGCATTGCTTCCAACTGCTGCAAAGCTTGCAACCATCGGTACAAAAGTCTGTCCTGTTTCCTTTATGTTTGTCGCATAGGCCTGTGTCACCGCAAACGGTATGAGACCTATCATAACAATTTCCAGATATTCCTTTCCATATGCCAGTGCTACCTCCGTGGCACCGTTTCCTGCCGTATCTGTCAGATAAAGTGATATGAAACCTGTTCCGTTCGTGATAAACAGTGTCATCGCTATTGCTGTAACAAGCAGCGCTGCATACAGCTTGAATCTGAAGGAATACATATGCCCTTTATGATTTCCCTTGCCAAAATACTGTGCTCCGAATATACTTGCCGCTGACACCGCCCCAAATACAGCCAGATTGTACACAAATATGAGCTGGTTTACGATTGCTACTCCTGACATCTGCTCTGTACCAAGCTGTCCTACCATAATGTTGTCCAGAAAGCTTACCAGATTTGTGATTGCATTCTGGATTATCATTGGTATGGCCAACATGAGATATCGCTTATAAAATGCTTTGTCTCCTATATATTTTTGTCTGAATTTATGCATGTTTGTCCCCCTTTCGATTTCTCCATGGTTCTTTCGCGTAATGCTACTATTTTACTACGTCAGACTTTATTTTTCAAATATTTTATGTGTTTTCCTTAACTTATTTTAAATAAAAAATACATTAAAGCTCCCGGCTGACAACACTATTTGCGCTGTCAATCGGGAGCTCTTAATTTTAAATTTTAATATCTAACTGTTATTTTTAATTATAGTTTTACTTTTTATGTCAATATCCTGTTTATTTGTTTACTGTCGGTTCATATCCTGTGTTTCCTGATACTTTCTGATTACGAAAAACATGGTAGTTCCATCACCCTCTTTGCTGGTAGCCCATATCTTGCCGCCGTGATCCTCTATAATCTTCTTTACGATGGAAAGTCCTATGCCGCTGCCTCCGGTAGCCGAATTTCTCGACGCATCCGCTCTGTAAAATCTGTCAAAAATATATGGCATATCTCTCTGGTTGATTCCTCGTCCATTGTCCTCGATTTCAACCTGTATGAAGTCACCAACATCATTTATCCTGATATCTATATAGCTTTGTGTCTTGTTCATATACTTCACCGAATTGCCGACTATATTATTAATCACACGGCGAATCTGCTCCGGATCAGCAATGATAAGCACGTTGCTATCCACATGATTCTCATATGAAAGCCTGATATTTTTTGCCTCAAGATCAAGTCCTATTTCCTCAACACAGTCGTTAAAATAATCTGTGACATTTATCTTCGCAAAATTATATGGAATCCTGTTCGTATCAATCTTCGAGTAAAGTGTCAGCTCATTAATGAGCTTATCCATATCGTTTGCCTTATTGTAAATGGTTCTGACGTATTTATCTACCTTTTCAGGGGTGTTTGCCACTCCGTCAAGTATGCCCTCGGCGTAGCCCTTTACCGCAGTTATAGGAGTCTTTAAATCATGCGCGATATTGCTGATTAACACTCTGTTTTCAGACTCATTCGTCACCTTTTCCTCGGCATTTTTCTTGAGGCGCGCTCGCATCTGCTCAAACGCAGTACACAGCTCGCCAATCTCTCCGTCGCTCGGGCTCGTCTCAAGCTCAAAATCCAGATTGCCATCCTTGATATTTTCAGCGGCAATACGCAGCCTCTCTATCGGTGTGATGATACTCCTGTATATCCACACTATAAGCATGGCAGCCGTAGTAAGAAGTATCAATACTAGTGCAAATGCTCCCTCTATCAAAACAGTCCTGACCTCAGGGATCACGCACGCAGTTGATGTCACTATGTAAAGACTCGCCTCGTCACCATCACTGTCACGAAAATTAAGCTGCTTTATGAGCACCTTGTCATCACTGTCCATATAGCTGCTCACATCAGAGCTGCTCTGCTTATTGGATATTCGCGGAAGCTTTCTCAAAATATCATCATTGTCAATTCCACCATTGAAAATGAGCTCTCCTTCACTTTTCACTATGAGATATGAATACTTCTTCTCCAGCTTCTTATTTATCTTAGTCAGATAATCACTATCAAGAAGCCTGGATGGTTCTATGAGCGATGTCTTCTCGAGCTCATCATATGTGCGCCCTGTCACCTTGTTCAGAAACTGTACTGTGTCAGTGAGCGCGAGCATGCCCGCATCCTCCATGCCATATGTCTTGTTTATGGCCTTTAGCTGAATCTTATTGAAACCCACAAGCACTATACTGGTGAGCACAACAGGCACAAAAATAATTATGCAGAATGATATAGCAAGTTTTGTTTTTATCTTCATAGTATTCTCCATTTGAATAAATTAATAAGCCACTTTATATATACAACAAGGACATATCCTTTCGCATTTGAATTTGATATGTCCTATTAATACTACAATATCTACTATATTTTTTTAAAATCACTACAGCTTAAATCTGTATCCCACGCCCCAAATAGTCTCAATATACTGTGGCTTTGCAGTGTTCATCTCGATTTTTTCACGAATCTTCTTGATATGTACAGTGACTGTCGCGATATCTCCGACCGAATCCATATTCCAGATTTCCTTGAAGAGCTCCTCCTTGGTAAATACATGGTTTGGATTTTCCGCAAGGAATGTGAGCAGGTCAAATTCCTTTGTGGTAAACTGCTTTTCCTCTCCGTTTACCCAAACACGGCGGGCTGTTTTGTCAATCTTGATGCCACGAATTTCAACGATGTCATTTTCAGGTGTGGCGCTTCCGATCAGGCGCTCATATCTGGCCAGATGAGCCTTTACCCTGGCTACAAGCTCTGATGGTGAAAATGGCTTTGTAACATAATCATCTGCGCCGAGTCCGAGTCCTCTTATCTTGTCTATGTCATCCTTCTTGGCTGAAACCATGAGTATCGGTGTGTTCTTTTTCTCACGAATCTGTTTGCAAATCTCAAAGCCATCAATGCCAGGCAGCATAAGGTCAAGAATAAACAGATCAAAATCCTCCGCCAAAGCCCTTGCGAGACCGCTTGTGCCATCATTCTCCACCTCTACCTCAAAGCCGCTCAGCTCCAGGTAATCCTTCTCAAGATCAGCAATTGCAACCTCGTCCTCTACTATCAAAATTCTGCTCATATCCGTTCCTCCTGAAAATAAAAAGCCATGGAAACCGACTCAATGTCAGTCCCATGACTTAATTATATCATATATCCGATAACTTCTGTCTAAATTTTCTCTAAATTCTTTCTAACTTTTTCTAAGAAATATAATGTATACTATCCGGCACTCACAACCTAAAAAGCGCGAAGCCCCACATATTGTTTAGAGATACTTCTTGAGGTCCTCAACCTTATCAAGTGCCTCCCAAGGCAGCTTGATATCTGTACGTCCAAAGTGTCCGTATGCTGCTGTCTGGCGGTAGATAGGTCTTCTGAGGTCAAGCATCTTGATGATTCCGGCCGGACGAAGGTCGAAATTCTCCCTTACGATTTCAACGATTCTGTCATCTGCAAGCTTTCCTGTGCCGAATGTATCAACCATGATAGATGTTGGCTGTGCAACACCGATAGCATATGAAAGCTGAATCTCACACCTGTCAGCAAATCCTGCTGCTACAAGGTTCTTTGCTACGTAACGTGCTGCGTATGCTGCTGAACGGTCTACCTTTGTACAGTCCTTTCCGGAGAAAGCTCCGCCGCCGTGACGTGCATATCCACCGTAGGTGTCTACGATAATCTTACGACCGGTGAGACCTGCATCTCCGTGTGGTCCACCTATTACGAAACGTCCTGTAGGATTGATAAAGAACTTTGTCTCATCGTCAATCATATCCTTTGGAAGAATTGGATCAAATACATATTTCCTGATGTCCTCATGGATCTGCTCCTGGGTAACATCCTCGTCGTGCTGTGTTGAAAGTACAACTGCCTCAAGTCTTACCGGCTTTCCTGCCTCATCATACTCTACTGAAACCTGTGTCTTTCCGTCCGGACGAAGGTATGTAAGTGTGCCGTCTTTTCTAACCTTTGTGAGCTGGAATGCAAGCTTGTGAGCGAGTGCGATTGGGTATGGCATGTACTCCTCAGTCTCATTTGTAGCATATCCAAACATCATTCCCTGATCTCCGGCTCCGGTGTCGAGGTCGTCTGTAAGGTCGCCCTCTTTTGCCTCGAGTGCCTTGTCAACTCCCATGGCGATATCAGCAGACTGCTTGTCGATTGAAACCATTACTGCACATGAGTTTCCGTCGAGTCCCTTCTTTCCGTCATCATATCCGATCTCAAGTGCTGTTTTTCTGACGATTGCAGGAATATCAAGCTGTGCCTTTGTGGTAATCTCTCCTGTTACAAGGATGAAGCCTGTACAGCTTGCTGTCTCACATGCGACACGGCTCATCGGGTCCTGCTGTATGCATGCATCAAGGATGGCATCTGATACTGCATCGCAGAGCTTATCCGGATGTCCCTCAGTTACTGATTCTGATGTAAATAATAATTTCTCCATTAATTATCTGTTGCTCCTTTCATACTGTGTGACCAATATTTTTCCAATAAAAAACCACTTACTGCAAATAAGTGGATTAAAATTAAGATAATAAAAATCCTCTTATTGTTCGATTACTCGCTCAGGTTGGCACCTTCCTGTTTTCTAACGGGGTTGCCGTGACTTCATAGATCCTTTGTATCTCCATCACTCTGA
>OOCX01002007.1_pt1 | contig 11471 bp, 12 predicted proteins | sample 1671231 | NCBI WGS metagenome assembly OOCX01 (sample SAMN06348135, study PRJEB24527) | human gut metagenome | biome: human gut; feature: ankylosing spondylitis patient; material: feces | host: Homo sapiens | place: China | collected 2015-10 | reverse complement strand
TATCTGCGTGATAATTTTGAGTTCTCTCATAAGATATTTTTCAGGAAATATGGAAGCAACCAAGGCTATTATCTTAATTGTTATGAGCTTTGTTGTCTTTTCAGGATTTGAATTGGCGGGAAGCATGCAGAGTATTAAGGGGGTTGCCGTACAAAATCTTAACAGTGTTATAAATTTGAGAAACCTGCCTGTGATTGAAGATGGTAAAAAAACGGAAGTAGATAAAGCAGAAATATCAATGAAGAACATTTCATTTTCGTATGGGAAAGAAAATCTTTTCAACAATTTAAGTATGGTTGTTCCTGATGGAAAAACTACTGCCCTTGTTGGATTTTCAGGAAGTGGTAAAACAACATTGTGCAATTTAATGTCAAGATTTTGGGATGTAAATTCTGGTGAAGTAAAAATTGGGAATCTAAATATAAAGGAATATAAGTACGATGAGTTACTTTCAAATTTTAGCTTTGTTTTCCAAGATGTATACCTTTTTGATGATACCGTGAGAAATAATATCAAATTTGGAAATCCGAACGCAACAGACGAAGAAATGATAGACATTTCAAAAAAAGCTCAGTGCCATGATTTTATCATGAAATTACCACAGGGCTATGACACTGTTTTACAAGAAGGGGGTTCGAATTTGTCCGGCGGAGAGCGTCAGAGACTGTCTATTGCAAGAGCTATGTTAAAACGCAGTAAATTTGTGATTCTTGATGAAGCGACTTCAAGTGTAGATCCGGAAAACGAAAAACAATTATTGATTGCTTTGAAGAATTTATTAAAAGGAAAGACAACAATTATAATCGCTCATAAACTCACTACTGTGAAAAGTGCAGATCAGATAGTAGTTTTGAAAAACGGAGTAATAGAACAAGTAGGAACACATACCGAACTTGCGTCTAAACAAGGTATATATAAAGAATTTCTTGAAACAAGGAAACGATCCGATGAGTGGGCAATTTAATGGGAAATAGTTTTGAAAAGAAAATTTAGTATAAAGCAAGTGTTGGATAACATCCAAGATAACGCGATTACTTGTGATAATAAATCATATTATAGAATGGGCTGTTGTATGAAATGAATTATATAAACGATGAAAGACAATGGTTACTCTGCCCTGTTTGCAAGAATAAAACACGGCTGCAAGTTAGAGAAGATACGGAGTTGAAAAACTTTCCGCTGTTCTGTCCAAAGTGCAAACAGGAAACGCTAATCAATGTAAAACAATTTAATGTATCAGTCATCAAAGAGCCAGATGCAAAGACACAGAGCCGGTGATTCACAGTTTATGAAACTGTAATTACCGGCTCATTTTATATTAAGGAGAAACTAACTAATGCAAAAGTTGCAATACACAAGCCATATATGACCGCCGTTGTTATCCTGCTTGAACAAAGAAGCGGAGGCCTAAAATCAATCATAGGTGATGAAACAAGGCGGTATCAAAGGAGGTATCGTCGTGTTCATTTTTCGTTATCTTAAGATCTTGTTAAAGGGGATATATTCTATTTCCGGGTTTCCGTGCCCTTACGGATAACCTATTACATCATATCCATATAGCTATCTTTTCATATCCGCTCCCGGCTGCCCTATGCAGTCGGGATTTTTTGTGCCTGCAAAAACTTTTTTCTAAAAATATTCGCTTTTCTTTGGCAGTTTTGGGCTCTGCGTTGTTGAGGGTTTACGAAAGGGGAAATTCTACCCGCTTTCGCGGCTGCGAAAGGAGGTGAATACCATGGATGAACCTGAAAGAACCGAATGGCAGATACGCTGCGCATTTAACGGCTTCTGCAAGCGGACATTGAAGAACGAAAGTATCAATGCCCATAAGGAGCTTAAGAAGCGGCAGGCACATGAAATTAACTTTTCCGACCTGACACCGAAAGAGGAGAACCAGCTTTATGCCTGTGAAGATTTCTTTGCAGAAGATAAAGAAGAACAAACCTTTTTCGCAGGTGGGAAGGAATTGAGTGCAAAGCTGATCGCTGATGCAATCCACAACTTGCCGGAAGAAAAACGCAGAGCCGTTCTACTCTACTACTTCTTTGATATGAGCGATGCGGAAATTGCAGCACTCTATCAGATTCCGAGAAGTACAGTGCAGTATCGGCGAACCAGCTCATTTGAGCTGTTAAAACGCTATTTGGAGGAACACGCTTATGACTACCCAGACTGGTAAAACAACCGATGATGAACGCGGCTTGTTGCCTTATCCGGTAATCATAGCCGCAACCAAAGGAGAGCCACAGGCAATGAATATTGTCTGCCAGCATTACGCAGGCTATATCGCACACCTTTCTATGAGAAAGCTCCGTGATGAACGAGGAAACACCTATTACGGCATAGATGAGGATATACGAGATCGCCTTCGCTCAAAGCTCATGCAGGCTGTCCTGATTTTCAAGATTTAAGACTGTAACAATCTGCGCTCCCCTTTCCGCAGACAAGGCAGAAAATACTTGCCGCCTGTTCTTTGACAAATATACCCGCAAGATAACGGCGGCGTATCATAGGGCAAACCGGACACTTTCCTTTTGTGCCTTAGCTGTGCGGAGAATACGCCATGACACTTCCCTACACGGAAGCCGAGCGAGAAATATTCTACCGCAAAGCAAGCGTAGCACCTTGCAAGCCATGACAGCACAAAATATATAATGATACTCCCTTACAGCCACAGTCCGAGCGTTAGAAGCGTCGCAGGCAATGGGTAGGGCTACATGAGAACCATGCAGGGGTGAGATTCCCGTGAGGCTAATGCTTACAGCCATCCGGTAATGCCTTTCTTAAATATAAATATCAGAACTTTTACTATACCTATTTTGAGAAAGGGGGCGATGAGATGAATCAAACGGATGTCCCTATCTGGGAGAAATATACCCTTACCATAGAAGAAGCGGCAAAGTATTTTCGCATCGGAGAAAATAAGCTGCGAAAACTGGCAGAAGAAAATCCTACTGCAAATTGGGTGATGTTAAATGGCAACCGTATTCAGATCAAGCGCAGACAGTTTGAAAAAATGATCGATACGGTTGACACAATCTAATGGAGATCGAGCCTTGACGATGGTATAATAGATATAGCATATCAAGGCTCTTTCCGTCTTGGAAAGGAGCATAAAATGTCAGGAAAAAGACGGGACAGCAAGAATCGAGTTTTGCGGTCAGGTGAGAGCCAGAGAAAAGACGGGAGATATGCTTACAAATATACAGATACCTTTGGAAAACCGCAGTTTGTGTACGCATGGAAATTAGTTCCTACGGATAAGACCCCTAAGGGCAAGCGTGAGGATAAATCCCTGCGTGAAAAAGTCAAGGAGATACAAAAAGACCTTGATGACGGGATTGACCCTGTAGGAAAGAAAATGACCGTGTGCCAGCTTTACGAAAAGCACATACGAAATCATGCAAATGTAAGGCACGGTACAAAGCAAGGTAGGCAGCAGCTCATGAGATTACTTGAGGAAGATACGATTGGAGCCTACAGCATCGAGAATGTAAAAATGTCTGATGCAAAGGAATGGGCTTTACGAATGAAAGAAAAAGGCTATTCTTTCAAAACCATCAGCAACCATAAGCGTTCTCTAAAGGCAGCTTTTTATTCTGCCATTCAGGATGACTGTATCAGGAAAAATCCCTTTGACTTTCCTATCAATACAGTTATTGAGGATGACACCGAGCCGAAAATTCCTCTTTCACCTAATCAAGAAGAAAGCCTGCTTTCCTTTGTGAAAAGCGATAAGGTCTATTACAAGTATTATGACGAGCTTATCATTCTGCTTGGAACAGGGCTTCGTATCTCCGAGTTTTGCGGACTAACGGACAGAGATATTGATTTTGAGAATCGGACAATCAATGTGGATCATCAGCTTCAATATTCCGGGAAAAAGTCCTACCGCATTGAAACACCGAAAACGGACAACGGCATTCGCAAAATTCCAATGAGCGACCGTGTACTTGAAGCCTTGCAGAGAGTGATGAAGAACAGGAAAAGCAGTGATTTTATGGTTGACGGTTATACAGGCTTCCTCTTTCTTACAAGAAACGGAACACCACAGGCTTGTATCAACTATGATGCTATGTTTCGCAGGCTGGTAGAAAAGTACAACAAAAGCCATGAGGAAGCTTTGCCGACGGTAACAACGCCCCATACCCTGCGGCACACATTCTGCACCAACATGGCAAATGCGGGAATGAATCCGAAAGCCTTGCAGTATCTTATGGGACACGCCAACATAACGATGACCCTGAACTATTACGCACACGCTACATTTGACAGCGCACAGGCGGAATTTTTCAGGTTGGCGGCTTAAAGAAAAAGAGATGTTTTACTACTTCTTTACTACCTTTCAAAGCGAAAACACAAGCAGATTTAAGAAAATATGTGAGTATCTCCCGATACACAAAATGCCGAAAATGTCTGTAAAGACAGGCTATATCGGCATATAAGAACTTTTGAAAAGTTAATTAAAAATCATATTAGAGTTTATAATAAAAAGATGAAAGAAAGAGTGTAACAGATTCCAGTTTGCTGAACTTATCGTACCATAACGCAAAAGCGTTTGCAACTGGAACTGCCAACAGAAAATTCTGTGTATTCGCAAGAAAATAGGAATCGTGCGGGGAACTACGCCCACCTGACCTCAGAAAACGGCAAATGAGCCGTTTTGACAAGCGGCCGTCCGGCGTTTCAGCAGCACGCAAAGCACGCCGAGGGTAGTGATACCACCCCTCGCCTCGCATACACGGAAAGGCCCTGAGCGCAGGGTGTACAAGCCGCAATTTCGGCAGAAGCAAAAAAGATCACGCAGCCCAGCGGGGCCGCGACGCCTTCGGAGCAGCGACGCGCATAAGCGCATCGCTGCTCCGAAGGCTCTCTGCATTCTTCGGGAGCACCCCCGGTCAAGACCCCAAAGCGGCAAAGTTTGCCGTTCTGACACCCGGCCCGGGGATGTTTGTGAACGTGCGGAACGCGCCGAGGGTAGTGATACCACCCCCATCCGAAACGCCCCCTGTTTCGGCGTGTGAGCCGCTGTGTGCGATCTTTCTCCGAAAGCCGAGTGTGTACTCGCTTTCGTCTGTGAAAGCGAACGTGGGCCGTTTGTGCCGGAGGTGTTGAAGGCCGTGTGACCAACGTGTTGGATACGTTGGTATGACTGCGTTTCCTGCGCTTTTCGCAGCTTTTTCGAGGACGAAAAAGAAAGCAGTCGGCTATGGGTTTGTCAAGGGATAAAATTACAGTTTGCGTGTATAAGGGGTATATCGGAAAAGGGCGCAAAGAACCAGACCCTTTGCGGGCCGGATGAAAATGATGCAGCTCGGTCAACCGGCAGATTGCAAAATGGGTTGGTACGGTTGTCCATCCCGGAGGACAGCGAAGATCACAGCGGTCATCTTTCTGCTGACATGACCAATCACATTCATGTAATGCAGACCTTCGGATATTTTCTTTTCGTAATAGGTTTGAAACATCGGATCACGATGCACTGCTACCGTGGACGCCAACCAAATGGCACGACGTAAATAAGGAGATCCCCGCTTGGACATACGATTCTGGTTGCTCTTAAATTCGCCGGACTGCTTCACGGATGGATCAAGTCCCGCGTAAGCCAACAGCTTATCGGCAGAAGAAAAGCGAGTAATGTCACCGATCTCGCTTAAAATTGTTGCGGCGAGAACAGTCCCAACTCCCGGTATAGAGGTTAAAGGGTTATTAAACTCTTGGAAGAATACGGATATCTGTTTTTCCAGAGAATCTGCCTGTGCAGTTAAAGACAGGATCTGCTCAAGGAACATCCCAAGCAACATGGAATACACGCCGCCGCTGTCATCGATCCCAAAGCTGCTGCAGGCGGCCTCTTTCAGCTGATGGGCCTTCCACTCGCCAAAATGTCCGTTGCTGCTTTCCATAAGGAGATCCGTCAGTTTCCTGAGATTTGCATTTTTCACTTTTTGGGGTGTAGAGTATTTGCTCAGTACGGCAATAGAAGCCTTGCTGAAAACAGAATCAAACAGGGATTCGTACTCCGGAAATATTCTGTCCAATAAGGCAATCAGCTTCCGTTTCAGATCAGCGGCCATGTCTACCAGATAGGCGCGGCTGCGGCACAGCTCTCGCAGAGCCAGGATTTTGTCCTGAGGTACGTTGCTGGCTTTGCAGCGGCCAAAGCGGACAAGGTCCGCAATGATGAGTGAGTCTCTGGCGTCGGTTTTGGCCTTGCGGATGTAAAGCTCCCGCAGGGAATGGGATTGGATAGGATTCAGAACCATGACTGCGTATCCGTCTTTCAAAAGTCTGGCGTAGAGTGCCAGCCAATAGTGGGCGGTGGATTCCATAGCGAATACGATCTGGCTCTTTACAAGGGTCAGTCTCCGTACCTGTTCCAGTAACAGATTGTAGCCGGTACAGTTATTCCGGAAGCTGAATGCCTTGCGGACAACCTGGCCATCCTCAGCGATGATGATGGCTTCGTGACTCCGTTTGGCAATGTCGATCCCGACAATGAACATAGTGTTGGCACCTGCCTTTCCTGTTGATGTACAGACAGTTCCTCATGTCCTTATGAGTCATATCCTGCATAGAAATCTGCGGAGAGATCACTCCCGCATCCGGCTCATTCATGAAATCCCATAAGGGAGAGGTCCCATACTGCTGTAAAGCGGACAGTGCCGCAGGGATAAAGCAGGGAACCTCTGTCTGCATGAGGAAATTATATCATCGTCACCGTTGGACGAGGATAGCATACGGTAAATGCGCAAGGAAAACGGATAATTATCGAGAGATTCTACACATCTTATTTATAGCAGGATAAAGGGCTGACGTCGGAACCGACGCTCCGCCCAATCACTTCTGCCCGCAGTGCGGGCAGTTGACGGGGGTTTCAGCGCAAGCGGTTGTGGCGTCTTTTGAAGAAAATTTCAGAGCGGCTGGCGTCTTGGTTCCCGCAAATGCAGGCGTCCCAAGGATTTTAGTGGTGCCTTGTGGCCGTGTCGGAAGGAAATCGAGGTAATCACATCTCTCAAGATCGGCAGTGCAGGGCAAGCATATTTTGCGCCACTGTAGACAATATGAAATGACTCCTGCGCTTGTAAAACGTGGATTTACCTGTCATACTTTTAGCGCAAACTCAAAAGTACCAGACCTACCACATACAAGGAGGAGTCATCATGGCAAGTATAATCTACGTCGGCATGGATGTCCATACCACAAATTTCACTTTTTGCTGCTATACCGTAGATTCCGACCGCGGCTTTGCTGTTGCGCAAACAGAACCGGATTACCGTCAGGTAATCAAGTATATGGAACGTGTCCAGAAGCAACGCGGTGAAGAATGCAAATTTGTTTGCGGCTATGAAGCTGGCTGTTTGGGTTATTCACTCTACCACCAACTCACCAGATGCGGTGTGGACTGCGTTATTCTGGCACTTTCAACGATGCATCAGGAAAAGGGGAAACGGATCAAGACGGATCGCCGAGACGCAGAAAACATTGCCAGATGCTTGGCGTTTAGTCTGTATAGCCCCGTTTATGTCTCTACCACAGAAGATGATGCCGTGAAAGAATATATCCGTATGAGAGATGATATCAAGGCTGATCTGAAGCGTGTAAAGCAACAGATCATCGCATTCACTACTCGACACGGTTTTGCTTTTGATGGAAAGAGCTACTGGACACAGAAACACCTCAAATGGCTGGAGACACTCGTCTTTGAGCATCCTCTTTATAAGGAAACCCTTCAGGAATACTTGATTCTTTACTATATGCTGGATGAGAAAGTTGCGGTCTATGACACCCGAATCGAGGAAATGTCCCATCTGGAGCACTATGAAGAAAATGTGCAGAAGCTCTGCTGCTTCCGCGGTGTTGCCGCTCATACCGCATTATCTTTGCTGGTTGAGGTAGGCGATTTCCAGCGTTTTCGCTCTGCCAAACACTTTGCCGCCTATCTCGGTCTTGTTCCCGGAGAACATTCCAGCTCTGATAAACAGATACGCACCAGTATTACCAGTATTACAAAGGCAGGAAACACCCATTTACGGCGACTGTTGGTCGAGGCAGCTCAATCCTACAATCGAGGAGCCATTGGGAAAAAGAGCGCAGCGCTCAAGGCCAGACAGGGCGGCAATCCTGCCGAGGTCATCGCTTACGCGGATAAAGCCAATGAACGCATGCAACGCAAATATTACCGCATCGCATTTAAGTCCAGGCACAATATTGCCAAAACCGCAATTGCGCGCGAACTGGCCTGTTTTGTCTGGGGTATGATGACCGGAAACATTTCCAACGCGGCGTAGTATCCATTCCCTTGGGGATGATATTACGTCTTGGAAACATGCGTCAAGGATGCTGCGCACCGCGTTTCGCGGCTTCGTCCTTGACCCAGTTCCCAATCCATAATAGAAAGTGAGCAAGGGATGGATTCGATTCAAGTCCCTCGGGCGAGGGCATTTGTGAGGAGCTGAGAACATGAATATGGTTCAGCTATCTACGTATTGACTATGATGGCACTTTCGTGATCCACGACTGAAGACAGTAGAGCTCCTGGCGGACCATTGACCTGTGGTAACCAATCCACGTATAACAGAGTGGCCAATGCCGGAATTCTGATCGTCTCAGCTCTTCTCACATGCCCTTGCTCAAATATTTGCTTTTGACAGGCAATTTTCCCCTTGACAAGAGTCATTTCATAACAGTCAATAAAAGGGAGCTGCGTCTCGATCAGAGACGCAGCTCCCTTTTTCAATTCAAAACTTCCGAAACCGTTCCTTCATCTCATCGTCTGTGAATTCTCCGCGCTCCGCCTGCTCCAGTACCTGCATCGCTTGCGCAACGGCGGCGTTCCACTCGTCCACGCCGATCTTCCCTCGGACCTTTCTCTGCTTCAGCCGATTATAGGTACGGTCATATTCCACACGGGCCGGACTGCGGTTCGCCTTGCCCTGCGCTTCCTTGCGGTGCGCTCCCACCTTCCGGCAGGTTCGCTCCGTCTCGCCGGGTGCAATATTGCCGCAGTAGCATGTGTTGTAGCCGTCGGTCAGCAGAAAATACTTTCCACAGTTATGACACCGCCGCGGCGCGTTCCCGATCGCCAGCCCACGGTAGAACTCCGTTCTCAGAAAATCATGTAAATAGTGGAAGGTTGTCTTCTCTGCAACGAAAAACTCGCTCTCGTTTTCTTTCCGCATCATGGGAACGAAGTCGATCTCCACAGAGAACTTCTGGTCAAAGTCCTCGCCGAAAAACAGCGCACCGGCTCGGAGCATATCCGCGTAGAAAGCTGAGTACGCCGTTCCGTAAGCCGCGCTGTTTCTCCGCTCTAACGGTTCGAAGTATTTCTCAGTCATGATCCTGAGCTGCAAACGAAGTGCCCGCACTCTGTCTGCAAAGTGTGCCAGATCATCGATCATGCGCTCATATATCTCATGCCCCTCCGAGTGTATCTTCTGCACCTGCTCCCATTTCTCTTTCTGCTCGTAAAGTCTCTCCAGCAAATGATAGCTGAGCTCCAGGGCCATATCCAGGTCACGGTACACCGGCATGGTAAAAATGATATTCCAAACAGCGTTCAGCTTCTTCTGTGCGAAGGCAACAGCGCTGTTTGTCTTTTTCGAGAGCAGCGCCTGCGCCACAGGGATGAACTCCTCCACACGGCGGTTGATCTCGTCGAGTACCTCCTCGTCCATGTTCACAATATCCACACAGCACTGCCCAATGGGATAGCTCGTATCGCTGAGGTAAACGCGCCCATCATAGAAAAATGTGGTGAACTGGTCATAGGTATGGGTGAATGGAATACAAATACTCTCTACCTGCTCCGCCATAATGCCTCCTTGTATCCGATGAAGTTTTGACATTTACCTTAATGCGCCCAAAGCTATTGCTGGGATGCTCCGCGTATGTTACCCTCATCGTATCAGATGGAACGCTGAAAATCAATCTTAGTAAGGGGCGTGAGCGAAATGAATCTCTAAAAGAAAACCGCTGAACTGTTGCAGCAGCTCAGCGGCACGCCGCGTTTTGGAAAACGCAGACGCCATCTGCGAACAGTCTAACAGAGAGGCCTCCGAAACGCAAGAAACTTTTCTCTGAATTCCAATACACGGAGGTGAATTTTTTGAAAGAGTCAACCTACAAAAACTATGACGACCTGCCGCTGTTCCTTAATGCGGCAATGGTCGCACGAGTACTCGGTGTTGCGCCGTCCAGTGCCTACGAGCTGATGCACGAAAAGGACTTCCCAACGCTGCGCGTCGGCAGCCGCATGGTGGTGCCGAAAGAGAAATTCATCGAATGGGTCGAGCAGCACATGAAGGGCGGTGGTGATGCATGAGAAGGGCAAAACCGCCGGTCGGTTGGGAACGTGCAAAGAACTGCTTCCCCGTACCGAATGAGCTGCTGGACTTTGACCTGCCTGCCGGTGCGGTCGCGGTGTACATCTGCCTGCTGCGTCACGCGAACCGTAAAACAAACCAATGCCACCCGAGTGAAGCGATCATCGCAAAGAAGCTGCATCTCTCGCGCAATACCGTTGCTAAGCATGTGCACCTGCTGGAGGAGCGTGGGTTTATCGTCACAGAGCATACTAAAATCATTACAAAGAACGGCATGAAGAAAAACGGCAACCTGTTCTACACGATAATCCCCTTGCAGGAAGTCATGGAACAGCACTATGAACAGCAGTTCCATGCATTAGAACGTACAACAGAACGGCGGAAAGTGCAGGCAAAGTTGGCAGAGCAACTCGGCGCATAAAAACGAAGTGTGCTTTTCTCTGTACTCAGTAATCATAGGCACACAAAACCGTGGAGTTCCTCGGTGCAGAGAGAAAAAGCAACGGGGCTGCGCGTGCCTGCGAGCCCGCGGCGCCTGCACACAACGGACATGCGCCGCAAACGCGCATCCGTTGTGTGTCAGGCTGTTGTCCTTTTGGTTCGATTTTTCCTTTGCTCCTGTTCTTGGGTTCTCAACCCGTATTGATTTCACCTTTTTCTTTTCAGACTGGGAAGCAAATCTTAAAGAACAAAAATAAGCCATCCCGGCACCCAAGCCCCGAATGTTCTAACAGTGTCTGGGACAAGCTGGGGATCGTGATACCGCCCCATACTATCCGGGCGCTGAGATACCCCGTGTTTCAGCGTGTGAGCCGTTGTGTGCGATCCTACTAGAGAGGGTAAGGTGTCGATACCTGTGAGAGATATTTTTGTGGCTTGAGAGCGTTTTTAAGCGAAGTGTTTTCCTTTCGCTGTGAGGGGGATTTTCGGCGTATTTTTGGAGAATTTGATGGGAATTGAGGGATTTTTATTATAGCAGGATAAAGGGCTGGCGTCGGAACCGACGCTCCGCCCGTTCACTTCTGCCCGCAGTGCGGGCAGTTGACGAGGTTTTCAGCGCAGGCGGTTGTGGCGTCTATGAGGATCGTATCGCGTCGCTGCTCTACAAGCAGGCGGTGGAGATGGACATGGCAATGTCCATCC
>OOCX01002002.1_pt1 | contig 11519 bp, 6 predicted proteins | sample 1671231 | NCBI WGS metagenome assembly OOCX01 (sample SAMN06348135, study PRJEB24527) | human gut metagenome | biome: human gut; feature: ankylosing spondylitis patient; material: feces | host: Homo sapiens | place: China | collected 2015-10 | reverse complement strand
CTACAAGCCGGTGCTGCTCAAAGCAATCTATGAGTACATGGACAGCAGCGGCAGAATTGCCCTGCCGGATGTGGTGGACTACTTTATTGACTTCTATGAGGACCGCAAGGCACATGGGATGATCGCAGAGAAATCCACCAGCATTTACCAGAAGGGCGGTTATACCCGGAAGGATGTGGAGAAGAACATCCTCTCCAACCCCTTCAAGCGCTTTGAGGATATGCGATTCCTGATGCGCTGCAAAGACGTGGAGACTATCGAGGTGAACCCGATCATCTTCCGCAAGCTCACACGGGAAGATTGGCTGCATATTGTGGATATCTGCGATAAGCGCCTTGAAAAATACTATTTGCGGCTCAAAAAATGATATGAACTTCGATAATTGACTGCGGGTGACGTGCATGATGAAAATAGTGAGAAATATGATCCGGTGTAAAAAGTGCAGGGATGTTATTGAAAGCTGCACTGTACATGATTTCAAATTTTGTTCTTGCGGATCGTGTGCAGTCGATGGCGGGCATGAGTATCTCCGTAGGTGTGGAAACCCGGAAGACTGGGAAGAATTATCTGAAACGCAAAGTGTAGATGATTGAAAATTAAGTTGAACGCGATCTTTGAAGCAGAAGTTCAGCGGCAAGCAAAAAAGCTCTTGACCTCTATATTAAAGGCCAAGAGCTTTTTGCAAAGATGATGCTGTAAAGAAGTAAAACAGTGAAAGCAATAAGAACAGGTGGTCAATTACTTTGCATTTTTTGCATGCGTTGCGCTAACCAGTGATTGAGAAGGCGTTAATGGAGCAAGCCATACTTTGCCAGTTCCCTTATAAACATTTACCAGACCCTCGCCGGATGCGGCAGAACCAAGCAAGGTTTTTCCGGAACGTTCAACCGTAAAGCTGAGACTGCCGGACCAGCAAATCGCAAAGCTGCCATCAATTTTTAAAACGTCGTCTTGAAGGTCGATTTCTACGATTTCCGAACGGGGAACATTGCTTTCCAGTACACATACACCATTGCCAGCAAGCCGTAGATTGAAGAGTCCTTCATTTCCGAGTGCTGCAGAAGAAAGCGAGGAGCGTGCCTGAACCTCGTGCTTGACAGTGGATTCACAGGCCAGGAACATGCCGTCTTCCATTACAAGACCGCCTGTCCAGTCACCGACATTTTCGGTCAGAAGATATTTATAGGTGGGTTCGGTCACGAGCACACCCGTTCCGACGTACTCCGGCTTGATTGCGCTTTCTTTTGTGACGGAACTTTTTACCATTTTGCCTAAGAAGTCGCCAACACCCTTCAATCCGGTGGTTGCTTGCACGTTGCCAACAATGTACTGCATTGCGCCCGCTTGGAGAACAAGCCCAACTTTTCCGTTGAGATTGGCAATGGCCTGTTTCCGTTTGACATTCATCTGGCTCATATAGTATTCTTCCATTGCATTGCAAGGCGCTACGGAGAAATCGACATTGTGCTCAACAATGGAGAAGATACCCTTCTGTTCGGTGACGATGTGACTTGTCTGATTTGCCAGATTGTTGATTTTAAACATAAGCAAATACCCCATTTCAAAGCAGATTTCGCGTTTTTGTATGCAAGATTTGGTGTCCGTAAAAATGCTTAGATAAGTAGTCACAGTACAACTGAATAACTCCTTAAAATTCAGTGTATCATACGTCAACTGAAAATACTATCATCAAACCACACAAAACATTTGAGCCTTTTTTGGCGAGGGGAGAGTATAGGAGTTGAAAATTTGGCCAGTGAGAATATAAAAAACAGGTTACTGATGCAAGTCGAAAAACTGCCGTTTGTAGCAGATCTGTAGCAAATTGCTTCAATTTAACGAATCATCGTTCTAAAAAACGAAAAGTCATCATGCATCACACGCAGGGGGTCTGGGGTTCGAGTCCCTAATTCTCCACCAAACAGTTCGTACTCGAACCCGATTCTTTATGAAAAAGGGTTCGGGTACGTTTTTGTTTATCGGAAGTTTGCGTTTGCGACAGCAACAAACACCCCAGTGGGGTGTTTGAGCAACAGAATAGGCTACCAGGAAATCCCAAGTCGTATGACGTGGAATTTTTTGTTTCGATCAAGGACTCGAATGGCATCCACGTAAAAAGTCCATAGCAAATGAGCCGGGAGCCTTCTGTAGATCAGAGGCTTCCGGCTCACTGCATATTCATGATAAAAGCAAAATTCCTGCCACCAGTACCATGTTGCAGGCAAAAAAACAGCGCGGGCAGTGCATCCACAAGGGCCGGCGAAAGAGTGAAATCGTCCGGGACAGGATCGTTTTGATTCATGTGATCGACCTTTGCATTTCTCCACGCAGCGCCGGAGAGACCTTTCTTGCTGAATTTCTGAAAAAAGAGCAGTGCTTTTACGCAAGATCGTCAATGCGTTCTGCAGCAGGTCACGGGTCAATATCCAGCTCACGCAGAAGCAGTTGGAGGGCGGGCGAGATGTTCTCGCGGTTCCACACGGCCCAAGCGGGAACGGTATCGTTTTCCAGCGGGATAAAAGTGAGGTTTTTGTTGGCGGGCAGCTGAGCCAGCACCGGCTCGGCAAGGATGGTATAGCCGCCGTAGAAAGCCAGCTGCAGCATCAACTCCTCCATGGAATACGCAAATTTGATGTTCTGCGGGTCGCTGCCGTGGCGGGTGAGGACCTGCGCAAACTGGTTCCACAGCTCCCGGTCCATGGCGGGTACATAATATTGTTCGCTGGCAAGCTGGCTGCGGTGCAGGGACGCATAGCTGGACAGATGGCTCTGGCGGTTGAGCACTACGTACTGGCGCAGCTGGCCTACTTGAGCACGCAGCAGGGAGGGGGTATCCTCCAGCGGGACCAGCTCCAGCTGCAGGGCAAAGTCCAGCTTTTTCTGCTGCAGGCGTTTTTTCAGGGTGGGAAAATCCCCAAGATGGAAGTGCAGCGGAATGGCAGGGTGCTGCTCCTTGAACAGCAGCAGCTTTTCCAGAATGGGCAGATTTTCCATCCCGCTCATCATGCCGATCTCAAGCGGGGTGCTGCACTCGGCAGCAGCGGCGCGGGTGCGGCGGGCGGCATCCTCCGCAAGATCGGTGATGCGCACCGCATACTCGTAGAATACCTGCCCGGCACTGGTAAGCGCCACCGAGTGCCGTGTGCGCTGGAACAGCTCAGTTTCAAGTTCTTCTTCTAGCAGCTTGATCTGCTGGCTGACCGCCGTTTGGGAAACATAGTGCTGCTGTGCCGCTTTGGAAAAGCTCAAATTCTGTGCCACCGCAATAAAATAGCGCATCTGCTGCAGGGTCATGACCGGCTCCTTTTTCTCTTAAAAAATTGCTTATAACTTTTACTTCTAATTATAAGAAGAAAGCAATATTTTTCAAGTGCGAGATATTGTGATAGAATTAACAATCGAAAGGGGCACACGACCCCGCACATTGAGAAGAAAGAGAAAAACGAAAGGAACCACCAAGATGAAAAAGATCTCGCGCAAAAGCTTTCTGAAGCTGGCTTCTGCTGCTGCCATGAGCGGCATCACCGCCGGTGCACTGGCTGCCTGCAATGCTGCTTCCGGCAGCACGGCTGCATCTTCTGCCGCTGCAAAGTACACCCCGGGCACCTACACTGCCACGGCCAAGGGCATGAGCGATATCACCATGACCGCCACCTTCAGCGAGACAGCCATTACTGACATCCAGCTGGATCTGTCCGGTGAGACCGACTCCATTGGTCAGGCCGCAAAGGATGACCTGATCAAGCAGCTGCTGGAAGCTCAGAACAGCACCATCGACGGCGTGTCCGGTGCAACCATTACCAGCGATGCTGTGAAGCAGTGCATGAACGACTGCATCACACAGGCCATGGGCGGCACTGCAGTGTCTGCCCCGGAAGCTTCTGAGCAGGCTGCCAGCTGGCGCACCGCCCCGGAAGCCATCCCGGACAGTGAGATCACCAAGACCTACGATGTTGACGTTGCCATCATCGGTATGGGCTATGCCGGCCTGAGCTGCTACCGTGAGCTGGCCGAAGAGGGCAAGAACGTTCTGGTGCTGGAAGCCATGCCCCGCGAGAGCTGGTGGACGGTCGGCCACGATATCGGCCACATCAACTCGGACTACCTGCTGAGCCACGGTGTGCCCAAGGTGGACGAAGTGGAGTTTGTGAACAACTGGATGATGCAGACCCACGGCAAGGCAAACACCGCACTAGTGATGAAGTTTGCCAAGAACAGCGGCAGCACTGTGGACTGGTGGCTGGACAAGATCAACCCGGACACGCTGGCTAAGACCCGCATCCAGTTCTGGCCGGACAACGAGTACACCGTGCACCAGCTGAACAACGGCATGCACTACTACACCGGCACGCTGGAATGGTGGGAGAACTACTGGGAGAACCCCGCCAGCGGCGAGAAGAACAACAACACCGCCGGTCAGCTGGAGCTGAAGGACCTGAGCTGGGACAACTACAATTATGTGGAGGAGAATTTCTCTGACAATGCCACCGCTCTGTTTGGCACCAAGGGTGTGCAGCTGGTAATGGACGGTGCAAAGGTCACCGGCGTGATCGCACAGGACAGCGATGGCAATTACCTCAAGATCAACGCTAAGAATGGCGTTGTGCTGGCAGGCGGCGGCTTTGGCGGCAACAAGGAAATGATGGACGATCTGCTGCCGGACATCAAGCGTCTGTTCACCAAGGATGAGGACTTCTTTGCTCCCTTTGGCCGCGACGGCTCCACCATCCAGATGGGTGTGTGGGCAGGCGGCCGTCTGGAGGGCGACATCTCCACCATGAACTTCGACTCCATGGCTGTGCCCGACTATCTGCCCGGCCCCCTGTGGGTGGACGAGAATGGCCAGCGCTTCCAGAACGAAGCCTTTGCCGGCCCGGAGATCAACGGCTTCTTCATGGCACGTGCAAAGCGCGGCAATATCACCTCCATCTACGACAGCACCTATGAGACCCAGATCCTGCGCGGCTTCCCCGGCCATCAGGCATTCGAGTACGACATGCCCACTGTGGTGGAAGCCATGAAGGGCAACTTTGAGGCCGCAAAGGCTGCTGGTGCTGAGGGCGCCAACGGCTGGTACTGCGCCGACACCATCGAACAGCTGGCTGAGTACATCGGTGTGGAGCCTGCAGCCCTTTCCGCTACTGTGGAGCAGTACAATAAGGTTTGCGCCGAGGGCTACGACAGCGACTTTGCCAAGGACCCGCACTTCCTGAATGCAGTTGCAAAGGCTCCCTTCTACGCCCATGTCACCACCCCGAGTCTGGGCTTTGCACTGGTGACCACCGGCGGCTTTGTGACCACCAATGACCAGCAGGTGCTGAACGAGGATTATCAGCCCATCGAGGGCCTGTACGCTTCCGGCAACACCTGCGGTATGCGCTTTGGTCCCGAGTATATCACCCCGATCCCCGGTGTGAGCATTGGTATGTGCCTGACGCTGGGCCGCGAACTGGGCAAATACCTGGCTGCAAAGTAAGCAGCTGCCTTCGTCAAAGCCTGATCGGCTGCAGTAAAGCCCCATAAGCAATAAAAGATCCCGTCCACTTCTGGGTGAACGGGATCTTTTTTGCGTATCAGACAGGAAAAAGCGGCTCAGAGGTCGTTTTTCTCCTGCCCCAGATTATCGGATTCCAGGACGACACAAACTATGTTGCCATTGGCGGCGTAACGCCGGAGAACATCCCGGAGTTCCGCAAGGCGGGCTGCCTTGGCGTGGGCCTTGCCAGCAGCCTGATGTCGAAGGACAAGGCCGCCGCCCGCGACTGGGATGCCTGCGCGGAATACGTGCACATGCTGCTTACAAAAGCCAAAGGCGAATAAACCGCAGAAACAGCAAGACCGCTCACCCGAAAAGATGAGCGGTCTTTTGTTGTGTGATGGGATGGCATCGCCGCCTACTCTTTAGACCATGGCTTCGCGTCATCCTGCCGGAGCAGTCGGTGTCGATGCCGTTCTGCTTTGTCTGCTGCATGAACCACTTTCACTCCTGAAATGAACTGCATGAAAAATCAGAAGGCTTCATTCTATTGACTTTGCCTTTGCAGGGGAGTATACTCCATGTCACCAAGAATATTACGGCTATGACGAGAAAAAGTACCCGGAAGGAATGCTGCAGAGAGCTGCCGGTTGGTGCAAGGCAGTGCAGGGCATCCGTGGGAAGATCCTCTCCGAGCTTTTCGGCTGAATGGGCGGTGTGCGCCCCAGTAAGCAGGAACGGCAGGCCCCCGTTATCACGGGCCGCGCGTTGTTGGACGTGCACTGAGTGGTCAGCGTTGTGCTGGCAATAAGAGTGGTACCGCAGAGGATATTACACGCCTTTGTCTCTTACAGACCGTAGGGGACAAGGGCGTTTTGTTTTGCGGATGCTTTTGTCCCAAAGCATGTCAGAAGGAAAAGGAGAAACAATTATGAAAACACTGGAAAAAGTAAGCGACTTTGTGGGCAAGTACATGGCCGCCATCGTTATTGTGGTGGCTGCGGGTGCCCTGTTCTTCCCCGGCCCGTTCAGCGTGGTAAAGACGGCGTGGGTCAATAACCTGCTGGGCATCGTGATGTTCGGCATGGGCCTTACCCTGAAGCCGGAGGACTTCAAGGTGGTGTTCAGCCGCCCGAAGGATGTGATCGTGGGCTGCGTTGCACAGTTCACCCTCATGCCGTTTCTGGCATGGGCGCTCACGCAGGTGTTCCACCTGCCCACCGAGCTGGCCATTGGCGTGATCCTGGTTGGCACCTGCCCCGGCGGCACCTCTTCCAACGTGATGACCTACCTTTCCAAGGGCGACGTTGCACTGTCCGTTGGCATGACCGCTGTTTCCACCGTGCTGGCTCCGCTCCTCACCCCGCTGCTCACCCTGCTGTACGCTGGCCAGCGTGTTGACGTGAACCCCATGAGCATGTTCATGTCCATCGTCAAGGTGGTGCTGGTGCCCATCGCACTGGGCTTTGTGGTCAATCACTTCTTCCATAAGTTCACCGAGGAAGCCGTCCGTGTGCTGCCTCTGGTCTCCACTACCGCCATCGTGCTGATCATCTGCGCCGTGGTCTCCGCCAACAGCGCCAAGATCATGACCAGCGGTCTGCTGATCCTTGTGGTGGTCATCCTGCACAATGTGCTGGGCTACCTCACCGGCTTTGGCGTGGGCAAGCTGCTCAAGCTGGACTCCACCAAGTGCCGCGCGATCTCCATCGAGGTGGGTATGCAGAACTCCGGCCTTGCAACCAGTCTGGCCGCCGCACACTTTGCACAGTATCCGCTGGCTACCATTCCCGGCGCTGTGTTCTCCGTGTGGCATAACATTTCCGGTGCGATCCTCGCCAACTTCTTTGCCCGCACAGCAGAGAAGAAGGATTGATCTTTCATAACACAGCAAAGCCCCCGGCAGGCGCAAACCTGCCGGGGGCTTTGCTATGCCTGTGGGCCGGGCAACTGCAACAAAACCGGCACAAATCGTGCTTTTCACGCTGCTTTTAGGGCGATTCACGCAGGTTTGCTTCCAAAATCCGGTAAAGTGTGGGATAATCAAAATACTGTAATACATACCCCCCCCCGTAAAAATGCGAGGGGAAAAAAGGAGGTTGTACCATGAAACAAGGCAAACTTATCCGGCGTGCAGTATCGGCGGCGCTGGCCGGATGCATGATGTTCACCCTTTCCGCTCCGGCGCTGGCTGAGAGCACCGATGCGCTGATGCAGTTGAGCACCGCTGCCAAAAGCGCGGTGAGCGTGCTGGACGCGGAAAATGGTGACACAGCTAACTATGGCTTTACTATCGATCTTAACGGAACAACAAAAACGGTTAATGAATCAAACTGCAAGGATATTTTCGAAGATAAAAAACTCAGCTATGATCCTACTACAAACAAGCTGACGAACAATGGCACCATAGGCGGAAAATTGACCATTGACGCGCCAAATGTGGACGTAGAACTGACAGGAAATAGCTCTGTTATTGACGGCTATAGTACAAACCTGAACATCAAAAACGCGCGGAATGTAACGCTCTCTACAAATAGCTTCTCTGTCGTGGGCGGTATGTTCGGCGGCAATGCTGAAATCAATTGCTCAGGCAAACTGACGATCAAGAACTCTGACTTTACATGGCCGGCGATCAAAGGCAATCTGACCGTGCATAATGCATTGGAGATATTGGTCGAGGGTCGGTTCAGTACAGTGGTCGGTGGCGATGTGAAAATTGAATGCGCCTGCCCGGCGACCTTTAAAAATAACCAAAACGACGGAATTGCAAAGAGCATTACCTACGCTGGTGATTATGTTTACTACACCAGTGATGCAACAGATGCTGAAGCAGTTGACCCGAATGTTACGTCCATCCCAGCAGAAACGGCAAAGTATGTGTGCATTGCGCCGAAAATGCGCTACAACATCAATACTGCAGAAGATGCAGCCATCAAGCTGCAGGGGCAGAATACAGAACTGAAGACTGCCTTTGCGGGCGAAAAGGTCACCGTGACCGCAGCAGGCAGAGAAAACGCAGTGTTTACCGGCTGGACTGCTGAGGGCATCACGCTTACAGATGACCAGAAGGCGAACCCCACAGTCAACTTTACCATGCCGGACAAGAGCGTGACTCTGACCCCGAATTACAAGCAGTACTACACCATCAACTCCAACGATACTGCTGTTATCATCAAGGTGGATGGCACGGAAGCTGGAAAGGCATTTCCGGGGCAGACGATCAGAGCTTGGGCACCGAACAAGGACGGCTGGGAGTTTGAAAAATGGAACGCGACCGGCGTTGATCTGGGCAATTGGGTCAACAAGGACTGGATCACCTTCAAGATGCCGGAAAGCAATGTTACCTTGAACCCGCAGTATGCAAAGCTCTATGCAATTGAAGTGGTAAATGGTAAGGCAAATATCACCTCGGCAAAAGAGGGTACGAAAGTTATCGTTACTACGGAGGAGCGTCCGGGCTATGAGTTTGCCCGCTGGGAGATTCTCGAGGGCGATGCGGAGCTGGAAAACGAAAAGAACATGACTGCGACTGTTACCGTGAAGGGCACGAACGTGAAGGTGAAGGCCGTTTACAAGGAACTCCACGGTATCGCCATTGAAAACGGCTCCTTTACCGTCAACGGCAGTACCGCAGCGACAGCCAAAAGGGGCGATGCCATCGTTGCAACGGCAGACGCTGACGCCGACCACCCGGGCCAGAAGTTCAGCCACTGGGAAGTGACCGGTGTGGACGGCCTGACGGAGGAGCAGCTGGAGAACGTGCCCCTTGAGTTTACGATGCCCAGAGGGGAAGTGACCCTGAAGGCTGTGTTCAAGACTCTGCACAAGATTGACGTGAAGTTCAGCACTGCAGACAAGAACACCGCCATTGAGGGCGAGACTGTTAAGATCACGGCAGAGAGCCGCCCGGGCTATGTGTTCGACCGCTGGGAAGTGAACAACGGCGATGTTGCTGTGGCTAACAAGAATGCGGAAGAGACCACCTTTGTCATGCCCGACAGCATGGTCGTGCTGACTGCAAGATATAAGGCACTGCAGTCCATCACGCTGGAAAACGGCAAGGCCTATGCAGGCGGTGAGGAGATCACCACTGCGAAGAAGGGCACCGAAGTCACCATCAAGGCAGACGATCTTGGCGGCAAGGTCTTCGACCGTTGGGAAATCGTCTCCGGCAATGTGACGCTGAAAAATGCAAACAAGGCCGAAACCACCTTTACCATGCCGGCCGAGTCCATCTCGCTGAAGGCTGTGTACAACACCATCCACAGCATCCATACCACATTCTGCACCGCAGACCCGGCAAGTGCTATCAAGGGCACTGAGATCACCGTTACTGCTGACGAACGCCCGGGCTACGTGTTTGACCGCTGGGAAGCCTCCGACGGCGTGGAGCTGACCGAGGACGGAAAGTTCACCATGCCCGATCATGATGTGACCATCGAGGCAAAGTATAAGCAGTACCACAGCATCGAAGTGTCCAAGGGCGTGGCCACGGACGCAGAGGGCAACCCCATTTCCAGCGCATTGGAAGGCACCGAGATCTGGATCGAGATCGACCGCGAACAGCGCAACCCGGACGAGTTCGAGTTCAAGCACTGGGAGAGTGGCCCGGAAGATCTGGAAATTGCCAACCGCAAGGCAGAGCGCACCAGCTTCACCATGCCGGACGAGGATGTGACCGTGGAAGCAAAGTTCCTGCACCTGCGTGAGATCACCGTCCATGACGGCACCACTTATGTGGAAGGCGAAGAGGGCGGCATCGCAAAGGCCGGCCAGACCGTTACCGTCAAGGCGGATGAGATCCCCGGCCTGAAGTTCGACCACTGGACGGTGGATTCCAAGAATGTTACGCTGACCACTGTGGACGAAGCAACCGGCGAAGCAACCTTTGAAATGGTGAACGAGCCTGTGGAGCTGACCGCTCACTACAAGGCAATGGTCACCGTGTTCAGCGTCCCGGCCAAGTTCAGTGAGGACACCGGCGAAGAGTCTGTGACCGAATGGGCAGATGTCGGTGAGATGGCAAACATCACCGCAGAAATCGACGAAGCAATCTTCCCCGGTATGGTGTTCGACTACTGGGAGATCGTGACCCCGGCAGACCTCAAGGCCGAGAACATCGAGGGCCAGACCATCGAGTTTAAAGTACCGAAGAGTGAAGTGAAGCTCGTGGCTCACTGGAAGAGCGACGCGCTCAACCCCAGTACTGACCCGAATGCTCCGTTGGACCCCGATTTCGACGTTGACCCCGTGGACGATGGCTCCGGCGCAGCTGGTGCGATCGTGGCCGGTGCAGCGCTGGGCGGCGCAGCAGTCTGGGGCGGCTACGAGATCGCCACCCGCGTCATCCTGAACGACCTGCTGCCCGAGGGCGCGGCCATCCCCGCAAACCGCGGCCAGCTGGCACTGCTCATCTGGACTGAGAAGGGCAAGCCCGAACCCGCCGCACAGCCCGCCTTTGCAGACATCACCGATGCCGAGCAGGCCAAGGCCGCTCAGTGGTGCGTGGAGCAGGGTCTGCTGGATGCACGGGAAGGCAAGTTTGAATCGGACGGCTGGATGCCCAAGTTCAAGACCATTGAGATCTGGAACAAGGCGTTCCCCAAAAAGTAACCTCTGAGAGCTTCCTCCGTAAAGCCTCAGAATGACAGATCCCCCCGATACCGGATACCCGGTATCGGGGGGATTTTTTGCGCAGGCACGCGTGGCATTGGCGGTGGCAATCATCTCCGACATTTCAATGATCCAGTGACCTTGCAGTTTGCGCGAAACAAAAATACTCCGGCAACTTTCCAACCAAGAGAAAGTTACCGGAGTATTCCGCTTTACTTATTTGTTTTTACCAGCAGTGCCTGATACGGCTCCAGTTCCACATCCGCCAGCCAGACGGAAGTGCCCTCCGGGGTGTGATACTCGCCGCCCAGAGCGTCCAGACTGGCCCCTGCCGGGTACTCGGTAAAGTTGAACAGCCCCACCAGCGTTTCCTCACCGCGCTTGCGTACCAGCGCCAGCACGCCGGGGTTGTGGCTGTCCCATGTGGTCA
>OOCX01001996.1_pt1 | contig 11534 bp, 6 predicted proteins | sample 1671231 | NCBI WGS metagenome assembly OOCX01 (sample SAMN06348135, study PRJEB24527) | human gut metagenome | biome: human gut; feature: ankylosing spondylitis patient; material: feces | host: Homo sapiens | place: China | collected 2015-10 | reverse complement strand
GTGGCGTTCGTCTTCAAGAGTCAGGTCGAACAGCATATCGGGGAGATCACCTATTTCCGCGTCATCCGCGGCAGGATCGCCGAAGGTACCGAGCTGGTAAATACCCGCACGGGCAACAAGGAGAAGATTTCGCAGTTGTTCGCCGTTGCGGGCAAGAACCGCATCAAGGTCACGGAGCTGTCGGCCGGCGATATCGGCTGCACGGTGAAGCTCAAGGGCACGCGCACCAACGACACGCTCTCGGCTCCTTCGGCACCGGTCAGCATCGAACCCATCGTCTTCCCCGAACCGCGCTACCGCGCCGCCGTGAAGGCCAAGGAGCAGGGCGACGAGGAGAAACTGGGCAAGGTCTTGAACGATGCCAAGTTCGAAGACCCGACGATCCTGGTTGAATACTCCAAAGAGTTGAAACAGACCATCATACAAGGCCAGGGGGAACATCATCTGAACATCCTGCGCACGCGCATCGAGAAGGAGAACAAACTCCCCTATGACTATATCGCACCGAAGATTCCCTACCGTGAAACCATCACCAAAGTTGCGCAGGCCGATTACCGCCACAAGAAACAGTCGGGCGGCGCCGGACAGTTCGGTGAAGTGCACATGATCATCGAGCCCTACTACGACAACATGCCCGAACCCAAGAACTACAAGGTTCCCGGCAAGGGCGACATGGTCGTGAACCCCAAGACCAAGGAGGAGTACGACCTGGCATGGGGCGGCAAGCTGCAATTCTACTCGGCGATCGTGGGCGGCGCCATCGACGCACGCTTCATGCCCGCCATCCTGAAGGGTATCATGGAGAAGATGGACGAAGGCCCGCTGACGGGTTCCTACGCCCGCGACATCCGCGTGGTGGTCTACGACGGAAAGATGCACCCGGTGGATTCGAACGAGATTTCGTTCAAACTGGCGGCGCGCAACGCCTTCAAGGAGGCTTTCCGCAACGCGGGCCCCAAGATCATGGAGCCGATCTACAATGTCGAGATACTCGTCCCGAGCGACTACATGGGCGCCGTGATGTCCGACTTGCAGAACCGTCGCGCGATGATAGCCGGAATGGAGTCCGACAAGGGCTTCGACCGTCTGAACGCCATGGTTCCGCTGGCTGAGCTGTACCGCTACTCGACGACACTCTCGTCGCTGACGTCGGGTTCGGCCACCTATACGATGAAATTCTCGTCCTACGAGCAGGTTCCGGCCGACGTGCAGGACAAGCTGCTGAAGGCTTACACCGACACCGACGAGGAGTAATCCCCGGCAGTGGGGCAATACAGGGGGAGTATTCCCCCTTCTGGACAGGGGCGGGCACGATTGCCCGCCCTTTTTCGCCGCCGGGAACCGGCAGTCCCCGCCTCCGCCCACCGGCGCTCCGCACGCCCTGCGGTATGGCGTATGCCTCAATCCGCCCGGCATCCCGGCATATCCCGCGCGGCCGCAACGAACAGAGCCGCCTCATGTTAAGTTAATGTTAACAATCGGTGCCAAAACCGTTTCATCGGAAAAAATGGCGTAAATTTGTTCACAATTTGCACTAAACCCTAACATGAGCGAAATCTACACCGTAATCGTAGTTATTCTGGGAATCCTCGCCATTTCAGGTCTTTTCGTCGGCGTCACGAACGACGCAGTCAATTTCCTCAACTCTGCCATCGGCTCCAAGGCCGCTTCGATGCGGGTCATCCTCACCGTCGCCTCTGTCGGCATTATCGTCGGCGTAGTCACCTCGAGCGGCATGATGGAAGTGGCCCGAAGCGGCATGTTCAATCCCGGACTGTTCACATTCCACGAGGTCATGATGTTATACCTGGGCGTGATGTTCGCCAACATTATCCTGCTGGATCTCTACAACTCGTGGGGACTGCCCACCTCGACCACCGTCTCGCTGATCTTCTGCCTGCTGGGCTCGGCCATCGCCGTGTCGATCTACAAGATCTCGAACGACCCCGCGCTGGGCGTCGGTTCGCTCGGGCATTTCATCAACACCTCGCGCGCCATGGGTATCGTCTCGGCGATTCTGCTGTCGGTAGTCATCGCCTTCACCTGCGGTACGATCGTCATGTATATTTCGCGTACAATCTTCTCGTTTCGCTATACGGTGATCTTTCGCCGCTTCGGGTCGTTGTGGTGCGGCGCATCGCTTACGGCGATCATCTATTTCGCAGTCTTCAAAGGACTCAAATCGCTGCTTGCGGACAATGCCTTCGTCGGAATGGTCGACCGGCACCTGCTGCTGTCGCTCTTCATCTGCTGGGTGGCATGCTCCGTGCTGCTGTTCTTCATCCAACGGTTCAAGATCAACATCCTGCGCATCACGATCCTGTCGGGTACGTTCGCCCTGGCACTGGCTTTCGCGGGCAACGACCTGGTGAATTTCATCGGCGTACCCGTCGCCGGATTCGACGCCTACTCGATCGCCCGACACAGCGGCGATTCCCAAATGCTGATGGGCGTGCTGAACGACAACGTTCCGGCCAACTTCCTGATCCTGCTGGCCGCGGGCGCCATCATGATACTCACGCTCTGGACCTCGAAAAAGGCGATGCACGTCACCGAAACCGAGCTGTCGCTCTCGGCGCAGGGCGACGAAGGCACCGAGCAGTACGGTTCGTCGGTCCTCTCGCGCACGATCGTCCGCGCGGCACTCAACATCAACGCCGGCATCGAACGGGTCATCCCGCCGCGCGTGCGCGCCGCCATTTCGCGCCGCTTCGAATACGAGGACATCGAACACAGCGGCGCGCCGTACGACATGATCCGCGCCACGGTAAACCTCACGACCTCGGCCATGCTGATCGCCATCGCCACGTCGCTCAAACTGCCCCTCTCAACGACTTACGTCTGCTTCATGGTGGCCATGGGTTCGTCGCTCGCCGACCGCGCATGGGGCCGCGAAAGCGCCGTATACCGCATCACGGGCGTCATGGCCGTCATTTCGGGGTGGTTCATCACCGCGCTCGGCGGATTCCTGATCGCCCTCTGCGTGACGCTGCTGCTGCTCTGGGGCGGCTGGATCGCCGTCGCGGCGCTCGTCGCTCTCTGCGCATGGCTGCTCATCCGCAGCCACCGCACCAAGCCGGAGGAGAAAGCTGCCGCGGAGGAACTGCCGGTAATCAAGGCCGAGACTCCGGACGAAGTGCTCTGCGTCTGCATCGGCGAAGTATGCACGACGATGGAGCAGGTGACGCGCATTTACAACCGGACGCTGGTCGCCGTTTTCAAGGAGAACCGCAAGGTGCTCAAGGAGATGGTGCAGTCGTCGAACAGGCTCTTCGAAGAGGCCCGCGACCGCAAGTACGGCATCATGCCCACGCTGCGCCGCCTGCAGCAGTGCGACATCGACACCGGGCACTTCTACGTGCAGGTGGTGGATTACCTCTCGGAGGTGACCAAGGCGCTGATCCACATCACCCGTCCTGCGTTCGGACACATCGACAACAACCACGAGGGGCTGTCGAAGGAGCAGATCGTGGATCTGATGCGCGTAAACGATCAGGTGGAGGCGATTTTCGACAAAATCAACGACATGCTCCGCACGAAGGACTTTTCGGATCTGGACATGGTGCTCGAAATGCGCGACAAGCTCTTCGACACCATCGTCGAGGCGATCAAGAACCAGCTGCGCCGCATCAACGGCGACCCGGCGGCCAGCACGCGGGCCAGCGTACTCTATCTGACGATCCTCAACGAAACCAAGACGATGATCCTGCAGGCCCGCAACCTGCTCAAGTCGCAGCATTATTTTTTGGAGCACAAAAAATAGCACGGGGCTCCTATACGGACACCACCCGAACCCTCCTTTTCGAAGGAGGGTTTTTTGAACTCCCCGGCAAACGCAGCCGGAATACGACAGGCCGCCCGGCAAAAGCGGCACCCGCAAAAAGCGGCCGGCAATCGGCCCCGCCGGAGGATTTTCCCGGACAGGGCGGCATTTGTCGCCGGAACGTAACGGGGCCGTCATTCCCCCGTAACGACGGCCCCGTATCTTTGCAACGCGGGAACCGGAAGAAGGTTTCCAAGTTGGTTTTAGGTTACATAAGTAGGTTAGTGGGAGATGCAGTGACGGGATGTCGCGGCATCTTCGTTTTTTCAGCGTTATGGCATGGGAAGCGGAACCGCCGCAGTCATAGCCCGGCATCTCCCTGTGGAAAGGGAGGCCGGCGCGCGACCGGACAAGACCGGCGAATTACTTCTCCATGTCGTGCAGGTGGATCTCCAGCGCACGCACCGAAATCTGGATTTCCCAAATCGACACGCCGAGCGACCCGATCAGCAGCAACAGCGCCGCACCGAAGACATAGGCGGAAAGGAGGATCAGGCCGATGTAGAGAAGGAACATCGTCACCACGCACAGGAACAGGCTCGTGACGCCCAGGATCTGCATCGTACGCGTGAGGTGCAGGCGGCGGCGCAGGTTGTCGATCTGCGCACGGGTGACTTTCGAGGGGTGTTGCAGGTGTTGTTCCTTGAGCGTGCGAACCAATTGGGCATAAGAAAGAAACCGGTTGGTATAGGCCAGCAGGATCAGCGAAACGGCGGAGAACAGCAGCGCCGGGGTGGTAAGTGTCAGCTCTTCCATAACGGGGATATTTTTACTCCCGCAAAACTACGCAATAATCCCGCCCCGTGCAAACCCGCGGGCGGAAGCTCCCTATTGTTAGGTATTTTTTAAGTTTTTTTAAGAAAATACTCCGAAGATTTCGGTATTGTGATAAAAATAACATACCTTTGTGGCTCCCAAATACGACAATTTTAATCTCATTTTGAATAACATTCTATGGAATTGAACAAAACCTTTATCGACGGGCTTTGGAGCAAGGAAATCAACGTCACGAGTTTCGTGCAGACGAACATCACCCCCTACCTGGGCGACGCGTCTTTCCTGCAGGGCCCGACCGAACGTACCAAGCACATCTGGAACCTCTGCCTCAAGGCACTCGAAGAGGAGCGCGCCAACAACGGCGTCCGCTCGCTGGACAACGCCACCGTCTCGACCATCACCTCGCACAAGGCGGGTTATATCGACAGGGAACAGGAGCTGATCGTGGGCTTGCAGACCGACGAGCTGCTCAAGCGGGCCATCAAGCCCTTCGGCGGCATCAACGTCGTATCGCGCGCCTGCAAGGAGAACGGCGTGGACGTGGACGAGAAGGTCAGGGATATTTTCACCCATTACCGCAAGACGCATAACGACGGCGTGTTCGACGTCTACACCGAGGAGATTCGCTCGTTCCGTTCGCTGGGCTTCCTGACGGGCCTGCCCGACAACTACGCCCGCGGCCGCATCATCGGCGACTACCGCCGCCTGGCGCTCTACGGCACCGACCGCCTGATCGAAGCCAAGCAGCAGGATTTACGCAACCTGACCGGCCCGATGACCGACGCCCGCATCCGCCTGCGCGAAGAGGTCGCCGAGCAGATCAAGGCGCTGAAGGAGATCCGCACGATGGGCGAATACTACGGGCTCGACCTGAGCCGCCCGGCGCATTCGGCACAGGAGGCCGTGCAGTGGGTTTACATGGCTTACCTCGCAGCCGTGAAGGAACAGGACGGCGCCGCGATGTCGCTGGGCAACGTGTCGTCGTTCCTCGACATCTTCATCGAATACGACCTGGCGCACGGCAACATCGACGAGGTGTTCGCACAGGAGCTCATCGACCAGTTCGTCATCAAGCTGCGCATGGTACGCCACCTGAGGATGCAATCCTACAACGACATCTTCGCCGGCGACCCCACGTGGGTGACCGAAGCCATCGGCGGACGCTTCAACGACGGCCGCACGAAGGTGACCAAGACCTCGTTCCGTTTCCTGCAGACGCTCTACAACCTCGGCCCGTCGCCCGAGCCCAACCTCACGATCCTGTGGAGCCCCGACCTGCCGCAGGGATTCAAGGATTTCTGCGCCAAGGTTTCGGCCGACACCAGTTCGATCCAATACGAAAACGACGAGCTGATGCGCGAAGTGCGCCATTCGGACGACTACGGCATCGCCTGCTGCGTATCGTACCAGGACATCGGCCGCCAGATCCAGTTCTTCGGCGCGCGCTGCAACTTGGCCAAGGCGCTGCTGCTGGCCATCAACGGCGGCCGCTGCGAGAATACCGGCACGCTGATGGTCAAGGGCATTCCGGCGCTCACCGAGGGCCCGCTGCGCTTCGAAGAGGTGATGCGCAACTACAAGATGGTGCTGACCGAAATCGCCCGCGTCTACAACGAGGCGATGAACATCATCCATTACATGCACGACAAGTACTACTACGAGAAGGCGCAGATGGCCTTCGTCGACACCGACCCGCGCATCAACCTCGCCTACGGCGTAGCGGGGCTTTCGATCGCCCTCGACTCGCTCTCGGCCATCAAATATGCCAAGGTGACCACCCGCCGCAACGCCGAGGGGCTCAGCGAAGGCTTCGACATTCAGGGCGAATTCCCCTGCTTCGGCAACAACGACGACCGCGTAGACCACCTGGGCGTAGACCTCGTGTACTTCTTCAGCGAGGAGCTCAAGAAACTGCCCGTCTACAAGAACGCCCGCCCGACGCTTTCGCTGCTGACCATCACCTCGAACGTGATGTACGGCAAGAAAACCGGCGCGACGCCCGACGGACGTGCCAAGGGCGTGGCCTTCGCACCGGGTGCCAACCCGATGCACGGACGCGACAAGAGCGGTGCCATCGCCTCGCTCGCCTCGGTGGCCAAGCTCCGTTACCGCGACTCGCAGGACGGCATCTCGAACACCTTCTCGATCGTCCCCAAATCGCTGGGCCCGACCGAAGAGGAGCGGATCGAGAACCTGGTGACGATGCTCGACGGTTACTTTACGAAGGGCGCACACCACCTGAACGTCAACGTGCTGAACCGCGCGATGCTCGAAGACGCCATGGAGCATCCCGAGAACTATCCGCAGCTGACGATCCGCGTATCGGGCTATGCCGTGAACTTCACCAAGCTGAGCCGCGAACACCAGCTGGAGGTCATCAGCCGCAGTTTCCACGAGCGGATGTAAGATGATAAAGGTACACTCCTACGAATCAATGGGAACATTCGACGGGCCGGGTCTCCGGCTCGTCGTTTTCCTGCAGGGATGCAATTTCCGCTGTCTCTCCTGCGCCAATCCCGACACGATCGACGCCTGCGGCGGCACGCCCACGTCCCCGGACGAGATACTGCGCATGGCCGTGGACCAGAAGCCTTTTTACGGACGGCGGGGCGGCGTGACCTTTTCGGGCGGCGAACCGACGTTTCAGGCCGCGGCGCTAGCGCCGCTGGTGCGCAGGCTCCGGGAGGCGGGCATCCACGTCTGCATCGACACGAACGGCAGCATCTGGAATCCGGCAGTCGAAGAGCTGCTGGGGCTGGCGGACCTGATCCTGCTCGACGTGAAGCAGGCCGATCCCGAACGCCACCTCGCGCTCACCGAACGCGACAACGCCCAAACCCTCCGCACGGCGGCATGGCTCGAAGAACACGGCAAGCCGTTCTGGCTGCGCTACGTACTAGTGCCGGGTTACAGCGACGCCGAGGCCGACATCCGCGCGCTGGGCGAACGGCTGGGCGGCTACAAACAGGTAGAGCGGGTAGAGATACTGCCCTATCACACGCTCGGCGTTCACAAATACGAAGCAATGGGCAAAGAGTACAGGCTCGCAGGCGTACAGGAGAACACCCCGGAACAGTCGGAACGTGCCGCGGCGCTTTTCCGCGAATATTTCCCGACGGTCGTCGTGAACTGACCGGCAGGCGGCGCCGGGCGCGGCGAACCGTGCGTCCCGGCACAAAAAACGGCGCACTGCTGCGAAAAAAAATCGTGGCGGCGCGCTTTTTTTCGTATCTTCGCAAAAATCCGATTAACCCCGACAAACAGATGGAGAACCGACTTCCCAACCCGAACGCCCCGGCCCGCGAACGCATCGGCTGGGTAGACCTGTTGCGCGTGACCGCCTGCTTCCTGGTGGTCTTTTCGCACTGCTGCGACCCCTTCGTCGGCCAGTTCGACAACGACCGCGCCGCATTCCTCACAGGAGCCTTTTCGGGCAGTTTCGTGCGCTGCTGCGTGCCGCTGTTCGTCATGATGACGGGCGTGTTGCTGCTCCCGGTGAAAACCGGCCTCGCCGGCTTCTACCGCAAGCGCATCGGACGTATCCTCGCAGCACTCGTTTTCTGGTCGGTCGTGCTGCCGCTGCTTTATTACGTCTACCTCAATTACGTCACCGCAAGCCAGAGCCCGGCGATCGACCCCGAAAATTTCACCTGGGGCGCCACGCTGCACAAACTCTGGACATTCGTATTCAATTTCACGTTCGACACTACGCCGTTGTGGTACCTCTACATGCTCGCAGGGCTGTATTTGATCATGCCCGTGATCAGCGCATGGCTCGAAAGGGCCTCGCGCAGCGAACTCAAAACGTTGCTCGGCGTATGGGGCGTGACCCTGCTGCTGCCCTACGCCAAGATGTTCGCGCCGATGCTGGGCTACACGGGGAATTTCGGAAACATGGGGCTCTACGGCGTCTGCGACTGGAACGAATTCGGGACGTTCTACTACGTCTCGGGCTTCGCGGGTTACCTAGTGCTGGCATACTACCTGGTGAAATTCCCGCCCGCATGGGACTGGCGCCGGACACTGGCCGTCTGCATCCCGATGTTCATTGCGGGCTACCTGATCACGGCCTTCGGATACGTCGCCCTGCAAAACCACTTCCCGGGCAACTACGCGTACCTTGAGATCGTATGGTATTTCGCGGGCATCAACGTCTTCATGATGACCTACCCGGTCTTCGTGATCGTGCGCAAGCTGGACTTCAAGCCCCGCGCATGGCTCTCGCGGCTGGCAGGCGCGACGTTCGGCATTTACCTCTGCCACTTCATCCTCGTGCAGGCCGGCTATGACCTCGTCGCCCGGATTCCGGCTCTGCCGACGCTCCTGCGCATCCTGCTGATCGCATGCCTCGCCTTCGCCGCCAGTTACCTCGTGGTGGCGGCCATGCAGCGATTCCGCGTGACACGGCGGTTCGTGCAATAGATCGTTTCCGCAGCAAGGTATACGGGGCGGGGTGCTACCAGCACTCCGCCTTGTCTTCAAGCGAGGGAATACGGTCGCGGGTATAGACCGGGTTTTTGATGCCGCGGCGCCGCTGGCCCACGTAGTCGGCCAGCAACAGGAACGCCTGGCGCCCGAGAAGGACGATCGCCACGAGGTTGATGAGGGTCATGAAGGCCATCGTGATGTCGGCCAGGCTCCAGGCCAGGTCAAGCGTGGCGAGCGCCCCGAACAGCACCATCGCACCGACCAGCACCCGGTAAAGGGTCAGTACCCAGGGGCGGCGGGTGATGAACCGGACATTGGCCTCGCCGTAGTAGTAATTCCCGATAATGCTGCTGAAAGCGAAGAGGAAGATCGCCACAGCGACGAAGACACTGCCCGCAGGGCCGATTTCACCGACCAGCGCCGCTTGCGTAAGCCGTATGCCCGACAGCGAGGCGTCGGGGACTCCGCCGAAAAGGATGATGAAGGCCGTACAGGTGCAGATCACGAGCGTATCGGTAAAGACCCCGAGGGTTTGGATCAGCCCCTGCTTGACCGGATGCGACACATGGGCCGTTGCGGCTACGTTCGGCGCCGAGCCCATGCCTGCCTCGTTGCTGAACAGGCCGCGCCTGATGCCCTGCATGAGCGCTGCGCCGGCACCGCCGCCCATCGCCTGCTCCCAACCGAAGGCATTGGCGACGATCAGCTCCACGACCTCGGGCAACCGCCGGAAATTGAAGAGCACGACGCCCAGCGCAAGGACGATATACCCCAGTGCCATGACCGGGACGACCACCCCGCTCACCCGGGCGATACGGTGGATGCCTCCGAAGATGACCAGCAGCGTGAGCAGCGTCAGGCCGGCGCCGACCCAATGGTGGGCGAAGCCGAAAGCACCCTCCCAGGCCGCGCAGATCGTGTTGCTCTGCACCGAGTTGAAGGCGAAACCGAATGTCACGGAGATCAGCACGGCGAAGAGGACGCCCATCCAGCGTTTGCCCAGTCCGCGTTCCATGTAGTAGGCCGGGCCGCCGATATAGGAGTCCCGCCCCTTGCGTTTGTAGAGTTGGGCGAGGGTCGATTCGACGAAGGCACTCGACGCACCCAGCAGGGCGATGACCCACATCCAGAACACGGCGCCCGGCCCGCCGACGGCGATCGCCGTGGCGACACCCGCCAGATTCCCCGTGCCGACGCGGCTGGCCAGCGACACGGCGAATGCCTGGAACGACGAGACATGCTTCTCGCCCCGGGGGCCGCTTCCGGCCGACTCGCCCAGCACGCGCACCATCTCGCCCAGCATACGGAACTGCACGCCGCGCGTACGCAACGTGAACCAGACGGCGCACCCCAGCAGGAGTGCGACCAGCAGGTATGACCACAGCACGTCGTTGATGCCGTCGATCCATCGATAGAGGATTTCCATGGGAGGCCGTTTCCGGCAAAGGTAGCAAAGACGGTGCTAAAAATGAAAAAAAGGCCGGATAATCCGGCCTTTTTCCGTAGTGCGTTATTTCGTCCCGTCCACGCGGATCGTCGTCCCCGTGCGTCTGCTGCGCTCGGCGTCGTAGCAGATACGGTGGCTTTCGATCGAATCCTCGATGGTCGTCAGGAACGGATAGCCCGGATCGCGAAGCGCCCGGATGAAATCCCCGATCAGGTGCAGGTCGGCACCGGCATGGAACGGCTGCCCCACGATATCCGAGAAATCGTAAGTCCGCTCGTCGCCGCCGCGGAACCTGCGCACGCGCAGCGTCCTCTCGTCGCCATCGATCTCGCCGCCCGTCAGGCGGACGTGCGTCTTGCGGAAATCGTCGGCCGTGAACATCTCCATCGAAAGGCTCACGGTCACCTCGCCCTCCATCTCCATCGCAAGCAGCTGGTGGTCGACCACATCGTTGTCGCAGTGGTAGACGCAACGGCCGTACATCCCGGTGCGAAGCTCCTCGAGGATGGTCTCATCGAGGGTCTTGCCTTCGGGGACATCGAAGTTCGCCACCCAGTCGCGGCGGACATAATAGAGGTCGCGTGCCGAAAAAGGACAGGCGGACTCTATCGCGCAGTCGAGGCAGCGGCGGCCCGCACCCGCGGGGGCATTCTCCGCACGGAACCAGCGCAGCGAGCCGAAGGACGACAGGCTGCGGCAATGCGCGCCGGTGAGCCACAGCAGGAAGTCGATGTCGTGGCAGCATTTGGCCAGCAGCATGGGCGCGCCGCACTTTTCCTCGTTGCCCCATTTGCCGCGGATATAGGACACCGCCAGGTGATGATAGCTGACGTGCTCGGTGGCCTGGATGTTGATGATATCGCCAATCTCCCCGGCCAGCAGGCGCTCCTTCACGGCCACATAGAACGGCGCGTAGCGCAGTACGTGGCAGATCATCACCCTGCGGCCGGTCTCGCCGGCGACGCGCTGCAGCTCCCACATCTCGTCCTCATTGACGGCGAAGGGCTTTTCCAGAAGCATGTCGTAGCCCCGGCGCAGCAGCGGGACGGCGGTTTTTAC